>Ga0114918_10003272_pt1 | contig 14344 bp, 16 predicted proteins | sample LantaG_FD_87015 | JGI IMG/M metagenome (GOLD analysis project Ga0114918, IMG submission 87015) | Deep subsurface microbial communities from Baltic Sea to uncover new lineages of life (NeLLi) - Landsort_02402 metaG | ecosystem: Environmental > Aquatic > Marine > Oceanic > Sediment | place...
CGTCGTCGTCGTCGCTCAGGATCTTCTTCTCGGCGAGGGGCTCGTTGTCGCCGGACAGCAGGAAGGTCTGCCGGCTTCCGACGACGCCGCCGCCGCTCCCCCCGCTGGCCGCGGCCTCCAGCGCGCGCACGAGCGACGTGAACATTTCCAAGGGCCCGTTGCCGGAGAGGGAGGGGGAGGGCAAGGAGGAGGGAGGCAGCTGCCGCTCGCGAGGCAGCGCCAGAGGGAACGAGGCCGCGTCGGCGCTCTCCGGGGTCCCTCCCCCGACGACGACCATCGTCACCAGAGAGTCCTCCTCATCTGGGGGGGAGGAGGAGGAGGAGGAGGAGAAGGAGGAGGAGAAGAAGTCGGGCGCGAAGAAGGGCCCCCCGCGGCGGCCGAGCGGGCCGTGGCGGCCGCAGGGACCCCTCCTCGCCTTTTTCGCGAGCGCCGAGGTTGGAGTTGAGGTGGACAGCTGCGTCGTCGTCGTCATCGGAGAGAACACGAAGCTCCTCGCTCCTCCTGCGCTGCTGCTCTCTTCTTCTCCTCCTCCTGCTCCGCCGAGGAGCGAGAGGAACGAAGGGATGACGGCCGGGAAGGAGAGCGACGTCCTGTGTTTTTTGTGGAGAGAGAGAAGAGAGAGAGGGAGAGGGAGAGAGCATGAGAAGAGAGGGGCCTCCTCGTCGTCGTTTTTTTTCGATGTGCGCGTCGAAATGAAAGAACTCACCACGCCTGCGCGTGCGTCGCCGGCCCTTCTTCCGCCAGCGCCAGCTCTGGTGCGAGGACGGCGCCCGGGAGAATCAGCTGCTGCTGCTGCCGGACGGGGTCGGCCTGTTTGATGGGCGGGTTTTCGAAGAGAAAAAGGGAGAGAGAAACTTTCGTTAGAGCATTGGATAAAACCCTCCTCTTCGCATCCGTTGGAAAGCTCGGCCCGTGGGAAAGCTCGGTAAACCGCGCGCAGGGGGGCGAGGCCGACACGCAGGTGGAAGCGCCTCGAATGAGAGAGAGAGAGAGAGAGAGAGAGCAGGTACCTGCTGGGCAGAGGCCGCCGCGGCGAGCGCCGCGAAGAGGAAGAGAAGCCGAAGGAAAAACATTTTTTTGATTTTTGAGTTTGAAGGAGAGGAGGGTCGATTTTTTTTCCTTCCACTTCTCCCCTCGACGCTGGCACCTTTGGAGATCAAGAAACGAGACCTCTCTTTTCCCTTTTTTCATCTTCTTCCAACCTCCAGAGCCCCTCTCGTGACCTTCCAGCAGCGAGCAGGTGCGAGCGAGCAAGCACACAGAACGCAAACAAAATGAGCCGGGCGGGACGCAGCACGAGCGTTCAAAAGAAACAGGCATTTGTCGAGAGACCGAGAGAGAGAGCCGTCGATGGAAAATCTCGGCACCATCATCTTTCGCGCTCTCTCTCTCCCTCGATCCATCTCCAAACGCTTCCGAGATCTTCATCCGAGATCTTCCTCGGTCTGGACATAATCCATGTTGCAGAGTTTGTCCATCGAAAAGGCGGCGACCCAGAGTCGTTATCAGGTGGATCGATTTCCTCACCGATTGGCGAACGACGTTTTTTTTGCTCACCCTTCTCTCTCTCTTTCCCTTCTTCTTAAACCCCGACCCCCACGACAGCCCCCCTCCACCGCGCCCCGCCTCCCCGAAAGAAACCCGCCAAGATGGCCATGGTCGCCCCCCGCAAGGCCGGCGCCGGCACCGCCGCCAACCCTTCCCACCTCCTCCCCTCGGAGCTCCTCGACCGCTGCGTCGGCGCGCGGCTGTGGGTCCTGCTCAAGGGCGACCGCGAGGTCGAGGGCACGCTGCGCGGGTTCGACGCGTTCGTGAACATGGTGCTCGACGACGCCGTCGAGTCCGCGCCCGACGGGTCCGAGGGCAGGGCAGAGACGAGGCTGGACACGATCCTGCTCAACGGGAGCAACGTCGCAGTGTTGGTGCCGGGGGGCAAGCCGAGCGACGACGACGCTTGAAGAAGTGGTGTCGTTTTTGTTTCCCCCTTCCTTTTTCTTCTTCTGTAAACTGAAAGCACCCGCCGCCGCTGCTCCATCCTCGTGGGAAAAATGATATCGTCGGCTTTTTTCTTGTTTTTGTTGCAAAGAAAGGAAAACCGAAAGCATTGTTTTCTCTCTCTTTTCGTTTTCCTCTCTCTCAACCTCATCATTTTCTCTCTCTCTCTCTCTCTCACCCCCACACTCCCTCTCTACGTCTCTCTCTCTCACCCACACTCTCTCTACGTCTCTCTCTCTCCCTCCCCCAGCGGAGAAGAAACCTCATCTCTCAATAATTCTTCTTTCTAGTCCTTGGAGGGGGGGGCATCGGGGACAACGGGCCTATCCCCGGTCGCCACAGGGGAAGGGGACGAAGAAGCCTGGATTTCTGTTGCGCCGCCGCCGCCGGAATCGCCTCCTCCTCCGCCCCCACTCCCGCCGCGGCTCTGCTTCGAGGCCTTCTTCGCGGCCTCCTTGGCCTTGAGCGCGCGGAACTTGGCGCCGCGGCTGCCTCCCCCGCTGCTGCTGGACTGCGCGGAGATCGCGGAAGTCGAGGAAGAGGTCGAGGTCTCTCCCGAGGAGGACGAGGCCTTCGACGACCGGCGGGCGTTGAGCTCCTTGCCTGCGAAAATAGTTTTTTTAAATTTATTTATTATTTATTTATTTTGGATTTCGAGATCGGTGAGTTTTTTTTCCCCGCCTCTTTTTATTTTGTACAGAGAGCATCGCGCGACGAGGCCCCCTTGAAAAGGGAGAAGCGGGGGGCAGAGAGAGAAAAAAGAAGAAGAGGAGGTTTCCCTCCCAACAGGCCTCTCTCTCCCCCTCCCCCCTCCTCGGAGATTCGCGCAACTTTCCGTTGTTTTATGTTCGCTCTCGCACACGCGTATACCTCGTTCACGCATCAGACAATTTGATAAAGAGCACGACGAGGTAATGGTAAAATGTGCACTTTGTTTTGCTTCTCGCTCGATAGGAAGAAAGAAGAAGAGTTAGATTCTTTCTTGCGCCGCCAGGGCGCGCACGCAAAAAAAAAAAAACCCAAAAAACTTCAAAAAGAAGACAACTCACCGCTCGGCCTCGCGTCCTCGGCGTCGATGTCGATCACCGCGTCCTTGACGTACGTCGTGCTCCCCATCGGCGCGACGGCGCCCGCGGGCGTCGCGAGCGTGGCCTTGAGGTACATGGACTGCGCGGTGGAGAGCAGGTTGTTGGTGATCCTGACGAGACGTTTTTTTTAAAAGTTTTTTTTTTTTTGAGGAAGTGTCAGACGAAGAAAAGACGAGGAAAAAACTCGCCCAAAAAAGCAGACAGAAAAAAAGCGACGCACCAGTAGAGCGTCAGGCCGCTCGGCACGTTCAGCGAGAACCACCCGATCATCAAGGGAAGGAACTTGAGGATCGCCTGCGTCTGCTTCTGGGCCGGGTCGTCCTGCAGAAATTATAGAAAAGATAGGAAAGAGAGAAAAGAGAGAAAGAGAGAGAAGAGAAAGTGAGTTATTTTTCTTTCCTCTAACCAACCTCGCCGCTGGAAAAAAAAAAATAACCCTGGAAAAAGAAACAAAAAATCAAAAACTCACCGAAGGGGGGCTCATGATCCTCATGCTCACGACCTGTGACACCGTCAGCAGCACGGGCAGGATCAGGTACTTGATCGCCGCCTCCCACCCGATCGGCGGGGCCCCGTCGATCAGCGGGAACAGCCACGCCGAGCCCGCCCCGGCCTTCTGCGCCGCGATCGAGGTCGGCCCGGCGAGCGACGGGATCCAGAACCAGCCCTCCGACAAGAGGCCGTCGTCGGCGGCGTTGGACAGCGCCCGGTAGAGGCCGATCCAGACGGGGAGGGTGACGAGGGTCGGGAGGCAGCCCGCCAGGGGGTTGACGCCGGCCTGTCGAGAGTCGGAGGTCGAGAGAGAGAGAGAGAAGAGAGAAGAGAGAGAGAGAGGGAGAGAAGAGTGAGTATTTTTTTCTTCTTCTCTCCAGGAAAAAAAGATATGAAAAAACCCGAAAAAAGATGCAAAAAAACCCAAAAAAAGAAGAAGAAAAAACTTCCTACCTCTTTGTACAGCCTCGCCACCTCCACCTGCATCTCCTCCGCCGGCCTCCCCTTGTACCTGTCCTGGATCTCCTTGACCCGCGGCTGCAGGGCCTGCAGCGAGATCGTCGACGCCATCTGCTTCCTCGTCAGCGGGTATGTCGCCGCCTTGACCAGAAAGGTGAGCAAGATGATCGAGAAGCCGTAGGAGTAGGGGACGTGGGCCGCCTCGAGGCCACCGTCGAGGAGCTTGAGGAAGGCCTCGAAGCCCTTGGCGAAGGGCGCGAGCCAGCCGCCGTTGTTGGAAGAGGAGGAGACCGCGACGGCGACGGCGGCGTCGGCGGCGTCGCCGGCGGAGGTGGCGACCGATGCGGCGGCGGCGTTGAGCGAGGCGCCGACCGCAGGCTCGATGTTGAAGAGCGTGAAAAGGTCGGAGAGGTGGAGGGGCAGGGCGGCGGTAGAGACCGAGGAAGCGCGGCGGGCTGTTGTTGTCGTGGGTTTTTTAGAGGCGGGAGAGAGAGGGGGGGGGAGTCGGGGGGAGTCGGTGAGTCGAAGGGGGGAGGTTGAAGAAACAGAGACAAGAGAGTTCTCGTCGTCGGCGGCTCGAGTCCGAGTGGGGGCGAATGGAAGAGAAGGAAGAAAAAAGAAAGAGTTTTGGAGTCCCTTCCCCGATCTTTTTGCCTTCTTCCGCCACCGAGGCACACGCTTCCTCGGCGCCGTTCAGCAATCGGACCAGAAACTATGGACCGCATCGCCTCCCAGTGTGAGAGACAGGGCAAGAAGCTACAGAAGGAACCTCAAACACGCACCCTTCATCGGCGACGATGCCAGGAGGCTGCTTTGGCGGCGCCCGACCGATGCATGCTGCGCGGCAGCAATCGGTGCGCGGGCGCGCCGGACGGGGAGAGCTGGCCTCGAAGCAGCCGCGGCGACAGATGAGGTCCTGTTGAGAGTTCTTCGCGATCGGGAGGGGACGGGATCGAGAGAAAAGGCGTGAGAACCTGTGGAGGAGGAGAGAGGAGGGCAGAGGGTGGCTCAAGCCGCCACACGAGCGGAAAGAAAAGAGAAAAAAGACTCGATTGCGTCTTCTGTCTCTCTCTCTCTCTCTCTCTCTCTCTCTCTCTTTCCCAGCACGATGATGGCCAGAGCGAGGCAATCAACTTGACACGCACCCCGCACGAGAGACGACCATGGCGCGTGCCGCGGACATCTCGCAATAGAAAGGATAGGACGAGAAAGGAAGGAGAAGTCTTTCTTCTTTCTCTTTCTTCGCTTTCGTGGTTAGTGTCTTCGGGAGACACTGTTTTTGTCCCCTTTCTCGCCAAGCAGTTCCAGAATCCTTTTCTCTCTCCCCATTCAGAGAAGAAAAGAGAAGCGCGCGCGCACCTTCTCCTCTTCTTTGCTCAGCAGGAATGCGTGCTGCCTGCTGCACGCTGCCTGCTGGCGCCTCATCGGCTCCCGGCTTCTCGGGGCGAGGCAGGAGCGAAGGAGTCGCTGCCGGGGCGACGATGCGAGGTGCTCCATCGCCGTCGTCAGCGTCAGCCGTCGGCGGCGTCGGCGGCCTCGACCTGCTCCGTCGCCGTTCTCCTCTGGCGGCGGCAGCAGCGGCGGCCCCCCGCCCTTCCTCCTCCTCCTCCGCGCGCTTCCGCCCGCGAGCGCCGGCGAGAAGGCAGCACTTGCTTCCCCTGAGCTCCCGCCCGCGCGCGACCCCGGAGGACGACGACGAAGGCGCTCCCTCCGCCTCCTCTCCCTCTCCCTCTCCGTCTCCGCCGCGGTCGGACGAGAGCCCCGCCGTCGACATCGAGGTCGGAAGCCAAACCAAAGAGACTCGGTCGAAGGGGGCCACGCCGCTCGGGGACCTCCTCGCGCTGGTCAGCCCCGCCCGGAAGCGCGGGGCCGGCGGGCCCCCGCCGCTGACCCTGTCGAAGAGGCTCAGGGCGATCAGAGGGAGCCTGGCGGCGGTCGCCGACCACGCGTGGCAGAGGACGCTGTGAGTCCCCCCCCCCCTCTGTTTTTCTTTTCTTGCTCGAGTTTTTTTTTTCCTCTCTGACGAAAACAAACCTCTCAACGCACCTTTCCCCCCCCTTTGAAAAACAATCTCCCCCCCAGCACGCTCCCGGGCTTCTCTCACGTCGCCGCGGCCCTGCGCGCCCTCGACGCCCTCACGAGGCCAGCGAGGGACGCGATCAGGGACGCGTCGATGGATCTGAACGAACGGTGAGTAGTTCTTTTCGATTTTCACTCTTTTCGAAACTTTTTTTTCCTTCGAGAAAGTTCCCCCACCCGTCGCTTTCAACGCTCATTTTTTTTCTTCTCCCTTCCCCGCCATTCCCCCCCCTCCCCCCCCAAAAAACGCCAAAAACGCCAAAAAAAACACAAAATCACAAAAAAACAGCTTCGAGATGTTCCGCGTCGAGGAGGCCAAGCAGTGCTGGGCCTGGGAGTCCCGCAGCAAGGCGCAGGGGCGCGCCTGGAGGACCTTTTGCGAGCACTGCGGCTGGTTTGCCGCGGCGCTGCCCTACCTGGTGCTCTGCCCCTCGCACGCGTTCTTCTCGTGCGCCGTCCCCCTCTTCGTGGGGCTCGTCAACTTCGACCACCCGCTGCTGAACGGCGTGACGCTGGCGTGGGTCGCGGCGATGGCGGCCGGGAAGCTGCGCAGGGGGCTGCTGTCGGGGCTGGTGGGGTTGCCGCCGGGCTTTTCGGGCGTGTGAAGGGAGGACGAGGGTGGGGGTTGGGGGTTTTTGTTTTCTTGTGTGGCCCTCCCTGCCGTCTCTTGCCCCCCCTCCCCCCCCCTCTCTCTCTCTTGTGAAATATGAGCAGAAGGAACCAAATATTTTACACAGAGCCTCTCCTCTTCCTTCTCCCAGCGAGGAAAAGAAAATGAGGCGAGAGGGAAAGGAAAAGGAAGGGAGGAGAAGATCTCGACGGAAAAAACCTCCCGCGCGCTCTGGAAACCATTTCAGAGCTTCTCGATCACCCGAAGCTTCGCCGACCGCGCTCTGGGGTTGCTCCTGCATTCTTCTTCCCCTGCGACGACGGGCCTGCGCGTCACCAGCCTTGCCACGGCGGGAGGCGGCGGCGGTGGCGGCTCCGGCGAGAGCGAGCTCGCCCTCCGGGACGACACGAAGCCTGCCCGCCCCCCGCCGCCTCCCTCGAGTTCCTCGTCGTCCTCGGGCGGGCCGGGCCTGCCCGCGGCCGCGAGGAACGCCCTCTTGACGACCCGGTCCTCGCCCGAGTGGAACGAGATCACGGCGAGCCTCCCTCCCGGCTCCAAAAGCCTGATCAGTTTCGGGATCGCTTCCTCGAGCGCCCCGAGCTCGTCGTTGACGGCGAGGCGCAGCGCTTGGAAGACCCGGGTTGCGGGGTGAATGCCGTTTCCTCCTTTTCCTCCTTTTCCTCCTCGTGGAGGGGGCCCGAGCCGTCCTATTGCCAGCGCGAGCTGCCTCGTGGTCTTGAGGCCGCCTGTTTTTGTTGTTTTTGTTGTGATTTTTGGATTTCGAGGTCAGTTTTTTTGTTGATCTCCCCCTTTTCTGCTCTCTCTCGAACAAACTCAAAAAAAAATCTTCCCCTCCCTCCCTCTCTCCCGTACCTTCGCTCTCCTCCCTCGCCTTGACTATCCTCCTCGCCGCCAGCTTCGCGTGCCTCTCCCCTCCGTACTCTTTCGCGGCGAACAGCGACGCGAGGTCTGCCTCTGGCCAGGTGTTTACGATCGTCGCCGCCGTCACGGGGGTCGTCCCGCGGCCGTCTCTACTAAGGGCGAGGTCCTTGGAGCCTCGGCCGGCGCCTCCTCCGCCGTCGAGCCGCATGTCGAGCGGTCCGTCCGCGGCGAAGGAGAACCCCCTCTCGGGCGAGTCGAGCTGCATCGAGGAGACGCCGAGGTCGAGCAAGATTGCGGAGGCCTTGACCGTCGTCGATCCCGACTTCGACGACGGCCTCTTCGACGACGACGGCGACGGCGAAGAAGAAGAAACAGGAGGAGGAGGGGGAGGAGCAAAGACCCCTTCGGAGGCGAGCAGCTCCTCCGAGACGCTCCCCAGGGCCTCCTCGACGTCCCTGAAGTTGGCGTCGAGGACCCGGATCGCAGGGGGAGGGGGGGAGGGGGCAGGGGAAGCCTCCGCCGGGAAGGCCTCCGCGGCCGCCTCGGAGAGTGCCCGGCGCGCGAGCTCCCTCGCCCGCGGGTCGACGTCGAGCCCGACGACGGCCTTAAGCTTTTTTTCCCTCCCCAGGCTCCTCACGAGCGCCGAGGCGTGCCCTCCGGCACCCAGGGTGCCGTCAACGTACAGGGCGATATTTTCGAGGGCGGAAAAGGCCTCGAGGACCTCGGCGAGGAGGACGGGGACGTGGCCGGGGAAGTTGTCCGGGGTCAGCGCCGGCAGAGAGGTTGAAAGAGACGAGGCCGACGGAGATGAAGCCGACAACGAAGCCGACGACGGCGAGGTATCGCGGGCTTTGCGCGTCTGAGCCGACGCGCAGACGCCTCGTACGTGCCTCTCAGGGACAGAGTGCATTGAGACGACACCGGCGAAGCGCTGACCGGATCGAGCCGAGGTCCCGAGAGAGAAGAGAGAAGAGGGAAGGATCCGAGGCATCGGCGGCGTCGGCCGTCGCCGCAATGCCGTCGTCGAAAACGCCCCCGTCGCCGAAAGAATTGAGAAGGAAGCCGTCATCGCGCTTCGTCGTACTATAGCAACGGCAAGAGCAGAGAGCATCCGCTGGTACGAGAAGAACGAGATCGAAGCGGCCCCCAGCCCTAGCGAGCTAGCTAGCTTTCCGGAGAAAAGAAGAGGAAATGAAAAAACCCAAAAAAAAGTTTTTTTTTCTTCTTCCCTTCGGCTGTCGTCGTCACTCTTTTCTCAGCGCACGATGCTCCTCGCCTCTTCGCTCCAGAGAGGCCTCCGCTTCCGCCCCTCGTCCTCCGCGCCTCTGCTCCCCCGCCGCTTGCGCCACAGGACAGAAACCGCAGCATCCTCCTCCGCCGTCGCCATGGCCTCCTCCAGCGGCGGTCAGGAAGAGAAGCCAAAGCAGCAGCCCGAGCCCGTCGACCCGGCGACGCTCTTCGACGGGGGGGCCGGCGCCGCCGACCTGCGGGCGCTCTGCGTCGGAGCTTGTTCTCGGTGAGGATGGAAATAGTTTTTGATGTCGCGGAGCTGCTGGCGCTGAGAGGAAGAGCGCACAAGAGGCAGAGAGAGAGAGAGAAAGAGAGAGCTCATCTTCTTCTTTCGACGTTCAATCGATGCGCCCCCGCCGACCTTCTCCCCCCCCTCTTTAAAAAAAAAAAAAAAAAACCTCGACCTCTTTTGCCCAAAACGTCTCTCAACAACAACAGCGACACCCCGCTCCTCTCCCGCGCCGACCTCGATGCCAGGCTCCGCTCCTTACCCGCCTGGAGCCTCTCGCCCGACGGAACCCTGCTATCCCGAGAGTTCCGCGCGAAAAACTTCGCGGCGGCCGTCGCGTTCCTGTCGGCCGCCGCGGACGTCGCCGAGGCCGCGGGCCACCATCCCGACTTCCATCTGACGGAATGGAACCGCGTTCGAGTGGACGCGACGACGCACGCTGCCGGGGGGATCACGCTGGCTGATGCGTCCCTGGCCGCGAAGCTGGACGCCGTTCCGGTGGTGTACTCCCCGAAGTGGCTCAGGGAGCAAGCTGCGGCGGCGGCGACGAAGGAGGGAGAAGGAGGGAGGTGAAGCTTGAGAGAGAGAGAAAGAGGCAAGGAGCGAGAGCGGGGTCGAGGTCGAGAGAGAGGGAGGGAGAGGAAAGAAGGTGTTTTCTCTCCTTCTCTTCTCTCTCTCGATCGACCCCTGCTCCTTTCACTCTTTTCCCTCTTTTCGCTTTCGAATCGATGCGAGAGAGATAGATTGAAAGAAAGGAAATTGTAAAAAAAAAAGAACAGGAATGAGAGTACGAAAGACAGCAGAAAAGTGTCAACACGAAAAAAGAAAAAAACGAAAACAAAAGTTCGTTCCTTCCCTCCTCTTCTCCTCCTCTCTCCGCCTCTTCACTTCCCCAGCCTCCGATAGACCCCCCGGAGGTCCACGTGCTCCACATCCCCCGCGAGAACGGCCCGGCGCTCCTCCTTCTTCGGACGGGGATCACCGAGAAGAGCAGCGGAGGAAGCGTCGGAAGAGGAAAGCTCCCTCGCTCGACGCGCTTCCTCTGCTTCGATCGCCTTGACATACTCCCACCGCCGCACTTCCCTCCCCAGCGCCGCGGCCTCCTCCTCCATCCGCTCCGGCGCGAGCCTCTTCTTCTGCCGCGCGGCGAGCTTTCGGGACTCGAGCAGCCACGTCTTGAGCTTGTCTCCGTCGACCTGGTTCTCAAAATCGATGTCGGGCAGGGGAACGGGGGGCGGGTCGAGCACGTCGGAGAACTCCGAGGTTGGGAAGCGCGGGCCCAGCGGGGAGTCGCCGTGGGCGCCTCCCTTGCCGAGAGCCCATTGCAGGAGGTACGTGGCCTGTTTTACGTTTTTTTTCGGGGGAAGAATTGGAACAAGAAGCGGAAGACACGATGGAGAGAGAGAGAGAGGGGGGGAGGGGGAGAGAGAGAGGTGAGTTTTTTTTCGCGTTTTTTCCCCGAGGGGGAAAAAAAAGGCCAAGAGAAAAAAATTAAAAAGATCGAAACTCACCGGCGCGAGGAACGAGAGCCCGCCCAGCTGCGCCCGCCGCCCCGCGTGCCTCGCCACCGCCTCCGCCCTCGCGCGCTTCCTGTGCGCCTCCGAGGGAAGCCAGTCGTACCGCTCCTGCTGCCATTTCCTGGACGCGCGGGCGGACTGTGCGGACCCGAGCGCGAGGCCGACGGCGGCGGCGGCGGCCGCGGCGGCGAGCAGTCCCCGCCGGTGCCTGCTGCCCATCCCGGAGAGGGCGCGGGCGACGGGCCCGAGGGGCCGCAGCGCCCTCGACAGCCAGGAGGAGGGCGGGAGGGGAGGCCCGGCCCTCGCCCGGAGCTCCTCGGCGAGCCTCGTCCGCAGCGAGGCCGAGGAGGAGGGGGCCGAAGAGGAGGCGGCCGAGGCGGCCGAGGCGGCGGCCGAGGCGGCGGCCGGGAACGCTTTCAACCCCGAGAGCGCCGACCGGAGCCGCGCCGCGAGCCCCGCCGAGGGGGCGGCCGCCGCCGCCTCGCCCTCCCCCTCCTCCGCGGAGGACGCCACCACGGCGGCCGCCTCGGCGCCGCCCAGGCTGACTGCCAGCTCCCCTCCCTGCCAGACCTGGAACGAGGGGAGGGCCCCGACGCCGCACCGCTCGGCGAGCGAGGCGGCCGCCCTGCCGCTCCCCCCTCCCCCGCCGCCGGCGCCGTTGCCGCTGCTGGCGGCGTTCTCGCCTCCTCCTCCTCCGGTGTCCACGACGGCAAAGCGCACCTCGGAGCCGAAGGCGGTCCTGGCCTGCGCCGCAAGGTCGGAGAAGAGCGAGCGGAGGACGCGGGCGTTGGGGGCCCAGGGCTGTTTCATTTTTGTTTTTTGAGATTAGAGAGGGAAGAGGGGTGAGGGAAAGGGCCGCCGGCGGAAAGTGCGGCGGAAAGAGTCGCTCACCTCTCTCTCTCTCTCTCTCTCTCTCTCTCTCTCTCTCTCTCTCTCTGACACGGAGGGAGAGCGGGGAGGTCGTTGTCTTCCGGGGGCGGGAAGAGAGGAGGAAACGGAGCAAGAGAGAGAGAGAGAGAGAGAGGGTCGAGGTCGACGACGACGACGACTGAGACTGAAACAGTCGAACGAAGAAACGTCCTCTTACCTTGACCTCTTCGAGCGCCTTCTCGAGCGTCTCTGCGGTCACGGAAGTGCAAAGAAGCGTTTTGGAGCCCCTGGAGACTTTGATCTCGGCGTCGAGGGGCAGGGCGAACGGCGGGCGAGGCGGGGGAGACGATGAGGAGGCTTGCGGCGACGACGATGGTGCGGCCGGCGGCGCCGACGGCGACGAGGGCTGTTGCTCGGCCATCGCGGCGACTCGGCGAAGGTTCCGAGCGTTTCGCGAAGTGCACAGTGTAAACGACGCCACGGAGCTTCCAGCTAGCAGGGAGGGTGACGACGAAGAAGCCGGAGAGGCCACCAGCCTGCCGCGGCTAGATCTGTCGGCGGGAGCAGATGTTGATGCGGCGGCGACACCGGCGAGCGAGGTCGAGCGGCCGCGGCCGCTGCTGCTGCTGCTGATGGAACCTGCTGCTGCAGCCGGCAAGCAGCGTGCGTGCATAGTTTGATGCGAGAAGGACGTAAGAGATGAGCGCGAGAGAATTGGACGCTGCTGAGCCTTGCGTGCTCCTCGAACACGAGGAAGCAAGAAAGTGTGACGCCAAAGCCCAGCCAAGTGCAGGCCATTCGACTCCACTTTCTTTCGCAACTTGTTTTCTGAAAAAGTAAGTCTTCTCTCAGCTTCTCGCTCCGCGCTTCTGTTCGTTCCCGTCGTGTCCTGTGTGTAGACCGAGACCTCTCTCTGACACTCGAGGGCTGCACGTACTAAGGTCGAAGAAGGAAATCAAATGGCGCCCGTCGCCAGCTGCAGCGGCCGCACCGCGGTAGCGGCGATGGTGCCTCTGCAGCTCCGCCACGCCGGGCGAGCTCGAAAGCCGCCGCCGGCGATGCTTTCGTCGCCGAGCTCGGCCCCCTCGGTCCGCTTTTTCGATCCCCCTCGGGCTGCATGCAGGGGTACAGACCCGTGCTCCACGTCCAGGTGCGTTTTGGTCCCTCGTCCGAGCGCGAGAGCAAGCGCCGGCTCTGACCAGCAGTAGAGACAAAGAATCTATATCTTTTCGAGAGGAAAAAGTTCTCTGCTTTTTGGGGGGGGGGGCATGGAGTTTTGTTGGTTGCCGCGTTCTCTGCCTCGCTTCTTCTTCTCCAACTCGAAGCGGCATGCTTTCCATTCAAGCTTGATCTTAAGTTGCCTTTCATTCAAGGAAAAGATAAAGGAGAGGCGGCGAGAGCGTCAGAAAGAGGCAGGGAAAGAATGCGAACGCCGTGGCTTTTTCATCGATACCCCTCTCTCTCGCGCCCCGAAACCACCATTTTTTCCTCTTTCTCTCAACCCCGACCGTCACCCCCTCCCCCAAATACGCGCATTCTCTATCGATCCCCAGCCAATCCACTGCGGCGGATGACAACGAGAGGGCACGCTCGGCGGCGTTCGCTTCCGCCTCGAGCTCCCTGTCTCTCTCGGGAGCAACAGCGGCAGAAGCGGCAGCGGCAAAGCTCTCGTCCCTCCGCCCCCGCGCGCCGCCGCCGCGCCCGTCCTTCCCTTCCCTCCAGCGGCAGCAGGCGAGGCGGAGAGCCGCGGCCCCTGCCCCGCCCAGCGCCCTCCCTCCCCCCCCTTCCTCCGCCGACGCCGCCCTGCTCGCGAACTCGGAGGACAGCCCGCCCGCTGCGCCCGCCTCGTGGCTGCAGGCGCGCCGCACCTGGATCGTGCTGATGTGCTTCGTCGCGTTCTGCGCGTGCAACCTCGACCGCGTCAACATGGCCGTCGCGATCATGCCGATGGCGGCGCAGTACGGCTGGGACACGCAGACCGTGGGCCTCGTGCAGTCGAGCTTCTTCTGGAGGTACCTGCTGACGCAGGTCGCCGGCGGCGTCTGGGCAGACCGGTACGGCGGCAAGAAGGTCCTCGGGTTCGGCGTCGTGTGGTGGTCCATCGCGACGGTGCTGACGCCGTTCGCGGCGCAAATGGGGCTGCCGGTGCTGCTCGCGGCGCGGGCCATGATGGGCGTGGGCGAGGGCGTCGCGATGCCGGCGATGAACAACCTGCTGAGCCGCTGGGTCCCCGTCCAGGAGCGCTCGCGTTCGCTCGCGCTCGTCTACAGCGAGATGTACTCGGGCTCCGTGCTGGGCCTCGCGCTCAGCCCGCACATGATCCACGCGCTGTCGTGGCCGAGCGTCTTCTACGTCTTCGGCGCGCTGGGCGTGGTCTGGTGGCTGGTCTGGGAGAACGGTGCGGCCTCGAACCCGGCCGAGGACCCGCTCTGCACGCCCGAGGAGCGCGCGTACGTCGCCGCGTCGACGCCGCCCAGCGCCGCGCCCGCTTCGATCCCGTGGAAGAAGCTGCTGACCCGCGCCCCGGTCTGGGCGCTGATCGTGAGCCACTTCTGCCACAACTGGGGCATGTTCATCCTGCTGACGTGGATGCCGACGTACTACAACCAGGTTCTCGGTGAGTTTTGTTTTTTTTTCTCTCTTCGAAGTTTTCGAGGGGGGGGGTTTTTTTTTCTTTCTTCCTCTTTTTCTTTCTTCTCTCGCCTGACAAAAAAAAAAAAAAAAAAACTTAAGGCCTCGACCTCGTCCAGCCTGGAATCTTCAGCGGGCCCCCCCGGCCCCCCCCGGGCGCCCCCGCCCCCGTCGGCGGGGCGCCCGCCGCCGCGGCCCCCCC
>Ga0114918_10003273_pt1 | contig 14342 bp, 7 predicted proteins | sample LantaG_FD_87015 | JGI IMG/M metagenome (GOLD analysis project Ga0114918, IMG submission 87015) | Deep subsurface microbial communities from Baltic Sea to uncover new lineages of life (NeLLi) - Landsort_02402 metaG | ecosystem: Environmental > Aquatic > Marine > Oceanic > Sediment | place: Baltic...
CCGCCCGGGCGGGGGTAGCCGGATCGTCCTCGTCAGCCTGCCCCCCTCCCTCGCGCCCGCACTCGGCCAGGACGGCCGCCGCGGCCGCCGCGGCTGCGTCCGCCTTCAGTTCAGCCGGCGTGAGTGGTGGAGCCTTGGGCGGCGGGTGGCCGGCGGCGAGCGCCGCCAGGGCAGGCCCCAGGCCCGGCGCGCCCGGCCAGCTCGCCAGGGCAGGCGCCGCTTCGGCCGCCGCACCTGCCACCCCCGCCCGCACTGCGCCCGCCAACCCGGCCGCGACCCAGGTCAGGACGGGCACCAGGGCCCGCGCCAGGGACACTGCGCCCGCCTCCGTCCGCACCTGGGGGCGCAGGGAGGCCAGGCCCGCCAGGGCGGCGCCCAGCACGGCGGCCGCGCCGGCGGCGGCGGCGGCAGGCGCGCTGGGACCGCCGCAGCCATCACCATCGCTGCCGCCGCCGCCCACGCCCGCCAGCAGCCCCCGCAGCTCGTCCACGACCAAGGCGCCCCGCTCCAGGGCGCCCAAGGCGCCCGCCCGGTCGTCCGGGCTGGCCGCCGTGCCCAGGCCACCCGCCAGACCCGCCAGGGCCGCCCCCAGGGCGGCCAGGTGCGGCGCAGCCGCGGGCGGGTGGGAGGCCGCCGCGCCCAAGGCGGCCGCGGCCAGGGCCGCGCCAGCCCGCGGTGGCACGGGCGCCGCCGACGCCTGGAGGACCCGGTGGATGTGACGGGCCAGGACGGAGCCCTGGGTGGAGGAGGCAGCCAGAGCGGCCGCGTGCAGGCGGGCCAGGGGGGGAGGAGCAGCACTGGCTCCGCAACCACCGCCACTCTTCTGCCCGCCCGGCGCCAGCGCCAGGACCGCAGCCGCCACCTCGTCCGGAAAGAGCAGGTACAGGCGGGCCAGCAGGTTGGCCGCGGCGGGCGAGGCCGACGCAGACAGGGCGGCCACGGTGGCGGACATGTTGCCGGGGGTCTGGGTGGCGACGGCCGCCAGGGCGACCAGCCCAGGCGGCGGGGCGGGCGAGCCGTCATCGCCGTCGGCGCCGCCTTCCTCCTCATCCGCCGCCGAGGCCGAGGCAATGATGGCCAGGCTGGCCAGCACGTCCGCCCCGCCAGGCGCCACTGTAAAAGCGGGCGCTGGCCAGCCCGGGCCCAGGGTGCGCCCGCCCGCTGCGGGAGGCGCGCCCTGCCACAGTGCGCCTGCCGCAGGCGGGCGGACGGCAGCCTCCACGGCCGCCAGGCCGACGGCCGCGGCCAGGGCGGCGACAGGGGAAGGAGAAGGGCCATGATTGGGCGGCGTCAGCGCCAGGGCGACGGCAGACGCCAGGGCCGACCGGGCTGCCGGGCCGGCGCCGCCTGCGCCCGCGCGCGAGACAAGAGCGGCCGCCCCAGCCAGGGCGGGTGAGGGATGTTCCTCCTGGCCGTCGCCCCCGTCCAGCGCGGCCTGGAGGATGGATCGCACACCGTTCAGCACGCCGGGCACGCGCAGGGCGGGGTCCAACAGGAGGATCGCCTCCACGGCGGCGGCCGCCCGGGAGGCCTGCTCGCCACCGACCCCCCCCAACCCGGCCAGCACGGCCATCGCCTCGCCCGCGGCGGCCGCCCCAGCTCCGGTCGCCAGGGCGGCGCCCGCCGCGGCCGCGACCGCCCGGCCCAGGCCGGCGGGCGGCGACCGCATCAGGGCGTCCGTCATGGAGGAGGAAGAGGGGGTGGGAGTGGGGGGGCCCTGTCCGCCCGCCGTGCCACTCCATGCGGCTAGGGCAGCCGCGCAGCTGGGGTCGGCCCCGGCCAGCCCTGCCGCCGCCGCCGCCGCCGCCGCCGCCGCCGCCGCCGCTGTCATGGCCACCGCGCCGTCCGGCCCCACCAGGTGCAGCGTGGGCGGCAGCAAGATGGCCAGGGCGGCCACAGGTGCGGTCGCCAGGGCGGCCGAAGCGGCCTTAGCCAGGGCGACCCGGTCGGCGGCGGAGGGCGTGGACGGGTCGGTTGCGGCCGCGCGGGCGGCCGCGCCGAGGGCCGCTGCCGGCGCGGCGGTTGCGGCCGCCGCCCAGGCCGCCGCCAGGGCGGCGGCGGGGGTGGCTGAAGGCACGGGCGCCCGCGCCTGGACGTCCTTCCCGGGCTCCACCTCCATCGGGGTCGCCGCCGCCTGCTGGGCCGCCGCCGCAGCCGCCGCGGACGCCGCGCGCGCGAAGGCGCCACCCTGCCCGCCCAGCGCGGCCGCTGCTTTCACCGCCCGCCCCGCCAGCCCGGCCCCCATCGCCGCCGCGACGTGGGCGTCCGGGTCGGCATCCAGGGATGCCAGCAGGGCGGCCGCGCCCGGGCCGGTGCCGACGGTGAGGCTGACCAGGGCCGCCACGCGGGCGCCCGGAGAGGGCAGCGCGCCCACGCCCGCGGCCGCGAGCGCCGGGTCCGCGCCCCGGGCCGCGGCCGCCGCCGCGCCGGGAGGCCAGGCCGGGGCGGGCGTCGCCACCGCGGCGCCCCGGGCCGCCAAGACGGTGGACGAGAAGCCCCGGCCGGGCGCGTCCAGGGGTGCAGGGCCGGACGCGGCCGCCAGGGCGGCCAGGGCTGCGGGCGCCGCGGCGGTGGTGAGGCCGCCACCACCGCTGCCGCTCGCCCACCACGCGCACAGGGCCTCCAGCACGGCAGCCGCGCCCGGTGGGGGTGCCGGCCCGTCACTCGCCAGTTGGGCGGCCAGAGTGGCGGGACGGGCGGCCCAGGCGGACGCCGCGGCCGCGCCCGCGGACCCGCAGTCAAGCAGGGCCAGCAGCGGGCGCGCGACCCAACCGCCCGCTGGGTCGGCAGCCGCGGCCACGACCGCACTGGGCGCGGCAGCCGCCGCGGCGGCCGCCGCGGGCGGCGGCAGGGCCGCCAGGGCGGCAGACCAGTCGTCACCGCCCAGCATGGCGCCCAGGCAGGCCCGGGCGCCGACCCGGGCGGCCGCGGACGGGGCGGCCAGGCGGCCAATAAAACGGACGAGGGCGGCCGACGCGGACGCGGCGGCAGCCTGAGGCGAGGGCTCGCTGCCTTCCCCCAGCCCCAGCCCGGCCCGCAGCGGGGCGGCCAGGGCAGACACGACGTCGGGCGCCGACGACGCCGATGACCCTTCCTCCCCACTCACCGCCAGCTCCAGCAAGTCGGGCCGCCAGGCGGGCGGCAGGCGGGACGCGGTGGCCGGCCCGTCCGGGGCGCCCAGCAGGGGCCCCACCCACCGCCACGCGGTCGCGGGCGACGGCTCGGCCGCCGCGGCGCCGGCCAGCAGCCCGGCGCCCTCCGCGGCCCGCAAGCGAGCGCCCGCGCCGGATGACCGGGCAACGGACACCAGGAAGGACACGGTCTCCGGGGGCGGCGCCCGGGCGGGCACACCCGCCGCGGGCCGCCGCACCACCAGGCGCGTGCCGGGGGGCGGCGCCCACGCGGACCCGCGCGCCGCCCAGGCGGCCACCACCTCCACCACTGCCGCGCGATCGGCCGCGGCGGCTGCCTCCGCGGCGGCTGCAGCGGCGACCGCGCCGGTCGACCCGGCCGGCCCGCCGGCCGCGACGTCCTCGCACTCCAGGGCCATCGCTGTCAGCAGGGACCGAAGGGACGGGTCAGCGCCCGCGGCCGCGGCCGCCAGGGCCCCGCTGCCTGCGGCAGCAATCAGGGCGGCCACGGCCGCCGCGGCCCACCAGGCGCCCGCCTCCGCCAGGGCGGGCAGGGTCGCCGCGCCGTCCGCCGCGGCCAGGGGCGGCGGCGGCGGCTCGAAGGCCGACAGCGTCCAGGCGGCGTCCAGGAGCTGCGGGTTGGCCAGGGGCGCCGGCGGCGGGAAAGAGCCCAGGGCTGGGCCCGCGCACTCCCGCAGATGGCGCAGGAGCAGGGCCCGGGCCAGGTCCAGGGCGGCGCCGGGCTCCAGGGGCGCGGCCGACAGGCCCATCAGCAGGACGTGGGTCAGTGTGTCCTCGCCCAGGGGCGCGCCGTCGACCAGGGCGGCCAGGGCGCGGCCTTCTGCCGCGTCGGGAGGGGGAGGGAGCGCCGCGGTGGTGGTGGTGGCGGCGGAGCCCGGTCCGCCCGGTGCGCCTGCCGCCGCTGCCGCAGCCGCACCCATCGCCGCCGCCTCGCCGGGCGTGCAGTACGCCCGCACGTCCCGCTCCAGGAAGAGGAGGCGGTCGAGGAGGGCGCGGAAGCGGGCGGGGGGCAGGCCGGGCAGGGAAGGCGCCACGGTGCCGCCCGCCCAGGCGGCCGCGTCCGCCAGGGCCGGGCCGCAGGCGGCCAGATAGGCTGGCAAGGAAGGGTGGGGCGGGATGGACGAGCCGGCAGGCGCGCTGCTTTGTTCGCCAGCCGCCGCCGCCGCCCCGACCAGTAGGACGTGGCAGAACAGGGTCATCAAGTCCCCAAACCAGCGCTCCTTGGCCTCCGGGCTCGGCGCCAGGGCGTCCAGGCCGCCGGGCGGGGCCAGGAGCAGGGACGACGCCAGGGACGGCGGGCGCAGGCAGCCGCCCGCGCCGCGCACCAGGCGGCGCACCACCTCCCTCACCCGCCCGCGGGCGGCTGGGTCGCTGCCGTTGGCGACTTCGAGGAGGGCGGCGGCGACCATGGCTTCCACCGCACCGGGAGGCAGGCGGTCGGGCGGGGACGCGATGGCTCGGACCACGGACGCCGCGGTCGCGCCGCCGGTTGTGGGCGGCGCGGCCGCCGCCGCGGCAGTGGAGCCGGCGGCCGGCGCCGCGCCGGCTCCCCCGCTCCCACCACCACCACCACCGCCGCCGCCGCCGCCGCCGCCCCCCGCCCGCCCTTCCCGGGCTTCCTGCCAGATGAGCGCCCGCAACGCGCCCGCCGCGTACTCGGGTGCGGCGCGGGCCAGGCCCTCCACCGCCCGCGCCACCGCGCCCGCGTGCGCGGGCTTGGGGCGCAGGGCCAGGACCGCGCCCAGGGCGGCCAGGTCGCCCGGCTCCAGGCCGCCGCCGGTGAGGGCCACCTCCTCCAGCAGGGCCAGGCCGACGCGGGAGGAGGCGGGTGAGGAGAGGAGGGGGGCCAGCGCGGTCGCGGCCGCCGCCCTGCCGGCGGGCACGCGGCAGGCAAAAGCAAGCAGGCGGGCGGCGCCCCGCGCGGCGTCGCCGCCCGCGCGGAGCGGGGGCAGGGAGGCCGCGCGGGCCTCCAGGGCGGCCGCGGCGGCGTCTCGGTCGGGATCTGAGAACTTAGATGATGCATCAGTGGCATCAGCCGGCGGCGGTGGAGGCGGCGGAGACGGGCGCGCGCCCGCACCCTCTCCAGCAGGAGCAGGGGGCATGAGGAGGGCAATCAGCCCCGCCGCACCGCCCGCCGACGCCCCGCCGACGCCGCCCCCTCCCACGCCCACGCCCGCCACCCCGGGCGGGCGAGGCCCGCCACCGCCGCCGCCCAGGTCGCCCGAGACGGGGCCCAGTGCCCAGTCGGGCGGCAGCGGCGGGCCCTCCCCCCCACCACCCCGGCGGCGGCGGGGGAAGGCGGTCACCAGGCCCGCGACCAAGGCCGCCGCCGGGGACGCGTCCACCCACAGGCGGGGGCCGAACAGGTCGTCAAGGAAGGCCGGAATGAGGGCTGCTGGCCAGGGCGTGGGAGGAGGCGCCCCCCCGGCGGGCGGCGGCCTGGAGGAGGCCCGGCCGCCCCGGGCGCCGCTTGCCTTGAGTGGTGCGGCCGCGGCGCCCACGGGCGTGGGCGCGTCCAGCCCGGCCGGCAGCAGGGCGGCCGCCAGCAGGGCCAGCGGCGCCGCGGCGGCGACCGCCTTGCCCCGCGCGCCCAGGGCGGTGAAGGAGGCGGAGGCGGAGACGGCGGACGCGGGGCCGGGCGACAGGAAGGACAGCAGGCGGGCGGCCGAGGCGGGGAGGCCCGCGACGGCGGGGCACGCGCGGCCGGCGGCGACGACGGCCGCAAAGGCGGGGCGCGGGGCGGCGGCGCCCGGGGCGGCGGCGCCTGCGGTGAAAGCGGCAGCCAGGGCGGCCAGGGCGGCGTCGAAGGTGGCGTCCGCTGCGGCGGGCTCGCCGGCGGCCAGGGCGGCCGCGACCTGCCCCTCCAGCGTGGTCTGCGGCAGCGGGGGTGGGGGTGGTGATGGAGAGGGCGGCCGGGCCGGCGCGGCTGCCGCCTTTGGCGTGGCTGCCCGGGTCTTGGAGAAGGCACCACTCTTGGGCGCCGCCGCCCCTGCCGCCGCCGCCTTGGGCGGCGGATCATCAGCGGTGGCGGTGGCGGCGCCGCCACCCCCACCGGCCGCGGCCGCCTTCGCGCCCGCGCCCGCGCCCGCGCCCGCGCCCTTGGCCGCCGGCGCCGCCTTCTTGGCGACAGCCGCCGCCCCGCTGGTGGTCGCTTTCTCACCGCCACCGCCGCCGCTGCTCTTACTGGTGCCACCCCCGCGGGGCGGCAGGGCGGGCAGCTTGGCCTTTTTGGTCGGCGGAGGCGGAGCAGCTGCGGGAGGAGCGGGTTCGGGCGGCGGCGCTGGCGATGCCTTGCCCTTCTTAGGGCCGCTCTTTGAGCCGCCCGCCTCGCCGCCGCCGCCGACCGTGGTCCGGGTGGCGGGTGGCTTGCGGGCAGGTGGGGCGGGCGGGGAGGGGTCCCGCGACCGCTTTGAAGGCATGGTTTTGATTGAGAAAGAGGAGAGAGAGAACGGCGGGCGCCCGCGCCCGCGCTTTTTTTGCGTCAGTGGGCAGGCCCTTCACTTTCCTTTTCTCCGAAGACCGTCACCAAACACCCCAACGAAAACCATGGCGTTCGCTCTCTCCAAGGCCGCCGTCGCGGTCCGCCCGGCCGCCCCGGCCCGTCGCAATGTGAGTGCGAGGCGTGTGCCTATTCGTGCGGGGCGCGCGTGGAGAGAGAGAGAGAGAGAAAAGGGGGGTGCACCCCACCCCCTGACCTTGGCCGCAGGCCAAGGGGGTGAGGGCGGTGGTGGTTGGGCCGCGCCCCGCACCCAGCCAGGCCATCCAGGCTCCACCCACGCACGCCAGGGGCTGACCCAGGCGTTTGGCAAGACGCTCGATGGTCGGCGTGACCAATGCAAGCCCCGTCATCGCCGCGCGCGGGGGGGCGCTTGAGCTGGGCCTGTGGGTTTTTTTTCTGTTCGCCGGCGCATGCTTGTCTTTGGTCACCATGCGGGCGGACCGCCGTCCCGGGGCGGACCCCTCGACCCTCAGGGCGGGGCACAGACGTGGCCGCTAGCCAGCTGGAGGATGGGAAAGCATGCAGAAGGCTCGACACATGGTCGCACGGGCCGGCGCGCGCGCCGGCCAGAGAAGAGATAGCGTTTCGCTCCGACCCTCATCCTCATCATCCCTCGCCTCCTCCTCCCCTCTCCCTCTCTCTCAATCCAGGTCGCCGCCGCCGCCGGCAAGCAGCTGTGGTACCCGGGCGCCGCCGCGCCCGCCCACCTGGACGCCAACGCACCCGGCTACGCCGGCTTCGACCCCCTCAACCTGGGCGCCAACAGCCCCGAGGTCCTCTCCTGGTTTGCCGAGGCGGAGATCGTCCACTGCCGGTGGGCGATGGCCGCCATGGCCGGCATCCTGGCGTCCCCCTCCGACTGGTGGTCGGCCGGGTCTCTGCCCACGCCCATCCCCATCCCCACCCTGCTCGCCATCCAGGCTGCCGTCTTTGCCTTCCTGGAGGCCCAGCGGTACGAGAGCTGGAAGAAGACGGGCGCGGGCGGCGCGCTGGGCGGCAAGTTCGACCCGGCCGGCATGGACTCGCCCGAGATGCGGGTCAAGGAGGTCAAGAACGGGCGGCTGGCCATGCTGGCGGTGCTGGGCTGCGCGTCCGTGCACGCCGTGCGCGGTCTGGCGCCCCTGGACGCGCTCAAGCTGCACATTTCCAACCCCTTTGTCGAGAACATTTTCTCGACCTCCGTCGCCACCGAGTTTTGCGTGTTCATCTCGCTGGTGGCGACGGTGCCCATGTTCATCGCCGCCAACGAGACCCTGAACAAGAGCAAGAAGCCGTTCAAGTCGGCCATCCCCTTCTGAAAACGGGGATGAAAAAAACAGTGTGTGTGTGTGTGTGTGTGTTTCGTGCGGCCGACCTGTATGAAGGAAAGAGAGAGTGAACTCACTTTGTTTTTCGCCGCACGCGTGCATGTGTGCAAAACAGACAAAAACAGAGAGTGTGCGTGTGTGTCGATGTTGGTCTCGGCGGGCGCTTGCGTGTGTGAGTGCGCGTTCACGGAGGAGAGGAGAGGAAGAGACAGGGAGAGATTCGGTCGTTCTCGCACGCCGCGCTTTCATTTCACGGGTGGACTCTCAGACCCCGACACAACACGCCCCCCCACTCTACACAGCCACGCGCCCCCCATCCTCTCACTGCGCGGCCAGGATGGCGGGGATATTGTTGATGTTGGACACGATGTTGTGGCCGAACGGGTTGGACAGGTGGGCGACGAGGCCCTCGATGGGGCCCTCGCGGGTCAGCTGTGATTGATGGGATGGACAGGAGACAGCGGGGGGGGGGTGAGACATGGGGATGGGGACACCAGACCGTCCGCGCCCCCTCCACCACCACCATGTCTCTCTCCCCCTCCAAAATGAAAACTCACGATGGCCTGGACGGCGAAGCCGACAAAGGCGACCATGGCCAGCCGCCCGTTCTTGATCTCCTTGATCGCGTTGGCCTCCGAGTTGAGGCCGGCCGGGTCGAGCGGGAAGAGCGCGTTCTTCTCGCCGGACTTATAGTTGGTGTACCGGGTCGTCTCGATCGCCCCAAACAGGACCTGCTGGATGGCGACCAGGGCGAGCAGGGGGACGCCGTAGTCCTTGGCCCCGGCCAGGAACCACTTGGGGCTGACGCCCAGGACCTCCTGGCCCAGGATGCCCGCGACCGCGATCATCGCCCACCGCGCGTTTTGGCGCTCGGCCTCGGCGTACCATTTCAGGCGGCCCGCGTCCGTGCCCAGGGAGAGCGGGTCAAAGCCGCGGTCGCCGGGCAGGGAGCCGTTCAGGTGGGCGGGGGCCTTGGCGCCCGGGATCCAGACGGGGCGGGAGGCGGAGGCAGCGACGCGGACGGCCTAGAGAGGGTGGGGGTGGGGGTGGAGAGGATGAGGATGAGGGGCGGAGGCGAAAACGCGACCCTTGCGTGCGCCAAAGCCCGCCCCTGGCGCGGACCCGGGCGACCCTCGGGGCGTGCAGTCCATCCGGTCCGAGCACGCCCACGCGTATGCGCTGCCCAAGGGGGGCAATGCGCGGCGGCTCCCGGCCGCCCCGCGGCGGCGGCGACGGGGCGCGGTGCAAGCGCCGGCCGGGAAAGGAAAAACGCCGACGCTCGTCTCCCTTCCGTCACCCCGCGCGCGGCGGTCAGGACGGGGCCGGGCGTGGCTGTCGGCATGCCAAAGGGCTGGCCTGGGTCATCAAGGCCCGGCCTGCAGGGGTGGCCAGGTGCGCGCGGGTGGTGGGAGGGCAGGCGCGGGAGGGGTGCATTTTTTCCCCCAGGTGCCGGCGGTCGCGCCGGCGACCTCCTCCCTCTGCTCGACACTCCTTGCTGCTCCCCGCGCGCGCCCGACATGAACCCCCCTCCAAAACTCACCGCGCCCCGGCGAGCGACGCGCCCAGTGACAGAAGCCTTCATCGAAACGGCGGTAGCCATGGCGTGTGTAGGAGTGGGGAAAGGAGAGAGGCGAAAGGAATGGAGATAGCGAGAGTGTGAAGTGGGGGGGTCGGCCCAGCCCGCGGTCCCTTTCTCTCACTAGTCTTTGCGGCACTCCCAATGCCTCCCGTCCTGCTCGCCGCCCGCGGGCCCCCGCCCGCCCGGCAGGCACCCGCCGGTGGGCGGCCAGCCAGTCACCGCCTGCACGGGCGCACCCGCCCTCCTCACCCTCCTGGCCCTCGCCGCCACCCCCGCCACGTGCACGCGCTCGCGCTCCCGGTCCTGGCCGAACCCGCGGTCGCCGGCGCGGCCGCCTCCCTCTTCTCCGCGGCCACCGTCTACAGCGTCTGCCTGTACGGGGCGACGCTGGCGTCCACGCGCCGGGCGATGGTGACTGAACTAGGCGCACGCATGCACGCCTCTCTCTCTATCTATCTGTGCGCACACGCACAGACGCCCCCGGTCTCTCCATTTTCAACCCCACCCCGCCCCTTGTCTCTCTCCATCTCCCTTTCATTCACAGAAACTTCACGCCACCCGCCTAGCCATCGCGCCGCTGGTCCTCATCTGGGCGGCCGCCCTGGCCCTGGTCGTCGCCTCCCCGCCCGCGCGGGCCGCCGTGGCGGGCGCGGTGTCGGCGGGCTGGGCGGCCGCGACCGCGCCGCGCGGCGTGCCCACGCCGGGGTGGTTGCCCGCCTTTGCGGCCGCGTTCGCCCACCCGGCCGTCTCAGCCGCCGCCTGGGCGCACCTGCTGGCCATCGACCTGGTCCAGGCGCGCTGGATCCTGGCCGACGGCGCCCGTTCCGGCACGCCCACCCGCCTGTCCATCGCGCTCACTCTGATGGCGGGGCCCCTGGGCCTCGTCTGCCACGCCCTGACACGGGGGGTGTGGCGGTGGTGGGAGCGGTCTGGACGGGGCGGGGGCGAGGGCGAGGTGGTCACCTATAGATTTTGAGGAGGAGTGCCGCACTGCGTGTTGGAGGGGGCGGGCTGGGAGAGAGAGGGCGAGCATTGTCATGAGAGGGTTTTGTTTTCATTTTGTCCGGGCCGCTGGAGGCGGGAGGCGGTGTGTGTGAGGAAGAAGGGGGGGAGGAGGAGAACGCGCCCTAAGTGCAATCCCTCCACCCTCCCCCGTTCTCGCCAGCCGTACTATGTGTGCCCAGTATGTTCTGCCCCCGCGCGTGTGGGCGGATGCCGGGTGGGCCGGGAGGAAAGACCCTCCTGGCCAAGCGAAAGGCAAAAGCATGGAGTGCATTTTTGCCTAGGAGCGTGTGTGTGTGTGTGCGTGCCTCTGCGGTGGGCCGGGAAGGACACGCGCAGAGAGACCCACGGCGCTCCTCCCAGCGTGTGCTGTGTGTGCCGTGCGTGGGGGGTGATGGGTGGGGCGTGGGCCGGCCCGTCGTCTCATCCGTTCTGGCACTCACCTCTACAGGCCCAGGTTGAAGAAGCCGCAGGCCCTCGCATCTACTCCCCAGAGCACTATGGGCGGTGGCGCGACCGGCGGCGTCCGCGGCCACCATCTGGATGTGCCCTGACAGGTACAGGTGCCTGCAGATCGGGTCGCGGCGCGGTTGCAGAGGGGCCGCTGTTGCAGAGGGGCCCCTGGAGGGACCAGCCGAAATGCGTGAGTGCTCTCGCCTCTTCAACCTCCGCCCCACCTCACTTCCTCGAAACAAAACCAAAAAAGGGCGCGGACACCCACCCCGCGCCCCCTCCTGCCACACACGCACACACAGCGAGAGGGAGCAGGACACACACAGCCCTCTCCCCGAGCCCCAACCCCGCCGCGCGCGCGCGGCCTTCCCCCTTCGCTCGGAGGAGAGGGAGGGAAGCAACAACAACACCGCGCCGCGGCCCTGCATTTCAATGCGGGCCAAGCCGAAGCGTGGCGTGGAGCCGGTGCGTTGGGGTGTGCGAGGGAGAGCGCGCGCATATATGCCACTGATACGCACCCTCCCGGCGATGCGCCGCGTCTCCCCTGACGGCAGGGGCGGCGACGTGTGCGCGCACCTGTTCTCTCCCCCTCCGACACGCGCCGAGTGCGCTGACCATGAAACTCACTCTCCCTCTCCCCCCATCCCCTTTTGCAGCCCGACGCCGTCCGCGCCGTCGTCGACCGGGTGGTGGCCGCCCCGGACGAGGAGCTGGCGGCCGCCTTGGCCGGCTTTGTCTGGGAGTACGAAAAGGTAAGCACGAGAAGGGAGGAGGCATCGGCGCGGAACGGAAAAAGAGGCGCCCCTCGCCCACCCCCTCTCGCTCACCCGCTCTCTCCATCCCCCTCTCTAGGGCGACTTCTACCACTGGGTCCCCCTCTTCAACCGCCTGGACGAGTACTATGACCGGGTGGTGTCGCCCCGGGCAGACCTGGCGCTGCGCTTGCCGGGCGAGCCCCGGGACACGCCCCTGGCCGAGGGCGGTGACGCACCGCCGCCGCCGCCGCCGCCGGCTGCCGAGGGGGGGCCGCCCGCCCCGGACCCACCCCTGCCCTCGGCCACACTGGTGGCCTGCCTGACCGCCAGCGCGGCCATCCTGGAAAACTGCTCCAACAAGCACCTGTACCAGTCGTACGAGGTAAGGGAGAGAGGGAAACACAAGCGGCGGCGGCGGTCCCCGCCCCTCCATTCGCCGGCCCTCATCATTCATCACTCACTCACGCACCCACGCACGCACGCACGCCCCCACACTCTCAGCACCTCGCCTCCATCCTGGCCGCGCCCGACCCGGCGGTCGTGGAGGCGGCCCTGGCCGCCCTGGCCGCCTTCATCCGCAAGACGCACACCTCTGCCGTGCGCTGGCACGGCGCGGCGGGGCTCAACGCCCGCCTGCTCGCCCTGGCGCGCGCCTGGTGCGGCCGGGCGGCCGGCGTGTCCCTGGGCGAGGCGACCCGGGACGGGGACCCCGCGGTCACGCCGGCCGCCGTGGACGCCATGACCACCCTGCGCTTTGAGTTCTACTCGCACGAGGGCGACACCGGGCGTGGGAGTGGTGGGGGTGGCGGTGGGGGGGTGGGGGGCGGCAGCAACACGCCGCCGCCGCCCGCCACGCCGTCCGCCGGCGCCGCCCCATCCGCGCCCGGCCTGCGTGTCATCACCGCGCCGCCCGGCCTCGTCCTGGCGGGCGACGAGGCCGGCACGGTGGCGGCCCTGGCGTCGGGCGCGCCCGCCGCCGTCCCGCCGCGCGAGCGGTTTCGCCTGCTCGCGGCCGTGCGCGCGGCCCGGGCGGGGGCCTCCCTGGCCGGCCGCCGCCGCAACGCGGTGCAGCGCCTGCTGGCCTTCTACCTGCTCTTCCAGTCCGCGCCCGCCCTGGAGGCCGTGGCGGCGTTCTTCGCGGAGGAGCCCGAACTGGTGGCGGACCTGGTGGCGGCCCTGGGCGACGAGGCGGGGGTCCCCGTCGGCGTCCGCACCGCCGCCCTGCGCGCCCTGGCCGTCCAGCTGCTGGACCGGGCCCGCCACGGCGACGTCATCGCCGCCCTGACGGCGGGCGGGGCGGCGGGCCCGCTGGCGACCCTGCTGCGCCGGGGCGTGGCGGAGCTGACTGGGAGTGCTGGGGGGGGTGGGGGTGGGGGTGCGAGCAGCCCTCCCTCCCCGCCCCGGTACACGCCGGCCTGCGTGGAGGCCCTGCTCTCCCTGTGCGGCGCCCTGGTCGGGTCCGCGGCGGGGTGCGCCGCCCTGGGCGACGCCGGCCTGGTCCCCTCCCTGCTCCCCCTCCTGCGCGACGCGCGCCCCGCCCACACGCCCCTCGTCGCGGCGGGCGTGCGAGTGCTGGAGGCCTTCCTCGACTTCTCGCCCGCCGCGGCCGGCCTGTTCCGGGACCTGGGCGGCCTGGCCGACATGGCGCGCCGCCTGCGGGCGGAGGTGGAGCCGGGCGCGCCGCCCGCTGCGGCGGCGGCGGCGGCGGCCGCGACAGCGGCCGCGGCCGCGGCGGCCGGCGGGAGTGGCGGGGCGGACGACCCTGCTACCACCACCCCGGCCCTCATCACCATCGATGCCGGCGCCCCGCCCGCCGGCCGCCCCTCCTACGCCCGCCGCTCCCTGACTAAAGCCCTGCTGCGGTGCGTGGCCCTGGCCGCCTACACGCCCGGGACGGGCGACGCGGGGCGGGACGGCGCGGAGGCGGCCGAGCTCCACGCCTGCCTGGCCGCCATCTTCCGGCGGGCCGGCGATTTCGGGGGCGCCCTCTTCGCCCTGGCCGCGTCGGTCATGGCCGACCTCATCCACCACGACCCCCTCTGCTTCCCCGCGCTGGAGGCCGCGGCCGTTCCGGAAGCCTTTGTGGACGCGGTCAAGGCGGGCGTGCCGCCGGCGGGGGAAGCCCTTTGCTGCCTGCCGCCCGCGCTGGGCGCGCTGTGCCTGAACAGCTCGGGCCTGGCGCGCGTGCGGGACGCGGGCGCCCTGGAGTCGGTGGCCACCGTGCTGACGGGCCCGGCCTACCTGCGTGCCCTCCAGGGCGACACGCCCTCGGTCGTGGGGGCGGGCCTGGACGAGCTGATGCGCCACGTCCCGGCCTTGCGCCCGGACGGCGTGCGCGCGATGGGCGACGCGCTGCGCAAGCTGTGCTGCCTGGGCGGGCTGCCGCCGGACGACCCGGCCCTGGCGCCGCACCCGCCGCCGCCCCCGCCGCGGGCGCCTCGGCCTGGGGCGGCGCGCCAGCAGCGGCCGGCGGCGGCGGCAATGGAGGTGGACGGCGGTGGTGGTGAGGCGGTGGCGGCGGCAGAGGGTGTGGGTACGGCGCCTGCCGAGCCTGCCGACCCCGACCCCGCCCCTGCCCCTCCCCCTACCCGCCAG
>Ga0114918_10003274_pt1 | contig 14340 bp, 14 predicted proteins | sample LantaG_FD_87015 | JGI IMG/M metagenome (GOLD analysis project Ga0114918, IMG submission 87015) | Deep subsurface microbial communities from Baltic Sea to uncover new lineages of life (NeLLi) - Landsort_02402 metaG | ecosystem: Environmental > Aquatic > Marine > Oceanic > Sediment | place...
GCTCTGCAATTGTAGTTGCTAAGTCTGCTGCCTTATCCAATGATGCTCTAGTGGCATCGGCACCAGCAGAAAATGTTGCCATTAATGCAGTTGCCCCTTTGCCTACTGCTCCACCCACAGCTGTTATAGCATCTTGCCCCCATGTTGGAATGTCAGCCCATGCCTCTTTAGCCCCTGTTACCATTGTTTGAACTGCTGCGTTAGCTGCTGACAATGCACCGCTAAACATATTACCACCGGAACTTTTAACCTCTGCATCTATGGTCAACTTAATGGAACTATCTGCTGCATTCTTAAGATCTTTAACCACACCTGTCTGAAGACTTAACTTTTCAGTTGACTTATCTATTTCATTTCCGAATAGATTCATCACTCCTGACATCTCATTAATAATGGTTTTTACCGTACCACCATTAAATTTAAAGCTATCCCAAGTTTTTTCTAATGAAGTAATATTATCGTCTTGACTGTCAGTTGTTCCGTTTATTGAATCGGTTAAAGCTTGTTGTCCCTCTTGCATTCCTTTTAAAGTTTCATCTGATATGACATTAAGATAATTCATACCTTCTGCTACTTTTAGAACTCCTGTATATGCTAAATTCAATCCCTGAAGGAAATATTTTTTAATACTACTTCCAATAACAGCCAAAGAAGATATTGCTATTTTAGAAAAACCTTTCCAGTTAGCTATAAGCAAATCAATTGCTACAACTAAACCTGAAACAGCCCCTACAACAGCCGCATATGGAGCAACCATTGCTAATGTTGCTGAGGCAGAAGACCAAGCAGCCGTTGCATAAGCCACTAGTGCAGTGCCCAATGATGCTAATGATGTTACAATTGTACTTACATTAAAAGCAGTCCATGCACCTGCAAAAATACCAACAGCAATAGCGGCTGATAGAAGTGTTTTTTCCATACTCTTAAAATCAATCTTTTTAAGAGCTTCATAAATACCAACAAGATAACCAACAAGTTCGCTAAACGTATTAGCAAGTTCATCAACTTTAGGCCCGATTGAATCAATAATAGGTATTAAAGCCTGACCTATAAGCAAGCCTATTTTTGTGAAATATGCATTTATCTTACCAGACAATACAGCCATTTTTTGACTTATTGTGTTTGCCATTTTGCCATAAGCTTCTGCTGTAGTTGCACCTGCATCCTTTGCAATATCACCCATGGAAACCATGATATCATTGAATTTGGTGCCTATCGTATCACTTGTTAGACCAACAATTGCGTTTACGGCCTCTACTCTTCCAAATAGGTTTGTTAAACCCTTTGCACTTCCATCGGTAGTGCCACGTATCTTTTTAAGTACAGAAACCAGCCCTTCTGTTTTTATAGCAGTCTGGACATTATCGATTCCCAAAGTTTTAAGTGTTTTAGCAAGTTCAGGAGTCTGCTTTGCCAAGCCCACCATAGCAGATCTAACTTGAGTAACTGCCATAGATGTGGAAATACCACCAGTAGTCAACGCACTTGTTGAAGCTATCAACTCCTCAAACTTAACACCCATGGTAGCCGCTAAACCAGCGGCTTGCCCAATATTAGACGACAACTCTCCTACGGTGGTTTTACCCGCTTTCATACCAATAAAAAAAGCATCTGAAATTTGAGCAGAATCTTTAGAAGTTTTGCCGAATGCATTCATTACTGTAGTCAAACCATCTACAGCCGTATCAAGGTCAGTAGCACCGCCTATTGCTAACTTAGAAGCCGAGTTCATCAACTCCATAGCATTAGTTGCATCAACGGCTCCAGAAGAAATTGCAGCATAATAGGCACTAGTCAATTGTTCTTGAGAAGTTCCATACTGCGCTTGTAAAGTAAGAACCTCATTAGTTAGTTGTGCTGTAGCTCCTTCTTGATCTCCGATAAGTGTCGTTACTTCTGCTATATTTTTTTGCAATATAATTGCTTGGCCAACAGTTTTATCAAATCCACCAGCAAGCTTACGAAGCCCACTTCCTAAAAGTTGAAACCCTTGGTTAAGTGTAACTATCCCAGCTTGCAAGTTACTAAATGATGATTTTGCTTTCCCTGCGAATATTTGTAGTTCTTTTGCAGCCCCCGCTGTCTCAATATTAACACTCAGAGTAACGGTATTTGCTGCCATAAAATCACCTCTTTTTAAGACTTTTCCGCATTTCCTCAGCTTGAATTGTATCTACTGTCTGATCAATAGCTAAAAATATTTCTGTTTTAATATACGACAAGGATTCAAATGTACTTGTAAAGCCCAATCTTTTTAATTTTCTTCTAGCAAAATATTCTGCTACAAAAGGAAACATCTCATGATTTTCGGTGTCTCCCCAAATAGCTCCCCTTGTCGCCCTTCTTGCCAGAAGACTTACTTTTTTGACTCTGAATCACCTAAGCCCATGAGTGCCTTTGTTGCACACTCCATTAATACACTTTGACATTCTGAATCTTCATTCAAATCATCAAATGATAGAAATTCTTTTTTACCTTTCTTTAATGAAACATCTATATAATGTTCTTTAGATGCTTCTAATAAAGCAATGATATTTTTAGTTGTCATTAATGAACTCATAGCTGTTTTATCATCCTTGCTGTCTGCTAGTTCCATTATATTGACATTAAGTTTTTCCATCAATTGAAGACGACCTAGATTTGTTGCTGCCCTCATTGTTACTGTGCCTGTGAATCCTTTAAATTTTAACTTTAATTCCATGGTTATTTCCCTTTCCCTAAAATAATAATTAAACGTAACTTAGGAATACCTCACCAAGTCCGCTGTCTACAAATGAAACTATCTCTGCTTGTATTCTTGCAATTCCGTCCTCATTGATAACTTCTAGAGATGAAATTGTTGCGCTTGGTATAAACAAACATCCAGACTTAGCAGAATCCCAGTTACTACCATCTGATTTTGTACCAAATGCATACATAAATCTTACTGTGTCACCCCTTCTATATCTTGCAAAGTTAGCAACACAATGCTGGGGTATGATAGCAGTAAAAGAGACTGTTGCGTTTCTTCCAGTTATCAAAGATGCCGATTGACCTGATTGTGCGCATATATCGCCTATAATAGCTTTCTCGTTAGATATATTTATACCAATGCTAGATGGATTGATGCATGTAATATCAGCAGAAGAATCACCGAATAAAACTTCGTGATGTTTTGCTGCTATTGGATCTGCGCCATCGTAACTTGGTGTATGAGGAGCTGCCCAACTAAGAACATTATCACTAGTATATGACAATGCTGCATCATCATCGGCTGAAACCGTGAATCCAATTTTATCACCAATAGTGTTTAGTGTATTTGCCCCTGTTGCCCATAATAGTTCAAATAAAGCCCCTCCACTTGCAATTGTAAACTTGCCAGCAGATGCACCCGTTGAATTATATGTGATTGTATAAGTTTGTGACCCAACGGCATTCATAGATGTTTGTATGGCACTAGCTAGCTCCTCTGGATCTGAATATTGCTTTGCTGCTACTGTTGCGGCTAAAGTTGAAGGCCCATCTTCAGTAAAATCAATATAAATATCACTGGAAGTTATATTAATTGGATTGTTGAAAAACTTTATACCCTCTAAAGAAAAAGATCCGTTTATAGTTTGTCCGGCATCTGCTGTAATATCATAAGATATAGCCCTAGCACCTGCAACAGCTTGGTGTAAACCACCATTGCCTTGATAAAGATGCATTGATAAAGTATCGTGTCCTGTATCAGCTGGGATATAGGTTACACTCTTACCTAGTTCAACACCAACACCAGGGGCATCTGACAAATCAAAACCTAATGTTAAAGCGTCTGTTGAAACACTTTCAACAGGTCTAATACTATACCCGTTAGTACCATTTTTTACTAAGACGGCATCACCCCTTTGGTATTCCACTCCCTCCCCAGCGTCTACTGAAATGATTGATACTGTAGCACCTGCTACAGTATCTCTTTCTGTAGATCTAATTGCTTCAGTACCAAATAAAGATTTAAGCAATGGCCCTGCATCTGGGGCAACTCCCTCAGTACCACTATGCTTTAAATAAGAGCTAAATGATAACGTAGGAGCCGAAACACCTGGTATCGGTTTTGCTGCTCCTATGGAGCCTGTTAATTCTGCATTCTCTAACGACTCTCTATTTTCTGTCAGTGATACATCCTCTTGAAGCTTTAAGTATTCAGTTGCCGCAGATGGATCAATTAAAGTTCCCTCTGTAGTTTCAACTTTTAATCCTAAAACTGTACTTCTAGTATTAATATAAGCCATAATTCTCGCCCCTTCTTATTCAAAATATTCAATTGAAAGTGATGAAATAACACTAATAGCCTTTTGATTATCACCAAAAGTATATTCGATACCTGCGTCTTCTAAATACTTGCAACTAGCGACCTGAACTATTCCTAGGTAATATGTTGATTGTAATTTTTTCCATACCTTGTAACAATCTTCTATAATCGACTTTTCTATAACAGCTCTTCCTGTTGCATCTGCTTCGTTTGCAGTCATTAAATTAGTTACTGTAAATATAAATTCACGATTAGTGGTTAATTTTTCATCACAAATATACCTATCTGTATTCGAACCAGAAGAAAAACCAACCGAATACCCTTTTACAACTCTTAAAATGTCATTTGATTCTATATCATATGCATTCGCAAGGCGTGTATATCCCGTTAATTGATCTTCAATAAGTGAAATTAAACCATCGTATATTAGAGATATTTTTGCCATTACCTTGACATCCTACTCATTTTAGTACCGACCTTTTCCACCCTACTTAGTTTACCATCACCATTTGTATCTATATTAAAGTTACATGCATTAATTGCCTCTGTATATTGTTTTGTTGCATCAATTCTGTCATCTCTGTAAGCAGTACCTAAACCAGCATATATTATTTCGGCTGTTTTATGCACACATGCAGATAGATACCTACTTGAATCCATAAGTTGATTTTTAGAAACTATTAATTCCCTTGACTTTAAATCACTTACTATAGCCATTGAAGCTGATATAGTTTGATCATTCCAATCAGTTTTTCCAGACTTAAATTGTGTCTTCAAACCTGAATTATTAAATAGAGGGTAATATGTATATAAATCGATATCCTCGCAAAATTTATACCCTATATAATTGATAACAGTTGTGCTATCAACAGAAGCGTCATATCCAATTCTCATCCAATAGGCATTATAAATATTTGTTGTTGAAAGCTCTGTTATATCCGAACTTTCATCCTCTTGCTCCCATGCCTTTAACTTATCAATTGTAAAATAAATATTACCTGATTGAGCAAGCGATATCCCTGAAGTCCTTGTCTTATCAACTATGTCCACAACTGAAGTCCAAGCAGAATTATACCATACATCAATGCTCAATGTGCCAGCCTTATCATTAGCTGTTGCCACATCAAAATACCTGTGATTAAAAGGTAAAAAGCTACTGATATATAAATAACTTTTTGCATCCCATGCACCCGTTGAGCTATATGGATTAGACCATTCAATCGTTCTATCAACTAGCGTGGCATCATCATTATAAAAAAATCTCTCGAACATTATTTCCCCTATTTAATATTAGCGATTTGTATGTTCATACCAATCTATTGAGTAGTTAACCTTAGTAGCAACAATGTTTTGTTCTGTTATTCTTAACAAATATTTTGTGTTCTGTTTCAAAATAAATTCTTCACTGTCCCTAGTTGAGCCACCTGTGTTTTTTCCACTACCTATTATAACAGATCCTAATATAGTAGTACCAACGGATGTTACTGTAGGAGTATGAAAAGCAAGTAAAGTATTATTACCATCACCTGTATTTCTGTTTCTGTTTCTTATGGGTATTGCTGTTCCATTAGCTGTAGTAGTAGGCGATTCATAAAGTGTTGCCGATACAGATGAGGATAGAGACTCAACTCCCGGAACAAAATGCGACCATCTAATCGTATTAGGTGTTATAAACAAAATATCATACGTTCCATTTTTTGATATTAAAGTATTTAATCTAATTATAAAGTGATCACCGCCATGTAATTCAGCGTGCGCATAATCTATAACCTTTAATGAATTTGTTGTTTGTTCTACTTGATCTACTGATACAAGCAGATTGTTACCAACTTGCCCATACTTAGTACCTACATTTACATAATAACCTGTGTTAACATCCTTACCTGTTAGCAATGACTTTGTAAGGATTGCATCGTCATCGGCTACAATTATATCTTGAATTCTATGAGAACTTTGAAGTGCATTTCTAGTTTTACAAACAGTTATTAAATGGAAGTCTGTTTGATCAACACCACCATTTACATATCTAACCCTAAAATATTGGACTGAAGGGTTAATTGCATATGTTTTCCCGATACCTGCATACATAGTGTAGGTGTCGCTTAAATACCAATGAAATGTTAACCCACCATCATAGCTAGAACCTTGTTCTATTATAAGACCGTCTACAGCACTATCTTGGTCACTATAAGCTGACACATAAATTATACTGTATTTTAATATTTCAATCGGTTCTCCTACAAAAGTCTCCCCTGCAAGCAAAATTGCATTAGAGCTATTGCTTTCATCTATAATTCCATTTTCATCGCCTGAAATAGTTCTAACATAAACTAGATCGCCAGTTTTAAAATACGTACCACGAATAAGATCCGTTGAAGGGATTTTTGTACTAACTAGCGTTAAATCATCGATAGCCATTTACTAAACTTTCTCCTAAAAAGGGAGACACTATTTTACAAGCGTCTCCCTTCAGGTTAGGGAAATAACCCAAGCAACCTACCCTTTCGGGTATTTTAGAATTTCATAATTTCCCATACAAATGTGATTTTACCAGCAGTTAAGACTTCTGTGGCTACATCACAATCAAGAGTAGAACCCGATGCTAATTTAACAAAACTTTCTGTACCTGTAGTACAAGCTTCTGGAGTAATAAAAGAATTAAGTACAAATGTTGCTTTGCCTTCTGTAGTTACAAATGCCGCTGCTGTATCAGAAGTACCAACGCCTATTGTAGCTGCACCCGATGAAATTGGGGCTGTATCAACTCGCATACCCACCAACTTAACAAGTAGATCTTCTGAAGCTGCTGGTGTCATAACATATGTTGTTTTTGTACCACCATCTGCACTAAAATCATAAACAGTATTGATTATTTGAGGCTTGTTAGTGAAACCACCGCCAAGTGTTCCGGATTTAAGAGTCATTATGTTATTCCTTTAAATTATTGTTTTAGTAACTTGTTTTTTCTTCATTGCTTTAATAGGTCGATCTAAGAGCACCCAACACCCATAATGTCCATTGTTAGATGACCATGATCCCTGCATAACTGAGCATGGTACATCTATAGTCATTAACTGTGACTTTAATTTTTCTGGTGTTCTTCCCTCGACCCATAAAAGATTTTCAAAATTATTTTGCATTATAGTTATTCCCCTAACTTTAATTTAAAATTATACGCTTGTAATTGTATAGCACTTCTTTGCCCCATCTATCGACAATTTGGCACCAAAAACCATATCAATACTAAGAGAAAATCCAAATTCTCCATTGCTATGAAGGTCACTTAATTTTATTCTTGGCTCTGTCTGCGCTGCAAAAAGCAAAGCTTCAGGCAAAAATGAAATAAGACTTGTAGCAGTTGGAATGCTGTTATCTTCATATATTTTAAACCCATAACGGTCTTGAGAAAATTGTCCGCCAACTCTTGCTTGGTCTTGGAAACCATAATCAATTCCAACCACGCCATTAATGGCCAAAAAGTCAGAATAATACGAAGGCCCCATCAAACAATACCAAGGAGAAGCTTTAGGCCACTTTGCTATTGATGCATTTTCTCGCATTGTCGCAATAAGTGCCTCAGTCAATGTTGCTGTACTACCTATGGTATGATCTGGACTAGAGGTCGATGGAACCATCAAAGAATACAAATAGGTATTAATTTGTGTACCGATATCATGCATCAGTGCATTTCTAATCCCTGGGTTTTTTGTTGGATCGATGATTGATTGAATTTGAACTAAATCTGTGAATTTCATTGCAGATACAGCTCTTTTAGTAGCCTTTAAATCCACATAACTTGTATCCAAAACGTTAGCTTCATATGTATCAGAATCGGTTCCAATTGTTTTAAGAGTAGAACTAGGAGCATTAATTTGTGTTATTCTGACAGTATCGTTTTCGTTTTTTATCTCTCCTTCATATTCCTTACTACATAAGGATTGCAACATAAATGTTTCTCGTAACTCAGCCATAAATACAGATGACCATTTAGTCTGAATTTGATTTTCTACTGCTGATAAGTCTGTAAGTCCTGACATTGGTAAAACCTCCAAAAAATTTATAAACAATATAAAAGCCTAGGAGGTTTTTAGAAAATTATATGATGCTATGCTGTAGCCCAATCGACTTCATTATAGCGGTCTTTCATTTCCTTGCTACTCGCTAGTGCTTTCCATTCTTTCACGCTAAGCTTTTTACCCGTAGAGTCGCCCACTTTATGTGGAGGTAAATCATTCCTTTGATCTACAATAAGCCTACTATGATCGGTTTTGAACTTAGCTACCGTTTCAATCAAAGAAGATTGATCTATAGTTCCATCATCTTCTAGCTTTATTTCATCTAATGGAACTAATGAGTAATATTTTGATTCAAGTTTTGATGTACCCAAACCAGACAAGAACCCAGTCATTTTCCTATAGTCTTGTTCATTTCGCCTTGACTCATTTAATTCATTTGATAATCTTTCAAGTTCTTGATCTTTGACAGTTAACACTTCACCGAAGTTTTTCTCGTCAATTAACATTTGTTGCTGAATATCTCTATCTTTAGCCTCATAATCAGCAAGTTTTGCTAATGCATCGGCATGTTTATCGCCTAATGCCTTTTTTTCGTTTAATACCTTCTTGTAAGAAGAATATTTTACGACATCATTTTCACTTGGTATTATTGGGTTGTCCACAGGACTTTTTTTGTCTGCTTCCAAACCTTCCACAGGAGGTATTGAATTTATATCTGCCATAATCTTACCACTCCTTTTTGACTTCTGTCAAATTTTTGATGTTATTTTCCTAACCTGTTTATCAAATTCTAATGCAAGCTGTTTAAGTTCTGCCCTTCCTAAAAATAAAAATCTCCTTCCTTTTGCGTGTTGATAATCTGATTTATCTTGATTGTCACTATCACCATAACCTATTTCAAATTTGCTTTTAGATAGGTCTATAAGCTGCATATCGTCTAACATATCTCCAGTTAAAGTTAGATTTGACTTAAGTCCACTAGCTGCTTTTGGATGCTTATCCTTAAATGTTTCACGCCATTTAGCATATTTTTTACTTACTTTTTTTAGAGTTGTTCTATTCCCATTTGGCTTTCCAACTCCTTTACCACTGTTTCTAGTCCTATCATGTATTAACCCTATAGTAAGATTTCCTAGCTGCTTCATTTGCTTTCTGCTAGTTATTTTGAATAATGAATTTTTCATTTTTTTATCAAATTTATTGATATCTGCTTTTGCTGCCATTTTACACCACCTATCCTAGTGTGAAAAGTCCAGGCTTGCTTTCTGTCTGCTTTAGTTCTCTGCCCTTAGTAGGTACTATTTTTTTATCAACTTTTTTTGCTATTTCTTCAGTGTAATCTACAACTATATCTTTCAAATCTTTTTTAAGTATGTCAAGGAATGGTCGAGCCTTTCCAGAAATAGGAGAAGGCTTACCATAAGTGCCCTGTATGTTACCCTCTGCCTTTCTCTCTTGCTTAGTACCCTTTGTGTATCCAATAGTTATCTCGCCAGGCTTACTTTTACCTTTGAATTGCTTCATAGCTCCTAACATTTTACCTGATAGTTCCAAATCAACAGGAGACGAATAGCCCTTCTCTTTAGCATAAGGCTTTGTATACTTACCAGCCTTGCCAGACCAAGGGCGATTATAAACATTTTTACCTTCTAATGTCCTTTCTCTTATAAACTCAATAACCCTATTTGCTATTTCTACTTTATGTTTCCCCGTTATCTCCTGTGGTATCTTCAGTATTATTTTTGTTTGCGTCTTGTTCCTTTGTACTTTCATTGTTAATCACCTGTACCTCAGTTTCGTTATCTATTTCAGCTAATAGGTCGTCTATTTCTTTGTCTGTCATATCTGGGTTAATTTCTTTTATTGCCCTGCGCTTTGTAGTAAACCCAGCGTCAACCTCTGCTTTTAAGATCGTTACTTGTTCGCCTTTATCTACTAATGTGGTTTGCGGCCTAAATGAAGTAGCAACACTTGCACCTATAGTAAAAGTACCATAATCGTCTATCAAATCTTGTTCTTTCCAAAAAGGGTATATCTCATGCAGTAATAAATCCCAGAATTTTTTCTCAAAATGGGTGTATATAGTAGCTTGGAAATTTCTTATTTCAGTTACATCTGCTTGGTCAATTAGCTTAGCTATGCCAGAAGAAGCGTTATCTATAGTTGCATCTCCTATTGATCCAACTTTAATACCCTTTGTATCTAGCCATAACGACATTTGGCTTATTGCTAGTTTTATAAGCTGGTCGATATCGCCTTCAGGTTTAACTGTACCTACCGATGGGTTCTTATCACTTTCAGGATCACTGCTAAAATTCCAAAATACATTGGGTGACATAGCCATTTTTTTATAATCCACATCGATACCATACATTATTGAATAAGCACTAAACTTTGCTATGTAGCCTGTATCGGATAAAAGCAATGGTATCTGTAAAGTCATATCTAAAGTATCATTTTGTGGTTTTGGCATAGCTAGATTTTCAGAAGCATTCAGATAACAAAAAGGCTTTGAACTTGTAGGGATAGTCCCATCTTGTCCAAGGCTAGATAAAATATCATATCTAATCTTTGATCTGGAGTCATAAATACAAAATTGGTCATCAGTGTAAACCCAATATATCTGGTTAACAACACCTAAATCATCTACAATTGTATTCATAAATAAAATCACTAAATCTGGAGAAGTAGGATCTACTTCAGACGTATTCATAACCAAAAATTTATTGTTGGGTATTGATCTAACAAAGGGTATTTTTTCATTGATACCGATTTGTAAAAGACTATTCCTATATAAATTCCACAATTCATTATTAGTGTTTAGTTTATGATTTATATCTAGTAGGTCTTCAAATTTATCTAATATTTTTTTATCACTTTCTTTTCCGTTAATTACTTCCCTTTTGGGTTCTTGCTGATATATTTTTGATAGTTTATCAATCATTCTTATAAGCACATTTATAGGACATTTTCGTTCTTTAGCATGTAAATATGAATCTTGACCTAGGTCTGCAATCATTTTTTGACCTAATAAAGTGCCTATTTCGCCTTCATAGATATCGAATAGCTTTGTATTAGTAACTATCCTATCTTGATTGTCTTCAATATATTTAACTATAATTTTAGCTGATTCTTCTGAATATAAATTTATCATAATTGCCTCACAAATGATTTTCTATTTTTATTGCTAGAAATTGCTGTAATAGCGTATCCAAGTGCTGTTGTGCTATGTTGCCATGGGCATGATGGCGAATCATCCTCTACAAAACCAGCCCCTTTTTTCAATTTTGTTAATTTCATACCCTTGTGTAACATTTTACACTTTTTATATACTGTTAGTCTTCTTTTACCTAAAGCATTTAGACAGTAAACATTAACTTTATTGTGTCTTTTTCTTATTGGTGGATTAGAGGGCAACACTTTTTTTTCAAATGGAATACCTGCTTTTTCTAAAAAATCATAAATTATCTGGTAATCACTACGTTTAGACCTGGTATCTTTATGTTTACCAGCAGCATCGCCATATATTTTGTAAGTAACCGGATAGTCTAAAAGCCCCCTTTCATCTAAATCATCAAGTGAATTCTCTGTTCTAGATGAAAAGATAACTGTTTCATCAAAAACATGAAAATGATCGTCGATATATTGAAATAGAACCCAAGACATGGGTTTGCCTTCACCTATATTAAAGTCGCAACTGATACAAACCGGATGACTTGTATTAACATCATAGTCTGTTTTAGAATAGTTTAACTCTGGATCATAACAACTATAAATAACTTCTTCTTGTAATGAAATCCATTGCCCAAAAATATAGCGAAGTGCTTCCTTTGGTGTTAAGTCCGCAAGAAGTTGTTTCACATAAACAGGATCAAGAAAAACGTTATCGGTAGTTACTGAATAAAGTACCTTTCTTGTATCGAACTTTTCTTGTCCTTCTATGAAATACTCATATAGCCAATGCTCTGGTGTTGAAGGGTTTGTGATTGCAATTAAAATATTTTCTTTAACATGTGGTAGCCTTCTTAGGCGTGCTTTTATAGTCATAAAAGCTTCTTTATCTTGCAAGTCATTTTCTGCTGCTTCTTCTAACACAAACATACTTATTTTTAATGACCTAAACTTTTTATATTTTCTATCTGCCCATGACCCACTTATTATTTTACTACCCGTAATGGGGAAGCTGATTTCTGCCCTTGTTTCGTTTGTTTTGTAGTGCTTGCCTTCTTGAAGGCTTGGCGTATTGAGGTGTTCAACAAGTTCAGAATAGAAGGTTTTTTTAAGGTCAGGTAAAGCACGCCTCCCAATAAATACAACGGCACCAGGATTATTAAGACAATGCCTAATAGCAATGTGAGCGACCACAATACTTTTACTAGAACCATAGGCACCTGATAAAAGCACTTCCAAAGTAGATTTGTCATATTCCCAATCACTTACTAAATCCATAAACTCGGCTTGCATCGGTATGACGTAAGGATTAAATGCCTCGAGATATGGCTTTGATTCACTCATTATTACTTCTTTTTAGCCTTGGCCTTGGCTTTAGCTTTAGCCTTAGGATTCTCATAGTTAAATTTTATTTCCACACCTTGATCAAGTCCATCTGCATCAACTAGTCTTACTTTCTCACCATATATTCTATGAAATCTAGTTTTGAGCATAAAGATGGCCATAGTTGAATCGATTGCTTTAGAACCTTTTCTGACAAGCCCTTCTGGTATTACTCCAGTGAGTTTTGATATTGCTATTTGTTCAAAAAACTTAAGAGCATTAGAATCACCTTGCTCCTTTGCGTTTGAGAAACCCCCATGTGATTCCACCCAACGATAACCCGTAGTTCTTCCTATTCCTAAAACACCACAAGCACCCTCGAAAGAATGTCCGCTGGTCATGGCTTTTAACAACTTTGCTGGCATGTCTTTGTTGTACTTAGTCATGTAATTCCTTTTAATAGTGTTCCATATTAACCCTATTTTTATAGTCTTAAAGTCGATTTTATGCTTTTTTATATTATATCATATTTTGTTTATAGCTTTATTGCTTTTTGATTCCAGAATATTTTCTCTGTTTTGTTGCCTACTGATTTATCCTGAGATAACATGGATCGTTTTTCTATCTGATAAACCACCTTAAACCTGTCGTCATTTAAATTATATTCTGAAATATAAACTGGGTGATCAATATTAGATGCCCAATCTAAGAATTTAGCTCTATCAAATGATCCATAATCAGCAGTGCTTGCATACGGGATATCACAGTATATTACACTATTATTTTTTATTTCTACTTTTTCATAGCTCACTGAAGAAAATGATAACTGCTCCAACTGCTGCAACTGCTCCAACTGCTGCAACTGCTCCAACCGCTCCAACCGCTCCAACTGCTCCAACTGCTGCAACCGCTCCAACCGCTCCAACTGCTCCAACTGCTGCAACATCTGCAACTGCTGCAACTGCTCCAACTGCAGCAACTGCTCCAACCGCTCCAACTGCTGCAAATGACAACTTCCCTTTGACTTTGATTTCCCCATCAATGTTGCTAGCTGTTTTTCATTTAAAAACTGATATAAAACTGTAGGTATTTTTGTTTTTCGATAGTGTTCAACTAATTGTCTTAAATAAAGCCTTTTATGCAGTATAGTTTTAACATTAGAAGGCCATTTATCGAACCCTAAAACTTCTTTAGCAAGTGAATCAAATTCATCAAATATAACTGCGTTGTGCATAGATCTTTTGTATGGCTCAATTTCTTTTGAAAATAAATAGCCTTTTTGATTATTCCCAAAACTCCAACAACATCTTATATATGGATCATCTAACCCATTAAAAAAATCTTCTCTTGAAATAAACTTGGGTTTAAATACGTTGTAATTATAGTCTCCATTTATAGCTTTTTTCACGAGTTCAACGATATCTGATTTTATCTCGTTATAATGAACGTTTTTATATTTATGAGACTTATGTTTAAGCATGTAGTGAGATATCGAAAAGCCACCACCAAATAAATCATAGAAGTTTTCAGCTTTGGGTAATACCATTGCAATTGATGCTA
>Ga0114918_10003275_pt1 | contig 14339 bp, 26 predicted proteins | sample LantaG_FD_87015 | JGI IMG/M metagenome (GOLD analysis project Ga0114918, IMG submission 87015) | Deep subsurface microbial communities from Baltic Sea to uncover new lineages of life (NeLLi) - Landsort_02402 metaG | ecosystem: Environmental > Aquatic > Marine > Oceanic > Sediment | place...
GCTTGCCACGTCAGTTCGCGCATCATCTGTCTCTGTTTCAACGCTACCCAATTCCAATGCGCTTCTGAGTAGGGCGCTTCCTGCAAGTTGAGCCGATCTGCATTCAGTATGATGTTGTCAAGGAAGTTGCCGATGAAAGAACCGAGTTCCACCCCCCTTGCGTTTGCCATATCTTTCAGTATCTTGTGTGTTACGGGGAACATCTCAATGCGGTTGACGATTGCTTTATTTTCCTTCACGCACATCTCCTGTGGGTAAAAAAAACAGCCTCAGAGTTATCATCTGGCAGCTTCCACCGTTGTGGGAGCAGTTTGGCTATGTTTGCGCTGAGCGGGCGCAGCCACGGCGAAACTGCCAGATGATAGCTATGAGACTATCATAGGGTGCTCCCACTAGTTGTCAAACACGGGGCTCATCCGTGTCAATCTATAATACACTACATTCAGAGCTTTGTCAAACTCAGCACGTCACGTCTTTCTTATTGCCATTCTCTGCTATATCATAATAAAACAAAGAAGTGCAAACAAGGTGAGCAGGTACTGCATTGCGTTCTGTCATATTATAGTATTGCAAAGACGAATACTGTCTTTATTATAATATAGCAGAGAAAAACACTGTCATATTATAATATAAGAAGAAGAACAAGATCAAGAACATGCACTATATAGTAATAGGGATGACTGAGCTCTATGATCACCTTCAAACAATCAAAAATCCTTGACCGTCTGGAGTTCTGCCTGCAAGCACACCGGGACCACTACTTTCTTCATCTCGCGCTGGGTAGAGAGTAGTTCCATCCGTCAATGTCAGGATAATCGGTCTATCTCTTCTCCCTACCCAGCCCTCGACTTCCAAGAGTGCATCGGATGCCCGACCTACGTTCTCGATCCGCTGTCCCTCAATCGGGCCAGTATAGACATCATCGTCTTCAATGACTGCCAGCCGAGCTAGCGCGACCAACGTTGCAATCTTGAACGTGAATACTTCCTCGTCGCGCTCAAGTTGCAAGGTGAGTTCACCGTGACTCCCAGCATTATCCAGGATGACACCGGTGGTTTTCCCGGTCACATCTTCTTCATCCGGCTCGTGCATCGTCGGTTTGCATCCGGCTGTCGCGTGTAGCAAATTCCCCAGTTCCAGTTTTAGATAATCACGTTCGTTACTATTCATGTTTGTACCTCCGTATAGAATATAGCTATCAGGCTCGATCGTCTCCCCCTACTGAGTGCTCAGTATTGCTATCTCTGCAATACCGTCAAGCACCAATCCCGCGCTTATTCTGGCATTCGCGTTCAGAAGCCGTTGCCAAAACGCGGTTCTATCTACCATCGTCTTGCTCCTTGTGAGTATTGCTAGATTGCAGGTCGTAGAACTATTTCGCCGTTCTGATCCCAATATGTGTCATCAACTGTGCGCCAGTGAAGATCTGGTTTGTCCCATCCCAAATCCGCACACGCTGTGTAAAATTCAGCCAGTGTGCAAATGCAGGGCTCGTTGGCGTAGCGATCATTTACCACGATGTATCGTTTGGCGGTCTTAGTTAGAATCTCACTGAGCTTCAGATCGTTGCGCCTTGTACCTACTCCGAAACTGTTGAATGTCATTTCTCTCCAACCAGTCCTTTATGTAGCCACCCATCGACAACTTCATTCTCGACATCCAGTGCCAGATAGAGGTAAAGCCCCAGGCCGATCCCCGCGCCTAGCCAATCGAACTCAACCGCCGCCCTCTCAGCCAGATTGCCAGCATCCTCAAGCGGGGTCCGGTTCTTCTTCAGCCACTCACAGACCGCCGCCTGGTGTCGCGTCCAGAAGTCTGTATTCTCGATTACCACCTGTTCCATTTCTTCCGTGATCATCGTCCTGCTCCTCTCGGGGCCTTTCGGTCCCCAGGTAGGTGGTACTCTACCCTATAAATAGAATCCCTGCGTCTTGATCACACCACTCCGCGGTGGTCTCTGCGTCGCTTGGTACTGCGTTGGCCATTCTAGTTGCTGCCGCCTTGCTCAGCCTTATGCCAATTTTCCTCTTGCTATCCTGTATGAGCGATACGAAGGCGATAATTCTATGAGCCTTTTTGATTGCGGCCTTGAGTTCTATTGCTGTCATCGTCTTACTCTTTTGTCTAGGTGTCTTTCCTACTATGCTATAACTATAGCACACTTGCCACAATCTGTCAAGGGTTTCTCAGGCCAATTTGGCAACTCGTTTATGCAATTCGTGCGAATCAAGGCGATCATTCCGCGCTGTCTTGTACTTCTTGTTCTATTCGAGCAGGCATGTTATAAAAAGAGCAAAGGCGATCACAACGTTTTATGCCCACACGCTTGAAAGTGAGTTCCCCCTTCTATATATGGTGCATGTTGTTCTTGTTGTTCTTCTTCTTCTATTATAACACAGTTATCATAAATAGTTACTAGAACAAGAACAAGGATACCCATATAGTAAAAGAAAAACATCGGACTTGAAAAAACACTTTGACATTTCTCGTGATTGTAGTATAATAATTATTGTAGATTGAGCGATACACAACAGGAGGGAATTATGAAGAAAAAGGTCTTGTTTGGCTTTATGGTTGATCCAGATCTCCGAGACAAGGCACTGGAGAAAGCGCGCTCGGTAGATCAATCACTATCACGGGTACTGCGAGAATTGCTCCGTGAATGGCTGGAAGAGGGTTCGGATGCAGCCCCAACTATGCCAGATAGCAATCAAATTCCCAGAGCCGTTTGACGGCGCGGCGGGGATATGCTATACTGGACTCAGTAGGGGACAGGCGAACGATCACGATGTGCTTCCCCCCTACTGAGTGCATCTAACATCAGGGAGCTAAATGGACATTCAGTGGACTAATGAGAAGCGACGACTCGGTGATCTGATTCCCCGTCCTGATAATCCCCGCCAAATACTGGAGGCTGATGCAGAACGCCTTGAGCGCAGTCTTGCCGAGTTCGGACAGGTGCAGACAATCGCAATCGAGGCAGACGGTACGTTAGTCGACGGACACCAACGGGCCCAGGTTTGGGCAGCCGCGCAGAAGTTTGGCGATGATTATGAAGTCGATGTACGTGTAGCTTCACGCAAGCTGTCAGATCAAGAACGGCAAGCATTAGTCATTGCACTTCACGGTGGCGCGTCTGGCTCGTGGGACTGGGATGCCTTGGCGTTATTTGACTTTGACACGGTATCAGAATGGGGCTTCGACAACGATCTACTAGAACGCTGGAATGGTGACGCGGCGAATCTGTGTGAGATGTTGAAAGCAAAGAAAACGACAACGGATGATGATAGTGATGGCGGTGAAGATCAACCTGCTCGGGCTTTCTATGTGCCGGATGCGATCTTTCCGAGTGATAACGAGTGGGATGTACCGACATTAGACATTGCATTACAAGCTGACTTTCTTGAGCTACCACTGACAAAGTGGGGTGATAAATCTCGCAAGGGAGTGATGCGTGGAACGTATCACTTCTATACTGAGGACTATAAGTTTGATGCACTGTGGAAAAAACCGCTCGGTTTGATCAATTCGCAGTGTGTGGCGATTGTAGAGCCGAATTTTAGCACGAATGAGCAGATGCCTCAAGCTGTGGGATTATGGAGTATTTACCGCAAACGATGGCTGGCACGTTATGCTCAGAGTTATGGTGTCAAGGTATGGGCGGATTTGACTGTTGCGCCGAAGTTTGCAGAGTTGAATCTATTGGGTGTGCCTAACGGCTGGGGTTCATATTGTACACGGGCATTGGATAAACAGGTGGAGTTGATCATTGCAGATTACGAGATAGCACGAGAGCACGCAGGACAGGAGCCGCACTTTCTGGTATATGGCGGTGGCAAGCAGTCACAGGCGTTGTGCAAAGAACGTGGATGGCAATGGCTACCAGAGAATATGGATGTGAAGAACAAACGTAAGGAGGCTGATTATGGGTAGGAATGGAGGCGGTGGGGGACGGAGTAGTGGTGGTAGCTTACATGGGTTTGAGGATCGTTCAGGTGATTCTCGTGACGTTTTTCGTCTAAGGGGATCAGGTGGGCGAACCGCTGATATTACTCGGGATTATCAGGTTAGCTCTGATCGCAGAACTGGGGTGCTATCCCGTACAGGTGTGGCGTCAAATTGGTTTGTGCGTAGGTATCAGGGTTCTGGCACAAGAAAAGATTTGCAAAGCAATTATAGCGATAGGCGCAGTGCTGTGGCTGCAGCCCGTCGCTGGGCCACTGAAGGGGAAATGTAATTAGGACAAAAGTGTTGCGGCTTGTGGAACCTTCCAGGTGGCTGATTGATATGGGACTTGAAGCACGGATGGCTGAATAGTGCATAACATGGAGACGCATAATGGCGAGACGACCGCGAGTTGATATAGCAAAGCGGCGACAAGTGGTAGCCGACTTGTATTTGTCGGGCACGATTCAGGCTGAGATAGCTGAGCAGCTTGAAGTCAATCAGTCTACTATCAGCCGTGATCTGAAGTCGCTACGAAAGGCGTGGCTGGCGTCTGCGCTCGTTGCCATTGATAAAGCCAAGGCGCAAGAGCTGGCAAAGATTGACCGGCTGGAGCGCGAATACTGGACGGCTTGGGTTCGTAGTTGTGGAGATACTGAGACGGTTAAGCAGCGAGGTAAACCAGGCAGCAAGGGCATCTCGACTGATAGCATTGAGAAAACGAGCAAAGAACAATCCGGCGATCCGCGATTCCTGGCTGGTGTCCAGTGGTGTATTGAGCGCCGGTGCAAGCTGTTCGGATTGGACGAGCCGCAAGAATTCAACGTCAATGATCTTGTCATACAGTATAGCGGGAACATCAATCCTACTACCGACCTATAGAGGTATCAAGTGCCTCACGTGATTGACTATAGCTTTTATGGTGGTGTTAGAGAGGGTGTACTCTGTCGTGATCCTGCGGTCATGGTCTCAGGCCCGGCCGATACTGGCAAAACAATTTCGCTCTGCTGGAAGTTAGATGCTCTTGCCAAATGCTATCCTGGTTGTTCTCTGGTCATTGCTCGAAAACAACGCACCGATCTTTATTCTACGGTCATTGAAACGTACAAAAAGCGTATACTCAGGAAGCAACCGGTCAATGTTTACGGTGGCGAACATCCTGAGTTTTTCGAGTATCCCAATGGTTCACGAATCTGGTGCGCGGGGCTCGATAAGCCGGGCAAGGTATTGTCGTCAGAGCATGATGTGATCTACGTCAATCAGGCTGAGGAAATCAGTCTCATTGACTGGGAAACTATCACGACGCGAGTAACGGGCCGTGCAGGGCATATGCCGTACTCACAAGCTCTCGGTGATTGTAATCCATCCTCGCCCAATCATTGGATTCCCCAACGTGCGAAGGCGGGGGCATTGACACTCATACCGACAACCCATCGTGACAATCCTGAGCTGTATAATCAAGAGACTGGTGAAATCACGCCGGCGGGAATCGAGCGCCTTGGTAGTCTGAAGAATCTGACTGGCTCTCGTCTGCAGCGACTCTATTACGGCCTATGGTCTGCTCCCGAGGGTGCGATCTACGAGCTCTACGATGATGAGGTTCACAAGTGTGCTGCGTTTAACCCACCATCCACCTGGCCGCGCTTCGTAGGGATAGACCCGGCTGGCGCATATCGAGCGGCGGTCTGGGGTGCGTATGATCCGCAGAATAAACGGCTGAACATTTACCGCGAACATTACATGCCATTCGGTCATCCGGTGAAGGACTTTGTGGCTGATCTGTTTCAGATGTCGGGCTATACTCGGGAGGGTAGATCACAGGCCGGAGCGGAGAGTATCTTCGGCTGGTGCTGTGGTGCTAAGTCGGAAAGGGACTGGCGTGCAGAGTTCTTAGCGTGTGGATTGCCAGTCGTGGAGCCACCTGTTACGGATGTGTGGGTGGGGATCGACGCTATCAATGACTTGTTCAAGTCTCAAAGGTTGGTCATCCACGACTGCTGCCCTCAATTGTTGGCTGAGATTCCAGATTATCGCCGTGTTCGAGCCAGGGATGGATACTTTACGGATAACATCGAGGATAAGGATAGGTACCACTGTCTCGTCGGGGATTCATCTATCACTACCAAGCGCGGCGATGTCCCCATAAAAGAGGTCATTGTCGGTGATTCAGTTCTCACTCGTAAGGGGTGGCGCTCGGTATTGGCGTCGGGTTGCACGTCTTTGTCTGAGCCTGTTTACACAGTTCTTTTCTCAAATGGTATAAAGCTGGTCGGTACTTCTGAGCATCCTGTGTGGGTTAAGGGACAAGGGTATATCTATTTGCTTAATTTGCGGTATGGTGATATAATACTGACATTGTCGGAGTTGGATTTGGAGGTGTCAGTATGGCAAGAGAAACGATCAAGCACGCTGGAAGAACTTGGGGGAGATATCCGGAGAGTTCAAATTGGTCAGATAGGTCGTATTATTCCACAACGTTTCGTACAAAGAATGGACAACAGCCTGTCTACTTGCATAGGTATATTTGGGAGCAATGTAAGGGACCTATTGAACAAGGGTATCACATTCATCACAAGGATGGCAACATGGCTAACAACGATATTGAAAATCTCGAAATGCTTACGCCGCAAGAACATTCTGACAGACACTTATCTCCGGAGCGCAGTGCTAGATCGCGTGAACTTATCAATAGGATTAGACCGCTTGCATCAGCCTGGCATAGGTCTGCTGAAGGACGCGCTTGGCATTCTGAGCTTGGGAAGATGGCTTGGGCGAGTAGGGAACCGCTTGGGTATGTCTGTGAGTTCTGCGGGAAAGAGTTTGAGTCTCTTGCCAGACACGGGCATGTCAGGTTTTGTTCAAACAACTGTAAGTCAGCAGCCCGGCGAGCATCTGGCGTTGACGATGAAACGAGGGTCTGCGCGTTCTGCGGGAAGGAATTCATTAGAAACAAGTATTCCAAAGTCACTCATTGCTCCCGTCTTTGTACTCAGCGTGACCGCAGAAGACAAGAACGTGCCGGTATACAATCTTGAAATTGAAGACGAACCGGAGTTCTTTGCTAACGGGATACTGGTTCACAATTCTGCAGATAGTCTACGCTACCTCGTCGTTTACATTATGGAAGCACCGGAAGAAGAACAGATCATCATACCGTATGAAGAAATCGATGCTAGATTCTAGGAGGTACAATGGCAGAGCAAACTATTCTTGAGAGAGTAGGCAATGTGATAGCGCAGAGTGCGTTTGGTCGGGCGATCTTCACTACCGAGCGCCGCGAGATTGCTCAAGCCTTCGAGCAACTTGTCGAGGGCTACTACGAAGGGCCGTTTACCTTGCAGCCTCCTGACCTGCGTGATCGTCTCGCTGAATACGACTCGTCGATCATCCACGACCTCGTTGACCGCTCCGAGTGGGACTTGCTCGGCGGCTATGGCCTTGGGCGACTCTCAGACGAGGAACGATACCGGTCAGTACAACAGTCGGAAGCGCTGTTCCGCTACTCTCCGCTTGCTCAGTGGTGTATCTGGCTATGGGGTGGCTGGGGTCTCGGCGATGCAGTCATCGTCTCGCCCAACGACGAGTCGGCACAGAAGGTCTGGACGGAGTTTTGGGAAGCCGACCGCAACCAAGCTCTACTCGGTGGCGACCGCATCGGGCAGCTCTCGAACTGGCTACTTGTAACCGGCGAACGATTCCTGGTCTTCTTCACATCAGAAATGGATGGCGAGTCAACGGTACGCATCATCGAGCCGGAGGAAATCACGGAGATCATCACGAACCCCGATGATTCTTCAACGCCGTGGTTCTATAAACGTGAGTATTCGATCACGCTAGACACTGGTGCTACGCAACCGGCGACGATGTACTATCCTGATTGGGGCTTATTCCTGTCCGACAAGGACAATGCCGTCGCCAAGGCGTGGGACAAGCTCGTACAGATCAAAGCTGTGAGCGACAAGGCTAAACGATCTGACGAGATCATGACGAGCGATGATCTGCAGGACCGCACCGGCACAGTTGCCGTCATTCTGCACATCGCACACAATCAGAAGGATCGTCGCTCATTACGGGGATGGCCCATTGCCACCGCAGCCGCGCCTTGGCTACGAAGTCACAAGCGGTTCGCCTCTGCTCGTCTCGCAACGTCGATGGCTGTCAACGCTATCGTTCGCCGCTACACAGTGCAGGGTGGATCACGTGCGGTCGGGTCAGTCCGCAGTTCAATTGCATCCTCGCTCAGTGGCACCAACTATAATGAGACCAATCCCCCGCCGTCGGCGGGTGGGTCCGAAGTGATGAACGACGCAATGAAGGTCCAAGACTTGCCCCTCAAAACCGGAGCGTCAGATGCCAAGACGGACGGAGAGATGTTTTCCTGGATTGCACTGCTCGGTATGGGCATCTTCCCAACGTCTGCCGGACTCGACACTGCCCGATGGGCTACCGCGCTCGAAATGGACAAGGCTCAGTCAATGCTCTTCCAGTCCTACCAGAACTTCTGGTCGGCACAGTTTCAGCGAATCGTCAAGATCGTCCTGGGGATGGCTGAGCGTTACAGTGGCGCGACATTCACGGATAAGACGTCTGCCGTATCTGTGGACGCGTTTTCACTGTCGGACTTCCCGGGTATTGCTTTTTCTCTCGGCAAGCTCGTCGGTGATATGCTCACGCCATACGCCACGAACAATATCCTGCCACCCGACACTGTGAAGACTATCCTCCGTGACGCTTGGGTTCTCTCCCTGCAGGCCCTGGGGATAAACGACCCCGAAATGCTACTTGACGAGACGTGGGGCATCGGAGTAGAACCAGAACCCGCACCCGCGCCGACCGGCGATGCCCCTGCAGACGCCATACCTGCGGATGATGATACCCCTACCGAGCTCGCGAAGATCATACGGGCCAACGTCAAAGAAAATCCTGCGCTTGGTAGGGATGCGTTGATACTGGAACTCTTGGAGGTGCTTGATGCGTAAATTCAGAGAAGGTGCAAGCGGTGGACGTGCTGGTGGATATCGTCGGACTATGCGCGGGATAGTACGCGCTCTGTGGGCTGGTGTCTTCGACTTCGGTCAGTCTTATGCTTTGATGCTGGACACTGTTCGGCTCGGACTCACAAACGCCTGGTATGCCGGAGCTGCGTCTGTCGGTATCACCCCTACTGAGCTCTCGGTAGGGGAACGTCGCAGTATCGAGGACGTGATTCGCAGTGAGCAGTCTCACATCGAAGAGTTTCTCAGTGCTGTTCAGGCTGGCAGCAAGGCAAACAAGGGCAAGCTGAGGCCACAGCTTCAGCGTGTGGAGATGTGGGCGAACCGCTACAGCGATGTAATGAGCCGTGCCCGGACAGAGGCTGAATCCGATCCGAAGTTGATGTGGGTTTTGGGACCAACAAAGACGCACTGTAGTTCCTGCTTCCGTTTGGAGGGCAAGATCAAAAGGGGATCGTATTGGCATGAGCATGGAGTGCTTCCGCGGAATCCGCCAAACGAAAAATTGGAGTGCCTCGGTTTTAATTGCTTGTGTGAACTTTTACCCACTGATGATCCGCTCAGCAGGGGTCCACTACCCAAGCTACCATAAGGAACTATCTATGCCTCAAATGAAGTGCCCGGACTTGACGTGTGTCAACGAGCAACAGAAGGCAACTATCGACGCTGTTGTCGCTGCGTTGCAGGGCGCGGCAGATGCTGTACTCACTGAACTGCAACCACTGTTTGACATCGTTGCAGTTGCCTTCACCGAGACGTTTGACACGATGCAGTCGGTGATAACTTTCACTATCAAGCTCTCGAACGACGCTCCATTCCCTGCGGACTGTGACGAGTTGACCCTTGACATAATTGATTAAGTGTGTTATAGTAGAACATAATCATTGGAGGGGGGACAGATGAGCATAATTCAGGAATTACTTGCTGATTTGCTTGCACGATCGTCGGAAGAAGCCAGTGCTACCACGCTACACGGTCCACACATCTACGTAACCAAGCTCGCAGTAGCAGCCACGCAAGAGGCCGCCACTGCTATCGTCGATCCCTGGAACGCGGCGGAGAAGGCGATGCATGAGTTTGTGTCAGACAACTTCTGGCAGAACGGTGACGAGTGGCAGTGCGATTACTGCACAGCTGCAAACGACTGGCACGAAGACTGGCACACGCCAGGCAGATGTCATCTTGCAGCACAGCAGGCCGCACTCGCGCTGATGGAGAGGGATGATGTTTTGTAAGAATTTCACCTGGATGATACGTGGCCTTAGTGCTGTTTTTCTGACAAAGAAGAAGGCAAGCATCTATCTGCAAGAATACAGAAAGGCTGTGCTGTCTGCGCCTGACTTTGACTTGGTGCATACTGTGGATGTGGCGGGTGAGCATGCTACAGTGAGTAAGGATTTTCCAGTAGATCCTGTATTCGGTGTTGATGATGTCAGGCGGTATTATGGAAGGAAACCCCTTGGAATGAATATTCATTGAGAAGGATTCAGGCGTGTAGCGTAATGGAGGGGGGCGATGGCTAAAGACTGCAAGGCAGTGACCAAATTACTCAAAGCTGCGATTCCAATGATTCAGGAAGCGTATGAGCGAATGCCTGTCTGTAGGAACTGCAAGTGGTGGGACCAACAGTTATCATATTATTTGTGCCGTCCTTGTCATCATCCGCATATCGTACAACTGATATCTGATCAACCTTGCCGCAGCGATGGGCTTGAGTATGGGTATAACGGTGACGAGTTTTCCCCAGAGGAGGATCACGGCGCGTCAATCTTGTTTGGGCCTGACTATGGGTGTGTGCATTTTAGTCGAATGGAGGGGGATGATGGATGATGCAATCGTTAGAGAACTCAGAGAAGCATATTGGGCAGCCCAGTCAGACGAGCAGGATAGACCTCTTGTAGCAAAACGGCAGACTGAGAGTGCAATATCCAAACGAACGCCTATTGAGCGGCAAGTCACCGGCGAACGTCAAGTGGTCTTCACCGTACCGGGCCCGGCTTTCATTGACGGCACTGACCCACTTGCACGACCGCCACTCACCATTGCCGAGGTCAACGTATGGCCTACCGACAAGGTCGGGATGGGCGACCGGCGATTCAAGAAACACCCCGTACACGTTCTTCACGGTGAACAGGTTCAGATACTACGTATCCGGTTCTCCGAAAAGCTGCACCGCCAGGTCTGCGAGATCACCCTATCCGAGCGCGAGATACGCGGGTGGGTTCTGTCAATCTTCCTGAACATCGAGCGCGTTCCCACAATAGGAGAAATCGTCTGATGCCAGCATACGACTTCATTTGTGAGCGATGCGGGGCTGAACGCGAGGTTTCTTTCCACCGACAGATACAAACTTCGTATATCAAGGTTGTATGTCCCGCTTGCGGCGAGCCGATGCGAAAGTGCTTCCCAGCGGTGGCATTCCAGTTCGCAATGTCCGGGCAGTATCATCGGCAACGAGCCGCACGCAAGAGTCGTGAGGCAACTGCGTATGAGGGGCGCACCCAGGAGTCGACTGAATACGGGGAGGACTAACGATGCGTGGCAAGTCTATGCTATACTCTACCAAGCGCTCGTCTGCAGACGACTTCACTACTATCGAAAAGGCGCTTAGACAGTTCAAGATGCGAGAAGGGCATCGCCGGTATGGTGGCGGTTTTGACAGTGTGCTACTAGCGGAGAACGCTCTGGCTGCACTGAGCCGTTTGAAAGGGCGATTGGAACCAAAACAACCGAGTCTGTTCTAATGGAGGGGATATGAAGACCAAAGTTGAAGACCTGACAGATGCAGAACTTGACCGGCTTGTCGGTAAGGTGGTGAAAGGTTGGGAGCTTGACGATTCTACTTCTGTCTGGACTTCCAAGGACCCGGACGAATCTCTTTGCTGGTATGCACCATGCGCGTATGTTCGCAGCGATGCGTGGTGGCAACCGTCTGAGAACCCGGCTCAATTCTTCTTGGTAGACAAGCCAAGTGAATGGCTTTTCGATTTCTACGAGTTGATGGAGCCTGAAGATCATCGGGTTCTGGCGATTGATATACGCAAGGCAAAGTGGTTTGGCGATCTGATTGCCAGTGTTCGTCTTCCCCTTGACCCCGCCAACAAGACCGCCGCCTACTGTCGGGGCCGCTGCATCGTTGCGCTCAAGGCGTGTGGCGTGACGGAGGTGGATGATGACTGATAGCAGTTGTGTTCAAGAAAAGTGGCATGTGAAGGAGTTTAAGACAAGCACCCTGAGTGCTCAAGTCATTGCCGGACTGCACAACAGTTGTATCAACGTGGAAGCGGAATTGGAGCGCCTACGCGAATGTTGCGAGGAAATACGAATCGAGCGTGACGAGGCTCGACAACACGCACGTATTCACGGAATGCAGGTTGCTACGTTGCAGCACGAGGTGGATAGTCTCAAGCAACAAGTGGATGATCTGACTGCTGGGAACTCAGAGCTGTGTAGAAGACTGGAAATAGCGAAGTATGAATTGGCTGCTGCTCGACGCACAAGGGAGGCATCATGAGGAAGTTGCTTGTACTGGTAGTGATAACACTCGCATTGATAGGACCTTGTCCAGTGTTGGCGGCGGGGATGCGTTACCCCTACCAAGCGCCACCAACCGTGGCGAGCGTAAGGTTGGAGTACTTGCTTCTCGCTGCTGTGATTGGGTTCTTCTTGGGGGTATTGGTAGGGGTGAACGTAGATGATAAATAGACGCGGGTTTCTCCGAAGCGTGTTTGCTGCGCTCTGTAGGGTGGTGCTACCGAAGGTGGTAGAAACAGAGGTTGAGACGATCACCGTGCCGCGCATGAAGGCACCGTTGATTGACAATGTTGGTATCGAGCCGGAGCACGGTCTCCGCGTTGACGGTCGGGATTGCTGTACCTGGCCGGATTCAGTCACCCGGTATTCTGTTACGTTTAGCGAGTCAGGGAATACGGTATGCCTAAGTTCAATATTAGACGAGGATGAACCTGCTTATCCGAACGGAACGATAGAGATTGGTGATTTTGTCAAGTACTCATTGGGTGATATAAACGACAACTCTTGACAATCCAGCGTGCGTGTGCTATAATAGGAACATAATGACACAAGGAAAGGAAGTTGTCTGATGAGTGGTTTGAATGCTGTGTGTATGAAGTGTGACTTCGAGGAAGATTGCCACATGCAAGCCTATACGCGAGCATACCCGCTGGGCCACTTCGTGTGTGAAAACTCGGTGATGCGACCGGCCTGATTGGAAGCAGACCCGCGGGAAAATGGCACAAAGCTGGAAGAAGTTGCACCTGTTGTTGCTGCTCTACAAGCGCGATGTGCTGAGTTGGAACAGGAGCGCGACAAGGCGCGGGATAAGGCGCTGTATGATGCAACAGTTGTGATCAACCGGCGCTGGGGTAGATTGACTCGTGAAGAAATGATAGCGCAAGTCTGCAGCCTTCGGGCGGGCGACTAACCATGGGAGCGGAAGAAGCGGAGGCTTTAGCGGGGGACCAAAAGTTCCTGATCGTGAGTTCGAATCTCACCCGCTCCATTCCACGAGCCTTGCAGGGTTCGTGAGACTAGAAAGGATCAGATTGACACAACTTCGGCGTACTCTGGGACTGCAATCCCGCTGCCGGGTGAGGCAATTCACATGCAGGGGTGCAAGTTGGGGAGCTTCACCCGGCTATCTGAGTAGGAGGGGGCAATGAAACAACGTACAGCGAAGCGTATCGCTACCATAGTCTATTTTGTCGGCGGTTTTGCGTTGGCAGGTTCATTTTACCTGATTGATACCGATAAAGTGAGTATTGGGGCGTGTCTAGCAATTGTTGGTATAGTATTGGAGGGTGGTGCACTTGGGTTGTTCATACTGTATGTTTAATTAGGGAGGCAAGTGTGGATAGGACACCGTGGGCTATGAGAATCAAATGTCTTGAGCGGATGAAGGTCACTATTCAAAGAGAAGCGCGGCTCAAGCTAGTACACGTCCTGGCACTGTCTGAGGAAGCACAAATCAACCTTGCTACTGAGTTCTTTGCCGCTGGGTTGACGGCTCAATTGACTGCTGTGCTGGCTGGGGAACACGTCCGGGTGTTGGAGGCTCAATACCCTGCAGATTGGAAAGAAGCTGTCAAGGAGCGGTTCTTGCCACGATTTCTGAGGAAGTTGTGGCCTATTCGCTATGTGAAACTTGGTTGGGATGTTCGAGTGGTCTACCCAGAAATCTCACTGCCGGACGAACCTCACACGATTCTGGACGCGGTGCCAGTTAGGGAATTCAGCGTGGCGAACTTGAGCGAGGGTATCTATGGACGCTAATTACGTGCTCGATGGGATGGGGTTACTTGTGTTCCTATTGGCTATTGTGGGTGTGGTGCTCATGTGGGTGATGCTTGATCACCCGGTTTCTACCGCGCTCAAGGATGA
>Ga0114918_10003276_pt1 | contig 14336 bp, 15 predicted proteins | sample LantaG_FD_87015 | JGI IMG/M metagenome (GOLD analysis project Ga0114918, IMG submission 87015) | Deep subsurface microbial communities from Baltic Sea to uncover new lineages of life (NeLLi) - Landsort_02402 metaG | ecosystem: Environmental > Aquatic > Marine > Oceanic > Sediment | place...
CTCTCTCTCTCTCTCTCTCTCTCTCTCTCTCTCTCTCTCTCTCTCTCTCTCTCTCTCTCTCTCTCTCTCTCTCTCTCTCTCTCTCTCTCTCTCTCTCTCTCTCACTCTCTCTCTCTTGCTCGAAAAGAAACCAATAAAAAAACGATGGAGCGCGACCCCTGGTTCTCCGAGAAGAACTGCACAGGCCCCTTCCCCGTCTGGGAGGAGGAGAGCGAAGGAGACCCAAAAAATAAAAAAACCTTTTCTTTTTCGCCCCTCGGCTGCAAGGAGGACGGAGGGGGCTGCCACCGCGCGCAGGGGAAGGTCGGCGGCATGGTGCTGCACCGCGCGTGCTGCAACAGGGACATGCAAGGTTCGAGATACTGTTCGGAAAGAGAGAGACAGAAGCGGCGAGAGAGAAAGAAAGAACGAGAGGTGCCTCTTTCCGTCAAAAAAGAAGAAAGAAAAGAAAAAAAAACTGCCGCGCGAAACAAGCAACCTCAGCCGTTTTCCTCTTCTTCTTCTTCTTCTTCTTCTTCTTCTTCTTCTCACCTCCGCCTTCCTCTCTCCCCACCAACATCACCACTTTCCCCATATGAAACAGCTCTCCGCACCGCCCTCGCCGCCGGCGTTAACCTCAACGAGGTCGAAGCGGCCGGGAACACCCCGCTCCACTCCGCCGCCTTCGAAGGGTGGAAGGAGGGCGTCGAGCTTTTGCTCGAGTCCGGGGCGAGAGCTCTGGCCTCGAACAACGCTGGGGACAGGCCCTGGCACTGGGCAACCAACATGGGCCACGACGAGGTCGCGGACCTGCTCCTGTCAATGGCGGGGCCGAAGGCGGCGGAGCAGGGGCTGGTCATCGTCCAGGACCACGTCCCGAAAGTCAAGGAGTTTTTCTCGAAACCTTGCTGGGCTCACCACCCGAAGCCCTATAAGGATTTCATCGAGGCCAAGCGGAAGTCCGATGCCGTGATGAGGGCCGCCGCGAGCGCTGATGGGGCGGGGCTGCTTCCCGGGCTGTGATGATAGGAAGCAGGTCGGAAGAAGAAAAAAGGAAGAGAGAGAGAGAGCGGGGTTTTTTTTTTCTTCTCCTTTTCTCGTTCGCACTCTCTGCTTTCGTTCTTTCTCTCTTTCCTCTCTCCGAACGAAATCTCCCGCTTTTTCGCATCACAGAGACAACGCATGTTTTTGATTGTGTAAGAAGGGGGGGAAGAATTACAACAAAGTGAAAAGAAGCAAAAAAAGGTAAAGGGCGAAAAAGGACCGAAAAGAAAAAAAAAAGTAGGAATAGATTTTTGTTGTTGTTGTTGTTGTTTGGGGGGGGGGGGAAGGGCGTTTTTTTTCCTCCTCTTCGCCCTCTCTCGTTCTTTCTCTTCTACCGCCGAGCCCCGCCGGCCTGCAAAAACCTCGCCTTCTTCTCCGCGGGCTTCAGGATCTGGAACGAGCACATCAGCGTCTCGTCCACGCTCATCATAGCCCCAGCGTTGTCGAACTCGCCGCAGTAGTTGGGAGCGGAGAAGATCGTCACGAGCTGCCTGCGAGCAAAAAACTCGTAGCCGTCCTCGACGACCTGGTGCGCCCTGCAGACCAGGTCGAGGTCGTGCCTGGCCAGGAACTCCGCCACGGCGTCGGGACCGAAGGTGTAGCTGACTCCGCGGTCGTTCTCGCCCCAGCCCTGGACATCCTTGTCGGGGTCCGCCCACAGGAGGTCGCAGAGCAGGCCCGTGTCCGGAACGTCGGTCGGCCTTGGGATGCGCTTGATCTGGTCCAGGGCCTTCAGCTCCGGGGAGAGCCCCCCGTGCATGCAGAGGATCTTCTCGTCGACCAGGGCCGCGACCGGAAGGCAGTTGAAGCAGTCGGTGAACGTCTTCCAGAGCCGGACCGAGTAGCGGCGCTTGCACTCGTCGTAGAAGCCGTAGATGCGGTTGATGGAGGCGCACTCGTGGTTGCCGCGGAGCAAGAAAAAGTTCTCCGGGTACTTGACCTGTGATGTAGAGAGGGAGGGGAGAGGGGGGAGGAGAGAAAGAGAGAATTGAGGTGAGCGGGAAAAGAAGAAAAAGAAAAAGAAAAAAAACGAAAATCGAAAAATGAAAAAGAAAACTCGAAAACTTTTTTCGTACCTTGTACGCCAGCAGCAGGCAGATCGTCTCCAGCGACTGCTTCCCGCGGTCCACGTAGTCCCCCAGGAACAAGTAGTTCGCCTCGGGCGGGAAACCGCCGTACTCGAACAGGCGGAGCAGGTCGCTGTACTGCCCGTGCACGTCTCCGCAGATCTTGATCGGCGCCTCGAGCTCCAGCAGGTTCGGCTGGCCCATCAGCACTTCTCGGGACGTGACGCAGAGGGATCTGATCTCGGCCTCGGTGAGGGCGACGGCGCGGCCGGGGCGTCCGGCGCGGGCGTCGACGAGGCGCTCGATGATGGAGTCGAGGGTGGCGTCCTGAGAGAGTGGGAGGAGAGGTTTGGGGAAGAGGGGTCGAGGTTGAGGAGGTTGTGTGAGAGGTCGAGAAAGAAACGCTCGCTCGCTCGACTCGCCGCTCTCTTCTTCTTCTTTCTCCTTCGCAGATGGCGTTTTTTTGGATGGCATGCGCAGGCTCAGCAAGGCCTGCTTTCGGTTCTTTCTCCTGGTCGTCGACGAGATCGCGTCGCATCGCGATCGCGACGATGGAGGGAAGAGCCAGAAGGAGCGGGAGACGGGGCGTGGGAGACGCCGTCGACATCCTCGCCGCCCACCGAGAGCGGGCGACGACCGAAAATAAAACGGTCGAAAATGCAAAAAGCAAAAGAGAGGAAGGCAGCATGCGCCTCGAGCTTTCCCCCTCTTCCTCGCGTTTTCCTTGCGTTTCGAGTGCGCAGGCAGGGAGCAGACGTTGTGCTAGCTCTGAAGACTGTCGAAGCTCGGCAGAACAAGCTCCGGAGCGTGTCGAAAGAGGCGAAGAAATGGAAGAGGGAGACGAATCAACGCCCCCGCTCTTTTTTTCCTCTCTCGCTTGAGGCGGCGAGCCGCCAAGCGGCCCTGGATGTTTCGCCGTTTTCGGCTCGCTCGCGAGTCATGCACTGCATTTCGTCCCCCTCCCTCGTCGCGGCACGGCGTCTCGGCACCGACGGCGCATCGTGGCTGGAGAAGGAGCACTCGAAAGAGCCCAGAAGAGCGCCGAAACGGGGGCGTTTTTTCCTTTGCTCTTGCCAGCACCGATGAAGAAGAAGAGAGAAAAAAAAAAGAAAAAAACAGCTCTCTTTTCATCATTCTTCACTCACGTCCATCTTGTCCACTCTCACTCTCTCCAACTCCTCCCTACGGCGGCGGCGGCGTTGGCGCGACGCGCGCTCTCGTTAGGGGGGGCGGAGAAAGAGACAGAGAGAAAGGAGGGTGCCTTTTTTGGAAGCCGAAATAGAAAGCAAGACGGCGTTTGCCGCTGCGGGGGAAGAGTGAGGAGCTTGAAGTTGAAAAAAAACTCGCCTCAAAATTCGCTCGTCGAAAAAAAAACGACGCAAGCTCCTTCTCCAATCTCTCTCTTCTACTATGACCCGCGCGGGCGGCCTGCTGGCCGCAGCAGCGGCCGCGGTTCTGCGGCGTCAGGGAGATAGCTTTACGCGTCGTCTCGTGCTGCCCCTGCGCGGTCCAAGAGCGCTGACCGCGGACGCGGCAGAGGCGGTCCAAGAGGAGGAGCAGCGGCAAGGAGAGGGGGGGCCTCTGTTGCATGCCGCCGACGAAGAAGATTCCTTTCCCTCCGCTGCGCACGCCAGGCGCCTGCGCGAGATGGAGGCGTCTACCTCCATGGGCGCACGATCATGGCTGCCCTCGGCAGCAGAGGTGGCGTCGAGGCTCAGGAGCCAGCAGCGGAGTGGCAGCAAAGGCGAATCGATTCGGTCTTCGCTTGTTCTTCCGGCGTCACCTGACGGCAGCGGCGGCGTCGACGAAAACGAAAACGAGGTCGATCAATCGCCCCTTCCTCTCCGCGACTGGAGGGACGCGCTGGAAGCATCGAAACTCCTAGAGACACAAGGCGACCCTCTCACAGACACGTTTGGGTGAGTAGATTAGGAAAAGAAGGAATGGAAGGCGTTTGTCGGAAGCGTTTTTTTTCAATTCTTTCGAGAGCTAGCCGCGTCGCTTCCCCATTTCTCAACCTGTTCCGACCTCTTTTTTCCTCTTTCCTCTTTCAAAACTTTTTCAGCCGCCGCCACACCTACCTCCGCATCTCCCTGACCGAGCGCTGCAACCTCCGGTGCACCTACTGCATGCCCCCGGACGGCGTGGAGCTCACCGCGAAGGAGGAGCTCCTCACGACGCTGGAGCTCCAGCGCCTCGCGGGACTCTTCGCAAGCCTCGGGGTGCGGAAAGTGCGGCTCACGGGAGGGGAACCAACTCTCAGGCCGGACCTCCTCGAGCTCTCCCGCGCGATCTCCTCGCAGTCAGGAATAGACACCGTCGGGATCACCACAAACGGGCTCAGCCTGGGTGCCGGAGGCAATCCGCAGAAAGTTGACGCGAGGCTGCTCGCGCTGAAGGGAGCCGGCGTCACCTCGCTCAACGTCTCGCTCGACACTCTCAGGCCAGAGAGGTTCGAGCACCTCTCCCGCCGCCCGCGCGCGGGCCACGCGGCGGTCCTGGCCTCCATCGCCTCGGCGTCCAGGCTGGGCTTCCGGGATGTCGTGAAAGTCAACGTGGTCGTGATGAAGGGCGTCAACGACGACGAGGTTCCCGACTTCACCAGGTGGGCTCTAGAGGCCGGACTTAACGTCCGCTTCATCGAGTTCATGCCCTTCGAGGCCAACTCGTGGTCCACCAGCAAGGTGGTCTCGTACAGGGACATGCTCTCCGCTGCGCGGAAAGGTGTCAAGGACCTCGGGGACCTGGTGCCGTTTGAGGAGGAAAAGGAGGCGGGGAGAGGGAAAATGGAGAGGCGTCACTACGACGGCGTCGCCAAAGACTTTGTCCTCTCTTCTTCTTCTCTTTCTTCTTCTCCTTCTTCTTCCTCCACCTCTTCTCCCTCTGCTGCCAACCGCCCCGGCGTCGTCTCCTTCATCACGTCGATGACCTCCCCGTTCTGTTCCTCCTGCACCCGCCTGCGCCTGCTCGCCGACGGCAACCTGAAGGTCTGCCTGCTGGGCGGCGCGGAGGTCTCTCTGCGCGACGCGATGCGAGGGGGCTGCTCCGAGCCCGATTTGTCTCTGCTTATCAAGGGGGCGCTGGCGAACAAGAAGGCTGCGCACGCAGGGATGGGCCAGCTGGCGAAGAAGGGGAAGGAAGTCGGGGCGGGGAGGGCGATGGTGAGGATCGGCGGGTGAAGAAGGGAAGAGGAAAGAAAAAGAAAAAACCCGAGTTTGAAATGTTGGCGTTTCTCGACGAGAAGATTAAGAGAGAGAGAAAAAAAAAGCTCTTGACCGCTCTGTTCTGCTACGCCGCCTTTTCATTTGTAAATTGATTTCAGCTGCACTGGCCGTTTGTCGCCTGCTGAGCGACGACGACATGGAAAAAAGAGAAGGAAAGGAGAGAGAGAGAGAGAGAGAGAGAGAGAGAGAGAGAGAGAGAGAAAGAGAGGTCGAAGGGTGTCCAAAGAGAGACACGGCGCACCTCACGCCTCTTGTCTCTCGCTCGCTCGCTTCGATCTGGAATCACTTTGCTCCTTCTTTTTCTTCCTTCTTCTCTCTTTCTCCCTTCCGCGTCTCTTCAGTCGACTCATAATGCGCTCCGCGATGATGCGCTCGTCGCCGTGCTCTGCCGCTGTCGCTGCCCCGCGCGCAGCGAGCTTCGCGCCCCGGCACGCCGCGGTGGCTGCTGCCCCGCCCCGTCGCTCAAACGTCGTCGTTCGCGCGGCTGGTGGGTTTTTTCTTCGATTGATCTCGCCGCGGTTCCGCGTATGGCACCTAATTGTCTCTCTTTGCTTCTTTTATCGCACCAAGGCTCGCGTATTTTTCATGCTCTGTCGATTTCGCAACTGTGGGGACCGATAAACGAGCTTGATTGCGCGGCACGAGGTGCCGATTCTCTTCCAAGAGAGGTGCTCGTCGCTTCCTTTCGGCGCTGACGCCTCTCTCTTGCTGTTTCCTTCTCCTTCAACCTCCTCCTCCTTGCTTCCCAATCACTCACTCACTCACTCACACTCCGCGCCTCCCTCCACCACCACCTCCACCACCACCTCCCAGCCGAAGACGCCGCCGAGGACCCCGACGCCGCCTTCGAGGCCCGCCTCGCCTCCCTCAAGAAGGCGAAGGGGCAGATGCCCTACGGGGAGAGCCGCAAGGACAACAGCGGCGGCGCTTCCTCCTCAAAGGCCTCGACCTCCACTGCCGCTTCCCCTTCGACGCCGGCCCGCAAGAACCTCCCCATCCGCACCGACGCCGACTACCAGGGCGAGGAGCTCTTTTTCGAGTCCGGCCCTCACCCGGGCGACGCGACAGTCAACGTTGCCTTGGGCATCACCTTACTCTGGCTGCCTCTGACGATCGCCGCGCTGGGGCGGGCGGCCTTCGTCCGCTACCGCTTCACCGACCGCAGGCTGTCGGTGATCTCGAGCGCTCCCTGGAAGAGCGAGCAGCTGGATGCGGACTACAGGGACGTCAAGCAGGTGCTGACCGTCGGGCGAGGGTAAGAGAGAAGGGAAAAAGTTTTGATGAAAGTTTTGATGATGATTTTTCTTTTTTTCAGAGGTCGAGAGGCCTCGAGGGAAGGTCTCATTCGACTCGCCTTCCCGCGCTCTTTTTCTCTTTCCCAAACTTATCCCATCCCCTTGTATCACTCGAATATAACCAATCAAAAAACCAAACGAAACAGGATCGGCCTCTGGGGGGACATGGTCGTCACACTCAACAACGGCGACAAGGTCGAGCTCCGCTCGGTGCCGCGCTTCCAGGAGATGAAGGCGCACATCCTCTCTCGGAGGGACGCGCTCGTGGGCAAGGCAGCCGCGTGAAGCTTGCTCGCGTCTTTGCTCCTTCTGAGAAGAGAAAGAGAGAAGAGAGAAGAGAGACGAGAGAGAGAAAAAAAAAGAGTTTTGATGTTTTTTTTTTTTATCGTTTCTGTTTTTTTTTTTGCAATGTTATTTTTGTTTTGAAATTTCTGATCGCGGAACGAAAAGAGGAGAGGCATCTGTTGTGGGAGTGCTGCTGCTTGCTGGCTGCTTGCTGCTACGCGCGCGGCTGCTTCTAAGCAATTGAGATCAAAGTGGAAAGAAGGGAAGGGACTGCTACCAAAGAGGGTTTTTTTTAAATCTGTCTGCGGGGAAGGGGAGGGAAGCAAAAAGAAAGAAGAAAGAGGCCAAGTTCTGAAATCAAAGTCAATTTGCACAGGGCAACGAAACAAAGAGGGCAAGTGTGTTTGTGCGTGTGTCTGTGAAAGCTGGCGTGGGGCGGCGGGCATGCGTTGTTGGAAGTGTTGTTGTTGGTTTTGGTTTTTCGGGTTTTTTTTCTCTTCATGAGCAGAGGGAAAACGGGTTTTTTTCTCTCTCTCACCGCTTCCAGATCTCCCGACACATGTACAGCTGCGCCGCGGTGTTCCCGGAGGGGGCCTCGTTCTCTCCGTCCTCGTCGGCGGCGGCGGCCGAGGCGGAAGCTGCGTCGCGCTCGGGCAAGGAGGAGACTTTCTCGGCGGCGGCAGCGGCGGCCGCCGCCGGAGCGGCAGTGGCGGAAGCGGCGCCCTCGCCCTCTCCCTCGTCGTCGCCAGAAGACCACAGCAGCGCGCGGGGGACGGCGGCAGAGGCCGGGCGGCGACGGCGGCGCTCACCCTCGTCTTCGGCGTCGTCGTCGCCGCGGCCCCGGTTGAGGTGGAGGTGGAGCGGGGCCTCGGAGAGGGCAGCGGCGCCTCCTTCCTCGCCCTTGTTCCCCCCCTTCTGCTGCTGCTGCTGCTGCTGCGTCGAAGAAGAAGAGTAAAGGGCAGAGGAGGAAGCGTAAAACGGCGCCGCCCCCGCTCGGAGCACCCCGACGCTCGTCGCCGCGGGCGCGGAAGCCGAAGCGCAACGCTGTTCCTCTCCGCCGTTGCCCTGGAAGTGGAACTGCTGCTGCCGTTACTGCCGTTGCTGCTGCTGCTGCTGCTGCTGCTGCTGGAAAGATTGGGAAAAGTCGTGAGAGAAGAGGTCGCCGGACCAACCTCCTCCTTCGCCCTCTCCCTTTCTCTCTTTCCCGTCGCCGACGTGCAGCGACCCCATCATCATCGCCGCGTACTGCTGTTCCTCGTTCTCCGCGGCGGGGGCGTCGAAGTCGAGCGCGCCGCTGGCCGCAGCGCCGCCCTCGAGCGCGGCAGCGTCAGGAAGGAAGAGCCCTCCGGTGTCGTCGCTCCCTCCTCCTCCTCGCTGCTGCTGCTGCTGCTGCTGCTGCTGCTGCTGCTGCTGCTGCTGCAGTTGCTGTTCTTGCGCCGAAGAAGCCCCGAAGCAGTCCCTGAACCGCGCCTGCTGCTGGAGTTGGTTGTGGTGGTGGTGGTGGTGGTTCTCGTAGCTCAAGACGCCGGGGGCCATTGGCGAGGCCGCGACGGAGGAAGGGAGCGACTGCGACGACGACGACGACGGCGGGCGCGGCGCGACGACATGGTGAGAGTGGAAGTAGCGACCGCCCCCACCTCCGTTCCCGTTTCCGTTGTTGTGGTTGTTGTTCGACGCCAGCCAGGGCGCGGCGCTGGCCGTGGCCGCGCCCGTGGCGGCGGCGATGATTGCCGGGTCGTGAGAGTAGCGGCAGGAGGTGCCCCTGTTGCAGCGCCCGCGGGAGAAGTCGAAGCAGGGCTCGAGTTTTGACGATGACGAGGAAGAAGAGGAGTTTGCTGCGGCCGCAGCAGCGGCAGCAGCGGCCGCGGCGTTCGCTGCCGCCGCGGCCGAAGCAGCTAGGGCAGCCTCCCCGCCGCTACCGCCGCCGTTCGCCCCGTTGGCGGCCCCGGCGACCAGCGCGGCGCCCAGGTCGTGCGCGTACCGGCACGCAGACCCGCGGCCGCAGGCCCCGCGGACGAAGTCGTAGCACACCGAGGGGGGCCGAATCGACCCGCCGCCGCCGCCGGCTGCTGTCGCTGTCGCTGCTCCCGTCGCCGTCGCTCCCGCCGCCGTCGCCGCCGCCGTCGAAGTTGAAGCGAGCCCGGCGGAAGAGGCGCGCTCCTGCAGCAGCATTTGTTGTTGTTGCTGCAGCTGCATTTGCTGTTGCTGCATTTGCTGCTGCTGAAAGGCATGTTGCAGCTGGTTGCGGTGCTGCTGCTGCTCGTGGTCGAAAGGGTGGAGCTGCTGCTGCTGCAACGGCGTGCTGCTTCCGCTGCCGCTGCCGATGTTGGTGTTTCCGGCAAAGAGACCTCCGCTTCCAGCCGCCGCTGCCGCAGCAGCAGCGGCGGCGGCGGCGACCATCCTCGCCCCGGCCGGAGTTCCCCCCAGGGGCGCCCCGGCGGTCGGCGCCGCGGGGGGCGCCCTCGCGGCGAGCGCTGCCAGGTCGTGAGAGAAGCGGCACAGCAGCCCCCTCCGGCACGCGCCTCTGAGGAAGTCGAAGCAGGCGCCGCGCTCCAGGGAATTCACCGCCACGATCGTCGCGACGTCATGCGAGTAGCGGCAGGCCGAGCCGCGGCCGCAGGTCCCCTTGGTGAAGTCGAAGCAGATCTGGGTCTTGGGGGGCTGTGCGGCGGAGGAGGAAGGGGGCGCGGACGAGGAGGAGGAAGAAGAGGAGAGCAGGAGGAAGCGGGGGTCGGCCGGCGTCGCGGCCGAGCTCGCAGAGTTGGGCGTCGCCGAGGCCGAGGAGGAGGGAAAGATGCCGCCGACTCCGCCTGCTGTTGTCGACGTGGGACCTCCTCCAGCAAAGGCGCCGAGGCCCGCGGAGAGGGGCCTGCCGGCGTGGTAGCGGGCAAAGCCCGAAGCGCCAGCAGCGGCGGCGGAAGACTCGGCCGCCGCTGCCGAGTCCAGGGCTCCCGGGGCGCCAAACGGCAGGTTGTGGAGCTGCTGGTGCTGGTGCTGGAGCTGCATCTGATGATGGTGATGGTGCTGCATCTGCTGTTGACTGTTGCTGTGGTTGTTCGGCAGCTCGAGCGGGAGCGGCTCGAGCGGGAGCGGCGCGAGCGGGGAGGCCGAGGTGAAGGGCGAGAAGTGGGGGAACGGCGCGCCATGCGCCCCGAGTGGCGGGAATGCCGGCGCAGAGGCCGAGAGGCCCGATGACGAGTTCTGCCCTTGCTGCTGCTGCCCTTGCTGCTGCTGCTGCTTTTGTTCCGAGAGAACAACGGGGTCGGGGAGCACGAGGTCCTGCTGGTGGCGCTTGGCCGGGGGCTGGAAGCGAGAGAGAGAGTTGAGAAAGGAAAAGAGAGAGGGAAAAAGGTTGTTTCGGGTGGGGCGGCGTCAGCAAAAAAGAGAGGGAGGTCGAAGATGAAGATTCGAAAAAGAGGACGGGAAAAGAAAGAAAAAGAAAGTCGACGTCGGGTGCGAAATCCGCATCGGATGTCAGCCTGTCTCGTCTCTCCATTCCGCCGTTCGATCCCAAAAGGTCGTCGCGAACGATCGATTGCGTCGATCAGGGGCGACAGAGATGGGTTAAGAGAGGCGTGCATCAGGGCGTGTGCTTCGGGCGCGCGAGAAAGAGGGGGCGATGGAGCTTGTTTTTTTTTCGATTTCGACGTCAATGTTTTTTCTTTTCGAAACGCGGCCCAGTAATCTTCCCCGTCACGGGAGTGTGATGGAGCATCGATGGAGCTCTTCCCTTGCCTTCAATGGCTTGAAGAGATCAGATCGTGACCCCATCGATGTGAATTGGACTCGACCTCCCAACATACCTGCAGCGGGTCGGCGTTTTCCTTTTCACCTGTCGGCGGCGGCGAAACGAGCATCGTCGTCGTCGAAGTCGAAGTCGATGTCGGCTTCGACGACGTCGACGGTGGTGCTCCCTCCGGCGGGGCTTCGGCGGCGCCGAGATCGTCCATCTGCTGTCCGAGAACGCTCTAAAGTGTCCACAGGCGTGTCAACGGGGAGTTGGATTGAAGTAGATGAAGAGGAGATGCGGGCTCAAGGAGCGCGCGCGATTGCGTCGATTGATTGAAAATTCAACGCGCGAGTTTTTTTTTTTTTGAAGTGAGAGCCAAAGAGAAAAAAATCAAACTCTCTGATGTCGCCGCCGTCGTCGCCGAGCACCACCAAACCGTCTAGTCCGCTGCTGCCTCTCCCCGCCCGCTTCCTCGCCTCTTCGCACCCGTCAGCGGGATCCGGCCGAGTGCGCCTGCCAGCAGAGCTCGGTATCGCGCTAGCCTCGGCCGTGCGCGTGAGAATCGACGTGGTGGCCAAAGGTAAGAAGAGAGAGAGAGAGACAGAGAGAGAGATGCTGCGAGCAAATTTGATGACTCCGAATTCGATGCCGATGCCTCCGCCCCGAGCTCAACGCGCAACTTATTTCTCGTGCCTCGAGATCTAGTGGCATGTCTGATGATCGCGATGCATCGTTGACACGAAAAGAAAGCCCATCGAAGCTTCGGAAGGCGTTGAAACCAGCCCCGCATGAGAAGTCGATGCTTCTTCTTCTCCTTCGGCCGTCGCCGCTCAACTTCCGCTTCTCTCACCTTCTCGACCTCTCTTCCCTCTCTTCCCTCTCCTTCGCCACACACAGACCCCCACGAGCGACAACCTCCAAGCCACCTCCTCAGCCTCCTCTGCTGGGCCGACGTCATCCCGAAGCAGCCCGCGGGAGGCGCCTTCTCTCACTCGGAGGACAGTGAAACCGTCCTCGTCGACTTCAAGACTCTTTCTTCTTCGACTCTTTCGAGTTCGACCTTGCTCGAGGGCCTCTTTCTTCGCTCCGGGCCTCTTTCTTTCTCTTCTTCTTCGTCTCTTCCTCCTCCTCTCTTCCGCTTGGTCGACGTCCGCCCCCTGGGCAAGGCAGGTCGAGTCCCCTCCGCGACCCGCGTCGTCGTCAGGCAGGAGCGGCTGCCCCGGGGCAAAGAGGGAAAGAGCGGCAGCAGCAGCGTTTCGATCTCGAAGGAAGCTCTTTCGGTCGTCCTCTCCAACGCGCTTGTCGAGGCCGGCTCCGCGATTTTCCCCGCCGGAGTCGCTTCGTTCGCAGCAGAAGAAGAACCGGTTTATTCTTTCCTTTACCTTCTGCGGGTGGTGGAAGTGGAACCGAGAGAGAGCGGCGCGTCTCGGGTCGTGAGGTCGACGAAAGTCGAGCTCGAACCTTGATTTTCTTGGGATTTTTTTACAGCTTTCTCTGCCCCTCGTCCTTCTTCTTCACCCCGAGAAAATGACGCGAGATCGTCAGAACGGAGAGCAGAACGACAGAGCAGCGGAGGGAGAGGGAACAGAGCTCGCGGCCAGCCTCGGGGCGCTCTCCCTGGGTCATCCGTCGAAAGCGACGGCAGAAGCAACGGCAGGAACGACTTCTCTTCCTTCTTCTTCTTCGCCACTACCGCCACCGCCGCCTCTCATCGCGATGGACGGCGTGCTGGCAGCCCTGGACGAGGCCATCTCTTGGCCCTCCCTCCACGGAGCAGCGGCGCGGGCGCTGGGCCTGCGGTGGCCCGCGGGACTCCTGCTCCACGGGCCCCCGGGAACGGGCAAGACGGCGGCGGTCTCCGCGGCGGCCGAGGCCGCGGGGGCCCCGCTCGTCGTCGTGTCGGCGGGATCCGTCTTCGGTTCCGCTCTGAACGAGTCGGAGGCGCGGCTGCGCGCCGCTTTCAGGAGGGCGGAGAGGGCAGCGGCGAAGGCGAGGAAGAGGCAGGAGAAGATGACTTCGATTTCTTCGTCTTCATCTTCCGCTCCTCCTCCTCCTCCTCGCTGCTGCGGCCGCGCCGTGCTCCTCCTCGACGACGTCGACGTCCTGGCACCCTCACGCTCGGCGGCCGGGGCGCACGAGGCGCGCGTCGTCGCGCAGTTGCTGACGCTGCTAGACGGGGCCGGGAGCAACAGCGTGAGCGGGGGAGGAGGAGGGAGAGAAAACGCTTCCTCTTCTCCTCCCTTCCCTCCGGTCGTCGTCATCGCCACCACCTCCAAGCCGGGAGCCCTCGACCCGGCCCTCCGCCGCGCGGGCAGGCTCGACAGGGAGATCTCGACGTCTCTGCCCAACCCGAGGCAGCGAGAGCAGATCTTGCGCCTCTCGGCCGCGGCTGGCTTACCACTGGACGAGGGCGTCGACTTCGGCAAGATCGCCGCCGAGGCCCGAGGCTACAGCGGCGCCGACTTGGTCGCCCTGGCGAGGGAGGCCGCCCGCGGGGCCATGGCGGAGGCGCTGTTGATGCCGAAAGGTGGGGAAGCAGGAGGAGGAGGAAACTCTCAAGAACAGAAGAAACAACGGAGAAACGCCGTCGTCACCGCCGCGGACTTTGCCTCCGCTCTCGCCTTGGTCGGCGCTTCCGTCTCCCGCGGGGGACTTGATTCTTCGATTTCGCCAAAGACCTCCTGGGACGACGTCGGGGGCATCGACGAGGCCAAGGCCGCGCTCCGAAGGGCCGTCGAGCTGCCCCTGCGGCGCCCCGCTGCCTGCGCAAGGCTGGGAGTGCCCGCCGCCAGGGGCGTCTTGCTTTACGGCCCGCCCGGCTGCTCCAAGACAACGCTGGCTTCGGCGCTCGCTACCGCCGCCGGTGCCTCCCTGCACGTCCTCTCTGCCGCCTCGCTGTTTTCTGCCTACGTCGGCGAAGGCGAGGCGGCCCTTCGAGCGGCTTTCGCGGCGGCGAGGAGTGCGACGCCGGCGATAGTCTTTTTGGACGAGGCCGACGCCGTCGGCGGAGGGGATCGCGGCGGTTTCGGTTCCGCAGGCGGTGGCGGAGGCGCCGACTCCTCCTCGGCGAGGATGCTGGCGGCGCTGCTCGCCGAGGTGGACGGGCTGGAGAGCGGGGAGGGAGGGGACAAAGAAGAAGACGAAGACGAGGAAGATTACGAAAGAAAGACCTCAAGCTATTCTTCTTCCTCTTCGTCTTCGTCTTCTTCTGGCGGAGTCCTCCTCCTCGCCGCCACGAACCGCCCCTGGGCCCTCGACGCCGCGCTGCTCCGCCCCGGGAGGCTCGACTGCCACGTGCTCGTGCCCCCACCGGACGCGAAGGGGCGCGGCGAGGCCCTGAGGGTGCACTGCCGCCGGATCCCTCTAGAGGGCGACGTCGACCTGTCGGAGCTCGGGGCCGCGCTCGCTCCGGAGAGGACGACGGGCGCCGAGCTCGCCGCCGTCGCCCGCGAGGCCGCGCTGGCCGCCGCCAGGGAGGGGTGCGATAAGGTATCAAAGAAGCATTTCGAGCGCGCGTTCGCCGCGGCGGGGAGCAGCTGCGGCGTCTCGGAGAGGGAGATGGAGCGATACAGGGCCTGGGGTCGCGGCGAGATTTGAAGAAGAGAATTTTGACTTTTTTGACTTTTTTTCTTCTTCTCTTTTCTCTTCCGCGTTCTGTTTCTTTGTCTCTCTTCTCTCTCTCTCTCTCTCTCTCTCTCTCTCTCTCTCTCTC
>Ga0114918_10003278_pt1 | contig 14334 bp, 8 predicted proteins | sample LantaG_FD_87015 | JGI IMG/M metagenome (GOLD analysis project Ga0114918, IMG submission 87015) | Deep subsurface microbial communities from Baltic Sea to uncover new lineages of life (NeLLi) - Landsort_02402 metaG | ecosystem: Environmental > Aquatic > Marine > Oceanic > Sediment | place: Baltic...
CTGTTCGACCCATCGCCATTCGAGATGCAGCTTGTAGTTGGAGTAGTCCGCCTGCGTCCTCATATAACCGTTGGGCTGTCCCTTGCAATGGATTACCCCATCTTTTACCGACCATACCGAACGTACATCCACGCTTCCCCCTGTAAGATGGGGTCTTCGACTGTCGGGAACAAAAAGCTTCCACCCGGCAAAGTCTTTCCCGTTCCAGAGAGCAACCCTCTTTTGTGAGGCACATCCCCCTGCTGTCAAAACGGCTGACAGTACAACTGCCGCCACCAATCCAACTGTAATTTTTCTCATCCTTCAGATTCCTTAAATGCGATTTTTCAGGAACTATTAGAAGCTGTCACAGGCCCGATAGGCTTCTATCACCGCCCTTTCACCTTCTCTGCCGCGCTTGCTGTTACCGTGCTCCATACCGACAACACCTTTGAAACCCTTCTTATAGAGATGCTTGAAGATGTTCTTATAATTGATCTCGCCGGTTGTTGGTTCTTTGCGCCCGGGATTGTCACCCACCTGGATGTAGGCAATCTCATCCCAGGCCATATCGATGTTGGGAATCAGATTACCCTCGGTGACCTGCTGATGATAAAGGTCATCGAGTATTTTGCAGGAGGGGCTGCCCACCGAACGGCAAATCTGATACGCCTGAGGAATCTTACTCAAGAACAATCCGGGATGATTTCTCCACCAGTTAAGCGGCTCAAGGACCATCACAAAACCGGAAGGCTCGCACACCTCGGCACAATACTTAAGGTTCTCGATTGCATTTGCGGTCTGATAGTCCCACTCCACGTTGTTATCATAGGCGGCTGGCACCACCGTGCCCCACCTGGCGTTGACCCGCTTGGCCACTTCTACCGCCTGCTTCATATTTTCGACCAGCCTTTCTTGAATGGCTTTGTCTTTTCTAACAAAGGTTTGCTTATCAAATTCACCCAGACCATAAGCAACAAAGACGCCCATAGTCATCCCCAATCGGCTCATCTCCTGCGCAATCTTTTCCTGCGTTTCCTTCGACTTATTCATCATTCCGTTGTCTTCCAACGCGGTAAAACCCTCATCGGCCATAAACTTCAACTGGTCAATCAGGTCTTCGCCCGCATGGTTCTTAAACATCCCGAAATGTGGCGCATATTTGAGCTTGAATTTCCCTTTGCCTGGTCGTTCTGCAATTGTTTGTGCTTCAGCACCGACCGTAGAGAGCGCCACTGCCGCCGCGGCGCCGCCCAGGAGACTGCGCCGAGAAATCTGCCCGTCTTTTCCCTTGATAATTTTTTTCAGGTCTTTCATATCGATATCCCTCAACAAAGTTCATAGTTGTGTGTTCGTAGTTCATCGATGAACTAATTACAATGAACAATGAACACTATTCTTTAAGCGTCAGCCTTATTTCGCTCATCTTAGCTCCGTCTTCGCGCTGGTCAATGATAAGAATATGCTTTCCTTGCTCAACCGGATATTCTTTTGCAAATTCCTTCCACTCCCATCCTTTCGTGACCAGGTCGTTCCAGTTAACATAAGGATTATCATCAAGTTTGATGTGCCAGGAATCATTGGTTATGTTATCACAGTTTATGTAAAAATCCAAATGCAATATTCCCTTTTGGGACGTGTTAAAACCATAAATTGCCCTGCCGCCCTTACCCGGTTCCTCAGGCTCCTGGCCCTCAGTTGGTACAACGATATGTAAAACGCCGTCTTTATCCGACATAAGCTCCATAGGCGGCGTAAGTATCGCTTTGGCGGGACCAAGCACTATTTCACTTCCCGGACTCACTACCGCCGGCCCGCCGTCACCGACCTTGCGGATTTTATCAAGGGCGGCCTCTGCCTCTTCCTCGTGCTCGGCTTTTATCGCCACCGCGATTGCCATGTAAGCGACTTGCGCCTCCGCTTTAATCGTCTCATCTTCGAGATACGGTTCCACAAATTTAAGCGCTTCAACAGTCCGCAGTTTGGGAATCCTGGCTAAGACCAGCTTCTTTTCTTCCGGCCGCGCGGCAGCCTCCATCGCAGCCCTGTACATATTCAGCGTCTCTGCAGTCGAACGGTCGCTCACAAGTCCCGCCATACGTATGTAGCCACGAAGCGCCAGCACGCGGTGGATTTCCTTCGGCGCAGCGCGGGCAAGTTCAATCAATATCTCGGCTGGTTCTGCTCCGGGCCAGTCCGCGAGGGCGCGAACAGCAGCATCCTGCACTTGAGTGTTGTCATCCTTTAAGGCTGTGCGAAGCACCGGCAGCACGCTGTCATCACCTATTTTGCCAAGTACACTCAGAAGGGAGCACCGGCTTCTGACATCTTTAACGGAAGGCAGCGCGGCCAATATCGCTTCGGTTCGGCGGCTCTGGTCGGCAATCTTGCGAGCAACTGCCGCTACGCATCGCTCAGCCTGCTTACGCTCCGCTTCGCTTTCAACGTCTATCAAAAGCTTTATCAAGGCCGGCAAATCCTTCTGTTCGGCGATGACCCTTAAAACCTTGAACGATTCAGCGCGAACCGCCGCTTCCGCATCCTTTGCCGTTTTTAACAGCGTCCCCACTCCTGTCACCGCATTACGCTCACCAATACTGCGAATCAGTTCAACTTTGATTTTAGACTCAGCTTGCGGAATACCGGCCAAAATCTTTTCGTCAGCTCCAGGGTCGCGCAGCTTATAAAGACCATCACGGGCGGCCTCGCGCTCGGCGCCTGTTCTGGCTGCCGCCGCCTGCGCCAGCAAGTCAACGCTCGATGCGTCACCCAATATCCCCAGTGCGCTAAAAGCGGCGACGCGAACGTCAGCCTTGGGGCTTTTAGTCGCATCGATAACCGCAGGTAAAGCCGACTGGTCGCCGCGGTCGGCAAGAACCGACAGCAGCTGAACCTGTCCCGCAACTGACAGATTCGGCAGCTCTGCGGTCACAGCTTTTGTCACCTCTGCCCCTGGTATTTCTCTCAACAACCCGATGACCATAGCCTGCATTTCGCTATCATCACCCTTAAGGACATCAAGGACAGCTTTGGCCCCTCTTTCCGGCGTCACAGTAACAATACCACGCAGCGCAGCAATCCGGATCGATAAAGGTTCATCGGCGACGTACATTCGCCTGTAAATCGGTATCGCCCGCCTTTTGCCGCCCTTGGCCAAAAAATTGTCCGCACACATCAGGTAAGCGTGCGCCCAGGGCAGGTGCAGCTCTGCCCCCACTTTCGGCCTGGCTCTGTGCAACATCACAGCTGCCCCCCTGTCGCCAATCCGGCCCAGCGATGAGAGCGCCGCTCGTGCAATCTCTTTATCAGTGTCAGTCATCAGTTTGCTGAGCTGCCTTACCGCTTTTCTGTCGCCCCGCTGGCCCAAAGAGTTGATTATCCCAACCTTCACCTTGCCGCTGGTATTGTCCAAAGCGTCGCGCAGCGCCTGGTCGACTGCCAGGCCCGGTATCCGCTCCAGGGCGTATCGGGCCATATCTGAGGTCTCCGGCTCGGTCAGCATCTCCGCCAGAGTGGGGACGGATTCTTCGGTGCCGATGATGCTGAGCTTACGACAGATAAACTGCTTGCAGGCCGGGGGTGCATCCGACTTCAGTACATCCAGCAGGTACTTCTCGATTAATTTCAATTCCTCCGGTGAATCGTGTGCGTCACGAATAATATTGGTCAGCTTGGTAAGCGGCTGCCGGCTTTTGCCGTAATCATACACGGCAACTTTTCGCAGCAGCTCATTCAATATTTTCTGGGTGCTTGGAGTCGTATCAACCCACAAGTCACCCAGGGCAAACTGGATACCGTCGAGAAAATGCCGCAGTACCGCCGCGTCCCAGGTAATATGGTGATTGTGACCAAGCGAGCAGTAAAAAAGACGTCCTTTTCCGTAGCGTTTGACCCAACTGATGCCGGTGTCTGCGTCGCCCGGTTTGAGACCTTTTACGCTGCGTGTGGCTTCATCTGTCATATCAAGACTCAGCAGAATTCGCTGACGGGTGCGCGAATAGAGGGGACGTTCTGTGCGGTAAATCTCGTCTTTTATCTTAAAGCCTTTGCCTCCAAACGCTGCCGTGAGCGGATGATTTGGGTCGTCGAGCTTCACCGCCCAGGTCCCGCCTGAACCCCAGGGATGCCCGCTGAACTGTCCGCCCATCATTTCCGCCGCCTCGGGCCAGTCGTAAAAATTGTCTGTGGCCGCATGAATTCCAACAATACCCTTACCGCCCTCAATGAAATCCATCAGGCTTTTGCGCAAATTGGGGTCTTCGAAATCAAGCTTGGTGCTATTGTTTAAGCAGACCGCATCAAAGTCTTTCAGGTTCTCAGGCATAAACATTGACATATCACTGCTGATTACCACGGTGAAAGCCCCCGTCTTGCGCCCCATAATCTCGAGCGCTTTGTCCCAGTATGGAATCGAGCTGTGTTTGTATCCGTTGCACAGATTGAAGACCAGCAGTTTTCGCGGCCGCTTCGCCTTAGCGCCGGCACTCGCCGGCACAGCGTTTTCTATCTTCTGCAGCTCTTGTGGCGATACCGCCCGCGAAATGTTTGTTAGCAGTGAAAGACAGCAGACAGCAAGCAATACTATGTTGATAGCTTTCGATTTTTGATTCATTTTTTTTGTCCCTTTCTTTTTTTTGTAAGTGCTGTTCTCCACAAAAATATCGAATGCTCCTTTTGTTTACCAGGGCCATAGCCGTCTGTGATTTACAGGTGCCAGGGGCTGCGCATCGGACGTGACAGCATTTTGTTGGCCTGCTCATCATTGAGGAAAACTTCCTTCTCAGGGTCCCATTTGAGCTTGCGTTCGGTGAGCATAGCGATTTCACCAAGCAATGCGACGCTGATGGAGCGGTGGGCAACTTCTGCAGGCGCGATGGGCTGTTGACGGCTCTTAACACAGTCGAGAAAGTTCTGCTTATGGTCGTCGCTCTTGTAGAGGTGAATCTCGCTTGGGCCAATGACTTCTTTGAGGATACTTTCCGGCTCAGCCCAAAGCCCGCCACGTCTGACATGTATCCAGCCGTCTTCGCCATACCAGGCGGTGCCCATGTGTTTTGGCTGCTCGCTTTCGTTGGCGACTATTATTTCTACGCCGTTGGCATATCTGCAATTTATTTTGTAGGCGATTGGGACATCATAGAGCCCGTCTTTGGGATAGACGCCCTTACCCTCGATTTCGACCGGGCCTGTGTACTCCAGCCCCAGGCCCCAATGGGCGATGTCGATGTGATGTCCCGCCCAGTCGGTGAGCTGTCCGCCGGAGTAGTCCATTATCCATCGCCAATGCCAGTGACAGGTACCGTTCCCGAAGTCTGTGTATGGTCTCCAGGGTGCGGGTCCCAGCCAAAAGTTCCAGTCCAGATGCTCGGGAACCGGTATCGGGGGTTTTAGGTCGGCGGCTTTGCCGTCCGGCAGGCCGACCTCGACCTTATACACCTTGCCGATTCGGCCGTTGCGGACCAGCTCGCAGGCGCGATGGAATTTTCCTTCCGAGCGCTGCTGGCTGCCGGTCTGCCATATCACACCATATCTTTTTACTGCGTCGCAGATGGCCCGACCTTCGTGGACGGTACGGGCCAACGGCTTCTGGCCGTGGATGTCTAAGCCTGCCCGAGCCGCGGCAACAGAAATCAGCCCGTGCCACTGGTCAGGCAAGGCAAGCTGGACAGCATCGAGGTCGCCACGACCGAGCAGCTCTCGGAAATCAAGGTATGTCTTGCAGTCGCTGTTTCCATATTTGTCGTCCACGTTTTTCTTGGCCCTGTCATAATGGTTTTTGTCGACATCGCAGACGGCCGCCATTTGTACTTCCCGCTTGTTCAGGAAACCGCGCATATCGCCCGTACCCATAGAGCCTACGCCGATGGCACCCATTACAATGCGATTACTCGGAGCAATGGTGCCGGCTTTGCCGAGCGCCGATGAGGGCACAAAATAAGGAAATGCTATCGCGCCTACGGCGAGGCCCGTGGTTTTTTTCAGAAAGCTGCGCCGCGTAATACGCTGTCTTGTTTTCATAATACAACCTCCGATTCTTTTGACACAACGCCAACATCAATAACAAAAATTACTTCTTCGGCCTATCTTAATTTTCATTCCGCCTGCCCGCACACCATCTGATTGCCCGTGCTACGAGCCGGCGGTAGCTATCGTTTGCGTAAGCATCGGGACCATGACCCATCTGAATATAAAAGACCCTTGCCCTGCCATACTGTCTTACCCAACACAGCGACTCATCGCTTGTCGGATGGTCGGTAGTCAGCAGGACGTGATTATCCTGCTCGAATACCTGGTTTTTGTACGTTTCATCAAAAATTATAAAATCGTTCATTCCACGCGTAATCGGATGTTCCCTGTCCTTGACCTGTATGGTGAAGTTCAGATCGTGTTTGTACTTGCTCGCTTTACGCTCAATTCCGTCTTCAACCAAATCGTTTAGATAGTACTTTCCGCCGATGATTTTGCGGTATTCAGGCCATTGTTGGAACGCCCCTATCGAATGATGCAGTGCCACGACTCCGACGCCCTGCCGTAGCAGTTTGACAAAGTTCTTTTGGCGTTTTGAGGAAATCTTCTGCGTCATATTGTAGAGCACAATGACATCGTAATCCCAATTGCTTATGTCTTCGAATATCTCGCTGTCGTCCTGCAGGTGGACGCTGGTGTATTCTATGTCACTGAAGCTGTCAAACATTGCAAAGAATGGTTCTTTTTTGAACCCGTGCCCTGCGGTAACCACCACGACTTTGATTTTTCCCTGCTGTTTCCGGACAGGCTGCTGCTGAAATCTACTGCACGAGCAGACATACCCTATTAACAACAGCAGCACACCCACTAATGCGACCGCACACATCGTAATTTTACCTGTGTACTTCATTTATTTTTACCTTCCTATTCCGGTTTTGACTGCATCGATTATCATACCAACTCTTTAAGGTATTTGATACTTCGCTCCGCTTGTTCCACCGTGCCGCACTCGACGCTCATTACGATGTCACGCGGTGCGCTTTTGCATAGCTCGATAACTTTTTTCCAGTCTATAACACCTTCGCCGCAGGCACAGCCGCTCGGCGTACCGGTAACTTTACCGCGTTCGTCCTCTGACTGCCGCACCGAAATGTCCTTGGCGTGCAGATGAACTAATCTATCCTTTACGCGCTGGAGCCACTCGACAGGGTCGTGACCACACAGGTAGCTGTTGCCTGTGTCGAAGTTAATTCCAATGGCCGGCGAGTCAACGAGCTTATAAATCCTGTCCAGTCCATCAGGATGCTTGCTGTACTGCTGGTGCGGCTCAAGGCCGATGAGAATATCGCGGGCTTCGGCAACTTTCGCGGCTTCGGTCAGCACGTATTTCATCAATACGTGGTCTTCTTCTTCGGATGTCCAGGCAGGTTTTGGACCTTCGTCTGTGTTGACAACCGGCGCACCGCATTCTGCTGCGAAGCGAATTGCCTGTTTGAGGTATTCGGTACTGACCTCCGGTTTGCAAAGCGGAGTGTGCGACGACAGGCCGGAAAGTTTAACTCCCGCTTTTTCGCAGGCGCGCTTGACCCGATATGGGTCGTCGAGCAGCGAGACACTCTGATAGTAGCCCGCTTCACTGAGCAGCTCCCGTCCCCAGTGAACCCAAGGCTCAACGTATTCATAGCCTAACTGGGCGGCTTTTTCTACGCCCCACTCAAAGGGCTTGTCACTATGTCGCACAAACTCGAGATTGATTCCTATATATACATTTGCCATTTAACTGAGCCTCACATTTCACAAAGTTCTTTTTTATAAGTGCCAGGGGCTGCGCATCGACCGGGTAAGCATGCGCGATGCCTGTTCGTCACCGATAATTACTTCGTTTTCCGGGTCCCACTTGATTTTTCTTCGGGTGCGGATGGCGATGTCGCTTAGATGGCATACTATATCTGCACGCACGGCTACATCAATGGGACATACAGTCTGAGAGTGCTTTTTCACACAATCCAGGAAATTTCTCACATGGTGGTTACTTTTATAGAGGTTAATCTCGTTCGGACCAATCACCGAGTCCAGCAGTGATTTCGGATGAGCAACGATGCGGCCCCGGTTAACATGTACCCATCCTTCGGCGCCTTCAAAACCGATGCCGTGGCCGTCGGGACCATATCGCTGCCGCCATTTTTCCGGCTGGGGGCCGCCTGCATAGTTCAGTATTACTCCACTGGCGTACTTGAATACGATGCGCCAGTCAGTGGCGGTGTCGCAGAATCCATCGGAGGCAAAAGTGCCTGTGCCTTCGAGTTCCACAGGACCGGCAAGGTCACTGCCGCCGCCCCATAGGGCGATATCCAACGGATGAACGCCCCAGCCCGCTATCCAGCCAATAGCGTAGTCGGAGTTGAACCACCAGAGTTTGTTGGAGCAGCGCTCCTCGGTATAGGGTACGTAAGGAGCCGGCCCCAGCCAAAAATCGTAATCGAGCCATTGCGGCACCGGCGCGGGTTTCATTGAGCCGCCCGCGACGCTGCTGGGGGACAGTACGTTAATCGTATGGACTTTACCGACTCGCTCGTTCAGCGCCAGCTCGCAGGCAAAACGAAATTTCCAATCTGACCGCTGTTGTGTGCCGAACTGAAAGACGGTTCCGTAGCGGTGGCAGGCGGCACGCAGGGCCTGGTCTTCGGCCAGACTCAGACCCATTGGTTTCTCCAGATAAATGTCTTTGCCTGCTCTGGCTGCCGCCAAGGCGTGGAGCACATGCCAGTGGTCGGTGCTGGCAATCATAACGGCGTCGATGTCATCACGGGCCAGCAATTCGCGGAAGTCATGGTGCTCAGCACATCCAGTATTTCCGTAATGGTTGTCCACCCGCTTCCTGGCCGCCTCTCGCATGTTGGCCTTGACATCACAGACTGCGACGACCTGGGCAATGTCCTGATGCAGGAAGTTTTGCATAACACCACGGCCCTGAGAGCCAACACCGATGCAGCCGACCACTACCCGATTGCTTGGTGAAACAGTGCCGGCTTTGCCCAAGGCTGATGACGGGACAATATATGGAAATGCTATTGCACCGGCAGCAACACCTGCTGCCCTTTTCAAGAACCGGCGACGCCCAATATTATTCTTACCAACCATCAGCAACTGTCCTTAAATGAGAAATCTTTACTTTTCCAAACCCACCGGCCTTTTCTGCACTAACCTTCACAGAGATAGACCGGCCCGCCCCGTTAGAAATCCGGGTATTGGACAATGCTGCTCGTTGTAGAATTTCTAACGGGGCCCGGCATCGTGTAAGAAGTATAACAGATTTGGTCATTGGCGTCAGCCACAAGTTGTCGCGCTCCTTACCCGAAAGCAGAAATTATAAGAGAAAAAGCTGTTGCAATCAACACGCAGATTCCCAAACGATTTGCTGCGGCAGCTTAGCAGAAAGTTTTGAGTTGCCGATTAGCTTCCGCCGGTTATAATCGCAAAAGAAAGTTGACCGTGTCGCACGGGAAGAACTCTCATTTTCATCGTTGTAAGTGCTTGTGCAAAAAGTAATTACAGAGTCAAGGCAGTGGTGAACAAAGTAAAATAATCCGGGGGAGCCGGGATATTTTCCAATATCTTTATGCGCTTTGCCGTAGGTTTAATCAATTTACCTAAAAGGAAGATGTTAAAGACGAAAAGGGCATGGGTGGTAATATCTGCAATCTGCCTGCTCGCGGGGCTTGAGCCGCTAAAGCTCGCCCGGGCGGCCAAGATGCCAACAGACAAAGTGTACACCAACTCCATTGGAATGAAGTTCGTCCGCATCGAGCCGGGCACTTTCCAGATGGGCCAGTTGAAGGTACCGCTGCCCCACGAAATACTACCCGTCTTTCGTGGGCGAGGCAAATTCGACTTCCTTAGCGAAGGAGACTTTGACGAAAAACCCGTCCATACCGTTAAGATTACCAAACCTTTTTATGTAGGTACATTTGAGGTTACCAACTCCCAATATGAGATGTTTGACCCTGAGCATAGCGAGTCCCGCGGAAAGAACGGTTTTTCCAAAGACGATGATGAGGCCGTCATCGACGTCAACTGGTACGACGCGATGGCCTTCTGCCGGTGGCTTTCTGAAAAAGAGTCCGCCATAGGCGGATACCGTCTTCCTACCGAAGCCGAGTGGGAATATGCCTGCCGGGCCGCTACCGCGACCAACTACTACGCTGGTGACATCCTGCCTGACCAATTCACTAAGGCCGGCGGGAAAGTCTCACTCCATGTGGGCAAAACGCCGCCCAACAACTGGGGACTCTATGATATGCACGGCAACGTAGAGGAGTGGTGTTACGATTGGTACGGACCTTACAGGGCCGAAACTATGGTTGACCCGGTCGGATACGTCAAAGGTGATTTTCGAGTCTTGCGCGGCGGCAGCCACAGCACGCCGAGTTACTACCTTCGCTCCGCCAACCGTATGGGACAACTGCCCGAATGCAAAAACTGGCTGATGGGCTTCCGAGTGGTACTGGGCCGACTGCCCAATACCAAACCGCTGGCCCCGGACACTCCACTTAACCAGCAGAATGTAATCCAGCGAGACCCCGCTGAAGTGACCGAGGGTCCTGACCCCAGGGTGCCTTACTTCCGGGGGCCATACAAATACGTGAAAATTCCTACCGACGCCGTCGGCCCACTTTTCGCAGCTCACAACCACGACCCTGCCATCGTCGAATGCCCAAATGGTGACCTGCTGGCCTGCTGGTACACTTCCGCCGACGAGGGAGCACGCGAACTGGCTCAAGCCGCCAGCCGGCTGCGCTGGCGCCAAATAGAATGGCAGCCGGCGTCACCCTTCTGGGATGCCCCCGACCGCAACGACCACGCACCGGCTATGTGGTTTGACGGCAAAGAGACCATCTACCATTTCACAGGCGTCGCAGCGAGCGGCGGCCGGGGACGGATGGCTATGGTAATGCGAACCTCCAAAGACAGCGGCGCGACATGGTCGGCCCCAGGGGCAATTCTGCCGGAATTCACCGGCGGTCATCAACTCAGTGAGCCGGTTTTCAGAATGCACGATGGTACCATCGTGCTTACGGTTGACGGCAGGAACACGCTTTGGATAAGCCGCGACCAGGCTCTGACCTGGAGCAATCCCGGCGGTGACATATTGGGCATACATGCAGGCGTGACCCAATTAGAAGACGGCAGCATCTTTGCTTTGAGCCGAAGTAATGGCGACCGTGAAAAGATGCCAATAAGTATTTCCCGCGATGGCGGAAAAACATTTACATACAGACCAAGCGAGTTCACGCCAATCGGAGGCGGACAAAGACTCGTCCTGCTGCGACTAAGACAAGGCCCGCTCTTTTTCGCTTCATTCGCTTCCGTCGGCGAGGGTATAGAGATTACCGACTCCACAGGGCACCGTCGGAAGATTCGCGGGCTCTTCGCCGCTGTATCCGAAGATGAAGGTAAGACCTGGCCGTATAAGCGACTCGTCTCCGACGACGGGCCCGGCCGAACCATCGAATGTACCGACGGCGGAGCAATCACCCTCAGCGCCCACAGTGCCGAATACCGCGGCTACCTGTCTGTTTGTCAGAGTGCCGACGGCCTCATACATCTGATTAGCAGTCGTAACCATTACGCCTTTAATCTCAAATGGCTCAAGACCATACCCCCTCCCGCGCCGGCACCACCGGTTCGCGTCAAGCCTGTGGTCGAGACCTTCACGGGCCCCGCCGACTTCGACGTCGACGGCTGGTTCAAATACAAAGGCTTTACAGGCGGCTTCAACAGAAAAGGACAGTACACTGTAAATTCCCCGGTTCATTACGAGGGCCTTAATCGCGTAGTCGGAGCCGGCTCCTTTGAAGCTCTCTTTGCCGTCCGGAATATCCATTACAACCCGCCCGGCAAGCACGTTTCAGAAGGGGTTACACTGGGTTTCAAAGACGCCTTTAACAAGCACAATCCTTCAATGTTTATCTGGATCAAAGAAAACTCAATCGCCGGGGCGGTCTTCAAGAACATCCCTCTATCGAAGCCGCCAACATCAGCAAAACTAAGATTTGTCTGGAACGAAAAGACTAAACAGTGGAGAGTTTTCTACGGCCTAAACGGCCAGGACCCGACCACTGAATTTCCTGAAAGCAGAGCCGGGCTCTTTTATGAAAGCCCCTTAACTGAATCCTGCGCTGCCTATTTCCTTATGAGCAACGCCGGCTCCGACATAGACCATTTTGAAATAAGACCTCGGTAATTAGAAAAGGAAGAGAAAATGAGAAGGAACAGAATGTTTCAAGTCTCCGGCCCCACCAGAGCTTAAAATGCAAAGCTCAAAGCCAAAAACTATAGCTAAAAGCTGAAAACTTTTGAGTTTTACGCTCTGGTTTTGCACTTTAGGTTTTAAGCTTTACCCTTTTTATCCGACCACATAAAAAACGCCACAGAATTCAGCGGCAACAGAAAGGTCTGGCTGCCCGGCAACGGCGATTATGACGAGGGGCCGGTCCACAGCGTCACCATCACCAAACCATTTTATATGGGTATTACCGAGGTTACCAACGCTCAGTTCGAGCAATTTCACCGCCTCCACCTACATATAAGAGGCAAAAAGGCCTTCTCAATCGACCACGATGAGGCCGTCGTTTTCGTAAGCTGGAACGAAGCCAAAGCCTTCTGCGACTGGCTCTCGCAAAAGGAAGGCCTCCCGTACCGCCTGCCCTCTGAAGCCGAATGGGAATATGCCTGCAGGGCCGGCGCAGCCACTCACTATTCAACGGGAGACACGCTGCCACAGGTTTTCATCAAAAATCCGGACAACAGTTGGTACCCAAATCCCGTTACGGTCACCGATACTTCAGGCAAAAAACGCCAGGTCGTCGGCCTCTTCGGGGCCCTCTCCTACGACGACGGCAAGACCTGGCCCAAAATCCGTTTAATCACTGACGACGGACCACCACGCGAAATGAAAAGCTCCAGCGGAAGGGCAAAATTCACTATGAGCCGCAGCAGCGCCGAGCGAAAGGGCTACTTATCCGTCTGCCAGGGGCGAAACGGCCTCATTCACCTGATAAGCAGTTGGAATCATTACGCCTTCAATCTAAAATGGCTTGAAACTCCACCGCCGACCGGGTAGAATCAATACTGAAAAAAATTATCCCGATATTCAGGAGGATACAAAAATGTCGAATCAAATTTTGCCCGCCGCCCCGTCTTGCCCCCCTGCTTCCTTCGGAAGAAGGAAAGGGGGCGGGGGCTGGCAAAGGCTTGTTAAAAGTCCGGCGATGCCCCTCACAACCCTTTTGCTGACGGCCCTGTTGAGTAATGGATGCCACACACTGAGGCAGCCCAAGCTGCCTAATGCCGTCGTCATCCACGCAGACCAAAAAATTGGCACCATCAATCCAAACATTTACGGCCACTTCGCCGAGCATCTCGGCCACTGCATCGATGGCGGAATCTGGGTCGGCCCCGACTCCGAAATCAAAAATGTTCGCGGCATTCGAACCGACGTCGTTGAAGCACTCAAGAAAATAAAACCACCGGTAGTCCGCTGGCCGGGCGGATGCTTCGCCGACAGCTACCACTGGAGAGATGGAATTGGACCGCGAGACCAAAGACCAAAAACAGTAAACGTACACTGGGGACGTGTCATTGAAAACAATCACTTCGGCACGCACGAGTTCTTCGACTTCTGCAAACAGGTCGGGGCCGAACCAATGATCGCCGCCAATGTCGGCAACGGCACGCCCGAAGAATTACGAGACTGGCTCGAATACCTAAACTATAATGGTGACTCTACATTGGCTAACATGCGCGCGCAAAATGGCAATCCCGAAACATTTGACCTGCGCTACCTCTGCATCGGAAACGAAAACTGGGGCTGCGGCGGAAGCATGGACCCCTCACAATACGCACAGCTCTACCGACTGTTCTCCGAGTACTGTCACTTCCCCCCGAAGGCAGGCTTCTACAGAGTCGCATGCGGACCGAGCGGCGATAATTACACCTGGACAAGGGAGTTCTTCAAGGAAATCACCGGACGACGCGCAAAGGGCCGAAACCGCATAGGCCGCATTGAGGCCTTCGACATGCACTACTACACCGGTGCAAAATCATACGGAACCGCAACCGAATACACCACCGACGAGTTTTACGGTCTTCTTTCCAAGTGCCTGCGCATCGAAGAAATAATGAACAAGCACTGGCAGATCATGGAAGAGTACGACCCGGGACACAGTGTCAAACTCGGCATCTGCGAATGGGGTACATGGCACCACCCCATGCCCGGCACCAACCGAAAATTCCTCCGCCAGCAAAACTCCATCCGGGACGCCCTCGTCGCCGCACTGACACTGAACGTTTTCAACAGCAACTGCGACAAAGTCGGTATGGCCAACA
>Ga0114918_10003279_pt1 | contig 14333 bp, 13 predicted proteins | sample LantaG_FD_87015 | JGI IMG/M metagenome (GOLD analysis project Ga0114918, IMG submission 87015) | Deep subsurface microbial communities from Baltic Sea to uncover new lineages of life (NeLLi) - Landsort_02402 metaG | ecosystem: Environmental > Aquatic > Marine > Oceanic > Sediment | place...
GGGGGGGGGGGGGGGGGGGGGGGGGGGGGGGGGGGGGGGGGGGGGGGGGGGGGGGGGGGGGGGGGTGGGGGGGGGGGGGGGGGGGGCGGGGGGGGGGGGGGGGGGCCTGCGGCAGCGCTTTCCCTTCTCTCTCTCCCTCTCAGGCTCCGCCCACACGCCCCTGCCGCCCCACGCCTCTCTCCGCTCCTTCCCGAAACTCACGCTGCGCCAGGCGGCCGTCGCCGTTCTCTTCATCCTCAGACGCGTCGTCGTCGTCGTCGTCATTGTCCCCGTCGCTGTCGCCCTCCTCCTCCTCGCTGTCGTCCGCGTCAATGCCGAGCACGGCCGCCGGCCCGCCGCCGCCGTCATCGTCGGACGACAGACCGTCGCCGCCCGAGTCCGTGACATCGTCCTCCGGGTCCAGGGCGAGGCGGTCGGCCGACTTGTGAAAGGCGGCCACCTCGTCCACCAGGTCGTCGGGCAGGGCGCCCCGGCGGCGGGGCTTGGCAGCGGCCGGCTTGGGCGCGGCGGCCCGGCGGCGGGTCCCGACGGCGGCCGCTTGCTTAGGCATCGTAGGGGGTGAGCTTCTTCCCGCGCTTTTCTTTCGGCGGGTACGAAACGAGCGTGGCTTCGCGGGTACGTTAGTGCACCGCGCAGATGTGTGTGGGGGTAAGTGGGCGTGTGCGCGGCGAGTTACTTTCTGCACAGCGCAAAATAACGTTTGTGTCTCGTCGGCCTGGCCTCCGCTCACTATTACTTCTTCAACTCTTTTCGCCGGGCCTTACACGCGGGCCGCGCGGCGCCCGTGCAGCAGCTGCAGCAGCAGCCACCATGTCGCACCCCCCGCCCGCCAACGATTTCGATGGCCTGCTGAGCGATGACGAGGAGGAGCCGGTGCGTGAGGAGGGGAAGCATTTTTTTCGGCGCTCGGCGCAATTCATCACCGCGGCGGACACGCGCCCGGCCGCCGGCCCTGGGCACACCCACCACACGCCCTGAGACGCCCCCCCTGACCTTCTGAACATCCCAAACATTCAGGCCCCCGCCACGGACACGACCGCCTTCGCCGCCCGGCTGCAGTCCCAGCTCGCGCCAGGCGCGCCGGCGCCGGTGCAGCAGCAGCACCAGGCCATGGCGCACCCGTCCCAGCCGCACCCGCCCCCGCCGGGCATGCTGCCCCAGCAGGCGGCCTGGCTGCAGGTGAGCGAGATGAGAGCGAGTGGTGGTGTGTGTGTGTGTGTGCGTGCGCGCTCGTTTTCTTTGCTCTCCGCTCTCGATCGCTCTCTCAACCCCCACCCTCTCTCCTCTCTCATCCCTATAGGCCGGCGCCGCCGCGGCCGCCCAGCAGCAGGCCGTCAACGCGGCCGCCGCGGCCGCCGCCGCGGCCGCCGCCGCGGCCGCGGCCGCCCAGCATCAGCACCAGTACGCACACCCATCGCACCCCTTCGTCGCCCCGCCCCTGCCGGCGCCCCCGCCCCCACCCCAGCAGCCCGTCCCGCCGACAGACTTTTTGCACTGGGCGCGCACGCACCTGCCCCCGGCAAAGCACGCCGCCTTCGCCGCCCACCTGACCCGGCGTCCTAAAGCCACCCCGGGCGGCCCGCCCCCCGACCCGGCCGCCGTCTCGGCCTGGCAGCGCGGCCTGGCGGAGATCACGGGGCGGGATGCGGTGCGAGACCTGCTGGCCTCCCGTGCCGCGGGGGCCGCCTCGCTGACGATGGCGGCCGCCCAGGGGCAGCGGGACGCGGCGGCCGCGGCGGCGGCGGCGGCCGTGGCGGCGGCGATGGGTGCAGGAGGTGCCGCCGCTGGCGCACCGAGCTCGCACCCGCCGCCCCCTGGGTGGGGCGCGCCGCCGCCGCCCGCGCCCGTGCCACCACCGCCCGCCCGGCAGGCCGCCGCTGCCGCGCCTGCCGCCCCTCGCGACGACCACGCCCAGCCTGCCCCCATCGCGGCGGACGTCCTGGCCGGCACGGGCGTGGACCTGGCGGAGGAGGAGACGCTGCTGCGGCGGGCAGCGGCCGCGAGCACGGCGACCGCCGCGCCGCGCGGCACGCTCGCCTCGCTCCCCGGCGGCCCGGACGGGCCCTTCCTGAACCCGACCCCCCTCGCGGCCGCGGCGGCGGACGCGGCGTCCAAGGCGGGCCTGGCCGGCGCGGACGGCCTGGGGCTGGCGGACCTGCTGTCCCCCGCCGCGGAGGCGCACGCGCGGGCGGTCCTGGCGGCCGCCCTGCGGTGCGCGCGCGCGCGCGCAGACTTTGCCCGCCGGGCCGCGGTCGACGACCCTGGCGGCCCCGCCGCGGCCGCCATCTTCCTGCACCCTGACGGCGGGGGCGCGCACCGGGTGCAGGCGGTGGACCGGGCCGGGCGCACGCTGGCCGAGGAGCGGGCGGCGGCGCGGGCGGAGGCCGACGCGGCGGGCGGCGGCGGCGGGCGCGGGCGCAAGCGCCCGGGCGGCGGCGACGACGCCTCCCGCGCCCGGGCCGCCCGCGTCGCGGCCGCGGAGGCCGAGAAGTCGGCCGCCCGGGACGCCGCCGCCGCCGCCGCGTCCGCTCTGGGCGGGGCCGCCAAGTGGGCAAAGTGGGGCGCGGCCGGCGGCGGAGGGCGGGCAAAGGCAGCGGGCGCTGGCGCCGCCGCCGCGCCGAGGCCAGGCGGCGCCACCGCCGCGGCTCCTGCCCCCCTGGCGGTCGGCCTGCGGGATGTGGTGGCCGCCCTGGAGCGGGATGGCGAGTACGCGCGGTCGCCCTTGTTGGCCCGGCTGTATGATGCCTGTGCGCGGGAGGCGCTGAGTTGAGAGGGGAGGTAAAAAACGCCCGGCCCGAGGCTAGCAGCGCCCGTTCGCACCACTCCCACTGTCTCTCCTCTCTCTTCCACGCACACACACACACATACACACACACACATATGCGCACACTCGTGCCCTCGCCCACCGGCCTGGCCCGCCGGGGAGTCGTCTGCCCGCCCACACGCCGGCCGGCCGCCCCGCGGGCGGCAACGTCCGCGCCGTCCGCCGTCAGTGCGTCGACGCTCGTCTCCGACGCCGGCACGGCCACGCTCCAGGGCACGTCGCGCAAGGTCAACGAGGACCGGGCGGTGCTGCAGGTGTGAGCGAGCGAGGTCGCAGAGAGAGGGTGGAATGGGCGGGGCGCACGGGCCGCGGTGAGGGAGGGCACCCGCCGAATCCCCCCCACCCCCGCCCCCAGCGCTCGCGCTCGTGCTCGCACTCGCGCTCGTGCGCTTCCTCCCTCTCGAGCCCGAGACCCTCTCCTCTCATCCATCACGCGCCCTCTCTCTCTCTATGTCTCCCATTCCCTAAAGCCCGCCGGCACGGGCGGCGCCTTCGCCGCGTACGCCGCCGTCTTCGACGGCCACGGCGGGTCGGCCACCGCGGACTGGCTCGTGGCCAACCTGGCCTCCTTCATCGACAAGGCCTGGGCGAAAGAGGGCGGCGCGGCGTCCCCGGAACGGGCGCTGACGGCCGCCTTCCTGGCCGCGGACCGCAAGCTGCTCGCCCCTGGCGGCTTCATGGGCATGGGCGAGCGCGGCATCGGTGGCGCCAAGTGCGGGTCGACCGCCGCGGTGGCGGGCCTGCTGCAGCCCCCAAACGGCCCGCCCACCCTCCTTGCCGCGGGCGTGGGCGACGCGCGCGTCCTCCTGGTCCGGGGCGCCGCCGCCTCCCAGCTGACCGTGGACCACGTCCCGGACGCGGAACCGGAGCGCAAGCGCATCGAGGCGACCAACCCCAACCCAAAGCTGCCGCTCGTGCGGTACGTGGGCGGCACCTGGCGGTGCGGCGGCATCCTAGCCCTGTCCCGCGCGTTTGGGGACGCGTACATGAAGGGGAGCCTGCAGTTCGAGGGCGTTTCAGCGGGATCGGACGGGTATGCGTCCGGCTTTGGCGTGACCGCCGTGCCGGACGTGTCCCTGACGCCGCTGGTGGGTGGCGACGGCCCCGCCTGGGTGGTCTGCGCGTCGGACGGCCTGTTCGCCAACAGTGAGCGGGGTGGCGGGGGGGGCCTGTCGAACGAGGAGGTGGGCGGCATCGTCTCCCGCGCAGGCGGGGCGGGGGCGGGGGCGGAGGGCGTGGCGGCCGCGCTGGCGGCCGCGGCGCAGGCGGCCGGGTCGACGGACGACGTGACGGTGGCCGTGCTCGCTCTGAGTGTCTGAAAACAGGAAAAAGAGGGGGAGGATTTGAGGGTTTGAGCTCACACACCCTCCCACTCGCGCGCTCTCGGGCACAATCCGTCTCTTTCCTCGCACGCACGCCGCCCCCGCCAACCCCTTCCAAAGCCCTTCATGTTGCTGACCCAGGCCTCCAGCAGCACAGCCTGCCGGCGCCCCCGGGGCGGCGTGGCCCCGCGCTCGCCCCAGGCGCCGTCGCACCGGACAGTGGCCAGCGCGCCCGCCTGCCGCGCCCGCGCGCGTGGCCCGACCACGCGCCTGCTTTTTGCCACGGCCAACGATTCCGGCGTCCCCTCCGACGGCGAGGTCGTCCCCCTGGCCGCGCTCCCGCCCGCCTCCTCCTCCTACGCCGGCCTGCGCCTGCTGGTGGTGGGCGGCGGCGGCGGCGTGGGGCGGGCGGTGTGCGCGGCGGCCGCGGCGGAGGGGGTCCCGGTCACTGCCCTCGTCCGCGACACGGCGGCCGCCCGGGCGGTCCTGCCCTCCTCCGTCGCCCTCGTCCGGGGGGACGTCACCCGCTTCGCCAGCCTGGCGGCCGCCCTGGACGCGGCCGGCGACTTCAACGCGGTCGTCTGGGCGGCCGGCTCCAACTCGCTGGCGGGCTTCTCCCGCGGCGTGCGGGAGGGCGGGCCGGCTGGGCTGGTGCGCGCGCTGGCGGCCGCGGCCAACCCGCTCACCGCGCGGGGCGTGGAGTTGGGCGGCGTGGAGAACCTGCTGGCCATCCTGCAGCGCCGGAAGGAGGGCGGGCCCCTCAAGTCCCTCGTCCTCGTCTCCTCCATCGGCGCGGACGACCCGCTCGCCCAGGCGGCGTTTCCGGGGCTCGTCCTCCTGTGGAAAAAACGGGCGGAGGAGGCGGTGCAGCGGTCGGGGCTGCCCCACACCATCGTTCGGCCCGGCGGGCTTAAGAACGACAAAAAGACCGGCGACACGTCCGCCTCCTCCTCTATCGCCTCCCCGGGCTCCGCGGACCTGGTGATGACGGGCCCAGACGGCATCGGCGTGGGCGGCGGGCGCCGCCGGCCGGGCTCCATCCGCCGTGCCCAGGTCGCGGACGTGTGCCTGGCGGCCCTGGTGACGCCGGAGGCGGCGGGCAAGGTGGTGGAGGTTGTGGCGGATGGCAAGGGCGGGGGCGCGCGGGCGCCGTGGGCGGACCTGTTTGCGGGGACGGAGCAGTGAAGGGAGAGGGAGAGAGAGAAGGAAAGGCGCGCGGGGTTTTGAAAAAGATCGAGAAACGACGCACCTTCGTTTTTGTCAAACGAAGGTGCGTCGTTTGACAAAGTCGAGTCAAGTCAAAGTTTGACAAAGTCGTCAAACATCAAACGACTTTTGATGTTTGACGGAACATCAAAAGTCGGGCACGCCCCACCAGGCGGCCGCCGCAGCGGCCGCTCCGTACGCGTCCCCGGGCACCACCACCCTGTGCGCCTCCTCCTCCCCGCACCCCTCCGGATCGCCCTCCCGGCTCACGCCGTGCGTGTGCCACCACAGGACGCCCGCGTCCGCGGCCCCCCGGGGCGGGCCGAGCGCGGGGCGCCACCCGGCCGGCCAGCCCGCGCCCGCGCCGCCACGCACGTCCAGCGACGCCAGGGCCGTGCTGCCCACGCCCCCGCCGGCCGTGCCGGGCCACCAGACGTGGTGCATGGGGGATGGTATGTGGTCGGGGCCGGACCGGGGCGTGCCGAGGGCGACGCCGCGGGCGGCCAGGGCCGCGGCCAGGCCCGCCGGCAGGGCCGGCGGCGCCTCGGTCGCCAGGATGAGCGTGGCCAGTGCCGGCGCGGCCTGCGCCAGGGCGGCCACGGTGGCGGGGCAGACGTCCAAGCGGCGCAGGCACACGCGGGCCAGGCTGGAGCGCGGGCCCGCGGCCGCAAAGGCGGCCGCCAGGGCAGCACAAGCCGGCCCCCGGTCACAGGCGTGGTGGGGGTCGGGCGGACCGGGCGCGGCGGGCGCGGCGGCCTCCATCTCGCCCGCGACCTCCAGGTCGGCGATCGGGCATGCCGACAGCAGGCGGCCCAGGCCACCGCCGCCCAGGACCGACGCCGACGCGCCTCCCCACAGCTCCAGCGTCAAAGAGGCCAGGCGCGGGCAGGCCTCCGCCAGGGCGGCGAGGGCGGCGGGCCACGCCGGGCCCGGCCCGGCGAGCGGGGCCGCCAGCGCGCGGAGGCGGGCCGCCCCGTCCGTCAGGCGGTGCAGGTCGGCGGGCGTGAGGACGTCGGCCGCGCGGCTCGCCCGCGCGTCCAGGGCCACGAGGACAGAGGTGGGGGGCACGGGTGCGGGTGCGGGCGCGCCGGGCGCGCCTCCGCCCCCGCTCCCCCCGGTCCCCCCACCCCCGCCGCCACCGCCGCCACCGCCGCCCTTGAGGTGGGCGGCGTTGCACCGCAGGCTGCGCAGCCGCCCAGCCACGACCGCGCCGTCCAGGCGCACGGGGGACGGCGGCGGCGGCGGAGGCGGGCCGGCGCGGGGCCCCGAGCCCCGCCGCTCCCGCCAGGATGGGCCGGGCGGGTCGGACAGGGCCAGGTGGCGCAGGGCGGGCAGGCCGCCGCGGCCGCCGCCGTGGCCTGGCCAGGGGGACGCGGCGACAGCGCTCGTGACCGCGTGGCTCAGGCCCGGGAAGAGGCCCGGCCCGAGCTCGACACTCGCCAGGCCCCTCCACGCGCCGGGCGGCAGGCACGCGTGCCCGGGCGCGCCGGCGCCGGCGCCGGCGTCGTGTCCCGTCATGTCGGGCAGCGGGTGCGGCCCGCCCTGCAGGCGCAGGCTGGCCAGGCGGGGGCAGGCGTCCGCGAGCGCGGCCAGGACGGCGGGCTCTGTGAAGACCGGCCCGAACGGCCACCCCACCGCGGTCAGGCTCCGCAGGGGCGCCAGGCTGCGCCCGGCGCCCTGCTGGGCGGCGGCGGCGGTGGCGGCGCCGGCGGGGGCGGCGCCGGCCGTGCCCTCGGCCAGGGCGGTCCGCAAGGACCGGGCCAGGGTGGCCAGGGAGGACATGCAGGGGCGCCACTGCCCGTGCGCCCAGGCGTCAAACCCCGGCAGGCCGCGCCGGCCGCGCCCGCCCGGGCAGGCCAGATAGATGTGCGTCAGAGAGGTCAGGCTGAACACGGTGCTGAGCAGGTCGGCCGCCGCCCCGAACGAGAGCGCGTCGGCCGGGAAGGAGGCGGCGGTGGCGGGCGTCGGCGGCGGGTCGCCGACCCAGGGCTCCCCGCCCGCGCGGCTGTCCGGGCAGCGCTCCGGCGCGGTGGGAAAGGCCAGGTCCAGCGATAGGCGGCGCACGCGGGCCAGGGGGTGGGCGGTCGCGCCCGCCGCGCGGGCCCCGGCGGAGGAGCCGGCCAGGTCGGCGAGGCGGGCCTTAAAATTGGCGTCTGACGGGTCGGGCGGCGGCGGCGGCGGCGGCGGCGGCGGCGGCGGCCCGGCGGCGCCGTCCCCGTCGTCGTCGCTGCCATCGACGCCGTCGCCGCCGTATTCCGGCTCCCAGGCATCGTCACCCCCCTCCGATCCGGGAGGGGAGCCGGGCCGGAAGAACTCCTCCAGCCGCGGTGGCGGCGGCGGCGGTGGCCGGGCATGCCCCCCGCCCACGCCGGCCCCCGCCGCGGCGGCGGCCACCAGGCCCCACACCGCCTCAGAGCCCGCCACGTCCAGCTCGGTGCACTGCCCCGCCAGGGCCAGCGCGCGGGCCGGGTGGGGCGTGAAGGGCGTGGCCAGCTCGAGCCCCGGGAGCACTCCGCCCCCGGCCCGGCTCTCCAGGCGCAGCACGCGCAGGCGGGCCAGGGCGGGCGCGGGCGCGGTGACGGCGGCGGTGAGAAGGGGCAGGCCGGCCTCCCGCTCGCACAGGGCCAGGGCGACCAGGCAAGGCAGGGCCGCCAGGGCGCCGCCCAGGGCGGCCGGGGTCAGGCCGCCGCCCGCGCCTGACGACCCCACGGCCCGCAGGTCCAGGCTGCGCAGGCGGGCAAAGGGCGCCGCCGCGTCCCGGAGGAGGAGGGGGCGGAGGGAGACCGGCACGAGCAGGTCGGCCGCCTCCCGGTCCGCCCAGGCGGAGCAGGTGGCCCGGAAGGCGGGTCGGTCGCGGGGGGGGAGGGCTGACTGGATGAGGCGCAGGGCGTCGGTCGGGCAGCGGGCGGCGACGGCGGGCGGGTCGGGTTCGGGCGGTGAGGAGGTGTCAGGCAAGGTCACCCGCTCACCCGGCCGGAGCGGGTGAGCGGGCGGCGGTCCGCCCATGCGGCCGCTCGCGGCCTCCTCTGGCATGTGTTTGGGGTTCTGCGGCGCGCGCGTGCGGCGTGTGTTTTAAACCTTCATATGCTTCTCCTTCGCTGCGAGCAGGGAGTGCTCCAGCCCGAGCCGTCAGGCCCGCAGGGCGGCAGGAAAACGGATGAAAACCTTCAGAGTGAAGCGGGTCCTAGCGGCTGCTAGGTCGGGGCCCCACACTTTCCAATTCTGCGCTTCCCTCTCTCGCGAAAACAACAAGGCATGCCCTGCCTCCATCACACCCCGCCCTCCGCCTGACTGTGCAGCGAGCATCACAGCGCGTGGCTCTGGAGTGCGCGCACGCGCAGCGCTCGACGCAAAGCAGCGGCACCAAAAATGGCCGCCGGCGCAGCAGCGGCGGCCTCGCTCGTTGACCGGCTCCGCGCGGAGGACCACACGGTAAGAGAGAGAGAGAGAGAGAGAGAGAGAGAACGCGTCCCTGCCGATGTGCGATGCGATAGAGAAGGGCTGAAGAATGGCAACAGCGTGCGCGGAAGGGCGAGGGCGCGGGCCGGAACGCGTGCATTGGTGGGGACCCGTACTCTCATCAACCCCTCCACCTCCATCCATCCATCAGTCCGCCCTCTCCCCGCCCCTCCTCGCCCGGGATGCCACCCTCCTGGCCCGCCTCCTGTACCGCAACAAGGCCCAACACCGGGGGTCGGCCCACTACGTCCGCCTGGTCGGCCTACACCGGGCGCTGACGCGGTTGGTGAGCGCGGGCGGTGGGCCCGCCCTGGCGGCCGCCCTCGCGACCGGACGCCCCTCGTCCGTCCGGGCCGCCCTGCGTGCGCTCCTCGCCACGGCCGCGGCCGGGTCGGCGGTCGTGGATGCCGCCTCCGGCGCCGCGTCCGCGGCCTCCGCCCCGCTGGCCCGGTCCTACTTTCCGGCCCTGGCGACGGCGGGCCTGGCTGTGGCGGCCCGCGCGGCAGCCCTGGGGACCGCCGTCGCCCTGGCCGCGGCGGCTGCCTTCAACGCGTCCTCCCCGCTGGCCGGCCTGCCGCCGCCGACGTGGGCTGCTGGGGATGATGACGAAGAACAGGACGGCGAAGACTCCCCACCGCACCCCCCCCCCTTCCCGGCCGTCGTCGCGGTGGAGTGGGCGCGGCGGCGGGGGCGGGGGCGCGGGCGGGCCGGCGGGGGGCTGCCAGTGCCCCGGGTTGTCGGCAAGGGCGGGCGCTTGGACGTGTGGGCCCGCCCGGGCCGGGCGCGCCTCGCTGGCCTGAAGCGGGCGCCCGCAGGCGACGACGGCGTGGGCATGCCAGTCGACCGGGCGGCCTTTGAGAAGGCGGGGGCCGCGCCGCCGCCGTCGCCGCAGCAGCAGCCGCCGCCGTCGTCATCCCCGCCTCCCCCGCTGGCCGTTTTCGACGACCGGGGCGGCGGCCTGCCGCCCATGCCGCGTGCGACGCCGGAACCGTCGCCGCCGCCGCCTGGCCCTCTCATCGGCCTGTCCAAGTCGGCGGCCAAGCGGGCGGCCGCCAAGGCGCGGGCGGCCAAGGCAGAGGCCGAGGCGGCCGCGGCTGCGCGCGCGGCCGCGGCCGCGCGCGGGTGGGAGGGGTGGGTGGAGGGAAGGAGCGGGGGGGCGGCCCGGCCGGCGCCGCAACCCAGGAAGAAGGGGAAGCGATGAGGAGGGTAGAGAGCATTGTAGAGAGCATTGCGGACCACACAGACAAGGGAATGACGGGGCAGGCGGAGATGGGCAGAGGGGTGGGGGGGTGGGGGGGCCTCGGACACTCTGGTGAGGAAGAAAAACGTGAGCGCCCATGACGCATGCACCCCGCGCACGCCCTGCGGCGGGCCTGTCGGCCCTGCTCCTCCTGGCCTGCGCTGCTGTCGCCACCGCCACCCCCCTGGCATCCAAGGTGGTGACACAGGTGGCCGGCCTGGCGGCGCGGGCGGAGGCGCTGGCCTCCAACAAGAGTGGGCTGGTGACGGCGCCAAACCTCGTGGAGGCGGCCCAAATCGCGTTCCCCTCGCCCAAGCTGCCCTTTGAAGCCCTGAAAAGGGGGGTCGGCTTCAAGTGTGGGGCCGAGGTCGGCATATGCCCCATGGGGCATTGCTGCAGGTGAGAGCTTCGGCTAGAGGGATGGAGGGGACGGCGAGCCGCTCGCGCATGCGGCTGCGCTCCATTCGGCGCGCGCGCTCGCTCGACCCCGCTCCCTCACGCCTCTCTCCACGCCTCTCCACACCAAACAGCCAAGGCGGCCTGTGCGAGCTGACCCCCACCGCCTGCGACGGCACCTGCCAGCTGCACTACTCCGGCCCGGGCTCGCCCTGCTCCGCCAACCTGCCGCCCCCCCTGGCGTCCGTGGTGTGGGCCGGCGACGAAAAGTTGGGCCTGGGCCCCAAGGTCACTGGCGCCCTGCCCCCCGTCCCGCCGGGCGCCGTGTGCGGGGAGTACGTGGGCGCCTGCCCGGCGGCCCAGTGCTGCTCCCAGTTTGGCTTCTGCGTGGAGGACGCCTCCTACTTTTGTTCCACGGCCGCCTGCGTGCTGGCGGCGTCCCCCGCCTCGCCCTCCTGCATGGCCGCCTGGGCCGCGCGCACGCCCATCACCCGCAAGCTCAAGCTCGTGGCGAGCTGGGGCCGGGCCGCGCCGGACGGCGTGGAGCGGGAGGTCATCCTGCTGAACGGCAAGTTTCCGGGGCCGACCGTGCGTGGCACGGTGCGGGACCGGGTGCAGGTAAGGGAGAGCGGAGAGCGGAGAGGGAGGGGAGACGGAGGGGAAAAACCTGGGCGCGTGCACTCTTGTGTTCCCTCATCTCTTCACCTCTCTCCTTTTCCACACACACACCACACAGATCGAGTTCGTCAACCTGCTGAACGAGGTGCGTAGGGAGGGAGGGTGTGCCGCGCGCTCGCGTGCCAGAGAGACTCCCCAAAAGAAAAGAACTCTCATCTCATGAAAACTCACTGTGCTCTCCCCCATCCATTTTTCACCCACCCCCTCCCCAGCCCGCGTCCATCCACTGGCACGGCCAGCGACAGGTGGCGACGTCCATCATGGACGGCGTCGTCTCCGTCACCCAGCGCCCCGTGGGCGGGGCGGACGGCGCGACGAACGCGTCCACCACGCCGCCGGCCTTCCTGTACGACTTCGTCCTGCGGGAAGGTGAGAGAGAAGAGGAGAGAGAGAGAGACAGAAGAGAGGAAGCGGCCACGGTGCGCTCGCGCGTTTCTCTCAACCTGCTCTCACTCTCATCTCCCCCATCTCTCTCCCTTTCTCATAGGCGGCGCCTACTGGTACCACTCCCACGCGTCCACCCAATACGCGGACGGCCTGCGTGGCGCCCTGTTCGTGGACGATCCGGCCTTCACGCTGGACTCGGCCGGGTCGCCTGGCAGCCAGCAGCCGACGCTGCTCTTTCTGACTGACTGGTATCACCAACTGGCCGCCCCGCTGACGGCGTCTTACGTGAGCGGCGACAACCCCGACGGCGTGGAGCCGGTGCCCGACAACGCGCTGGCCAACGGCATCGGCCAGCACTACTGTGGGGACGGCTGCGAGGTGGCGGTCCTGGCGGCCGCCCCGCCCGGCGACGGCGGCGGCAAGCGCGGCGCGCCGACGGGAGCGCCGCTCTGCTCCGCCCCGACCGACCTCGTCCTCGTCAACGGCGCCGCCTTCGCGCCCTTTTACGTGTCCTTGTTCAGCACGGGCCCGCCCGTGCGGGCCTTCATCACCGCCCTGGACGGCGTGCCGACGGCGCCCGAGGAGGTGACGGGCAGCCCCGTCTTTGTCGACGCGGGCCAGCGGGTTCAGTTGAGCCTGTGCCGGGGTGGCGGGGACGCGGCCGCGGCGGCGGGGTCGCCCGTCTTCGTCCTGTCTGAGATGGCGGACGCGTCCTTCGACTATGACGCGCCCTTCAACTCCACGGTGGCAGTCCTGGACTTCAGCGGGCGGCGGGGCGGGCTGGCCGGGGTGGCGCACGCCGTGGAGGAGGTGCAGGCGGAGCGTGTGGCCGGTGGCCTGCCCTGGAAGGCCGGGGCTAGCCGGGTCAGCGTGGCGTCCCTCCTGGCCGTGCCGGGCCTGGTGCCGCCCGAGGTGGAGGCGGCCCTCGGGGCGGTGCCCAAGCCCGGGCCGGGGTCGCCCGCCCTGGGCGACGCCCCGCCTGCTGCCACGGCGGCGGCAGCCGCGCCACCGCGCAAGGCGGGGCCCGTGGGTGCTGCGGCTGCAGCCAAGACGAGCACGCACGTCCACGACCGGGAGGAGCTGAACCCCGCCCGCGTCGCCGCCCGGGAAGCCATGCGGGGCGGCGCGTCCTTCCGCCCCCGCACCGCGCCCGGACAGCCGCCGCCGCCCCAGGCCGCTGCTGCTGTGGCCGATGGAGCCTCGTCATCGTCGCCACCCTCCCTCCCGACCCTCTCCCCGCTGTCCCCGCCGGGCCCGCCTCAAAAGACGCTCCAGTTCTACGTCGTCTCCAACCCCAACGCCGCCAACCAGTCCTTCTTCTACGTCAACGGCATCTCGCTGCAGCCGCCCGAGTACGGGCCCAGCCTGCTGGAGCGCATTTACGGCAACCCAGAGGGGCAGGGCTACGCGAACGCGGTCCCCGCCCCGCTGAACGCCACGATGCCGGCGGCCTCCGCGGTGGGCTGGAACGTCATCGACAACGACCTGGGCACGGTGGTGGACCTGCTGTTTGTCAACGGCGACAGCGGGGAGCACCCCATCCACACGCACGGTAAGAGGAGAGAGTGGGAATGAAAGGGGGGAGGGGGCGGCTGGAGAGAGAGCGGGAAGAAGGCCACCACTCACCACCCATCTCTCCCTCTCTCTCTCTCTCTCTTTCTCTCTCTCTTCTCTCCGCTGTCCAGGCCACTGGGTGTTTGTCATGGAGACCGGGTATGGCACGCCAGACTCGCCCCTGCGGGATGACCCCGACTCGCCGTTTGCCCCTGCCACAGCGGCCCCGCTCACCCCAACCACCACCAAGGACGCCCCCCCGCCCGCGCCCCTGCTCGCGCGCGACACCGTCACCCTGCCCGCGGGGGGGTTCCTGCGCCTGCGCTACATTGTGGACAACCCATCCACCTGGATAGTGCACTGCCACATCGACTGGCACCTGTACGTGGGGCTGGGCTTCGTGATGCGGGACGGCATTTGAGAGGAGGGGGAGAGGGGGAGGGGGAGAGAGTGGGAGCGTTTTTTTTTGTTTAGGCTGGCCTCACCTGTAGATAGTTTAATACACACCAGGCGCGCGAGCCCCTCGCGCGCCTGGTGTATGTTAAAATCTCCGGTGGAGAGGGAGAGAGAGAGGGGTGGCGGCGGGGGCGTGTTTGTGAAAGCTCCTGGCTAGATAGTGCACACACTACTGCTCTTCGGCTCTTCCATCAACTCTCAGCCCAGCACTTGTACGAACCATGCGTCCAACCCGCGCCCTCCCCATCTGCTTCCTGGCCCTGCTGCTGGCGGTCGTCCTGGCTCAGGTAAGGCGGTTGCGCTGGGGCAGTGCGGCGCGTGGTTGCTTGTCTGGGCGTGGAGAAAGCCGCGTCAGGCGAGCGCATTCCTCACGCGGCGGCCGCCCCGACCCCGAGCGTGTGCGGGGCGGGTGGCGGCCACACGCCCCGCGCTCTCCCTCCAATGTGCCCCCCCGGCCTGCCATGCGATGCGACCTGCCGCCCCTTTCCCTGCGCCCTCGCCCTGAGGGGAAGCAGAGGGAAGACCAAAAGAACTGAGAAAGGTTGCGGCCCGTCGCCGGGTCGCCGGGTCGCTGGCTGCGCGCTCCGCGCGCGGAGTGCCCACTCCGCGGAAAAATCACCCTTTTTCTTTTCTTGGAGCGTCCAAAGCCAAAGCCTCTCACGCCACTCTCACCCCCCCCCCCCCCCCCCCCCCCCCCCCCCCCCCCCCCCCCCCGCCCCCCCCCCCCCCCCACCCCTCCCCCCCGGGGGCGCCGGGGGGGGCCCGGGGGGCGCCCGGCCGGCCGCCGGGCGCCCCACGCGGAGGAACGCAC
>Ga0114918_10003280_pt1 | contig 14331 bp, 14 predicted proteins | sample LantaG_FD_87015 | JGI IMG/M metagenome (GOLD analysis project Ga0114918, IMG submission 87015) | Deep subsurface microbial communities from Baltic Sea to uncover new lineages of life (NeLLi) - Landsort_02402 metaG | ecosystem: Environmental > Aquatic > Marine > Oceanic > Sediment | place...
GAGGTGTCGTGGGAGGGCAGTTTGTCGCATGAGTCGCAGCCGTGGCAGGTGGCATCTCCGTCCGCCGCATGTCCGCCGACCGCATGCCCACCAGGCGCGGCGTCACGCGGCTTGCCGACATTCCCTTTTGTCATGCGCCGTGACGGCGGACCTGAGCTTGTGATTCGGGGCGAACACCCCGTGATACCGGTGCCGATGCTTCCGCGGCCGGGGCACGAGGTCAGCGAGCCGGTCGAGGAACTCAAATGGGGAAAAATCGACGACGCCGCTGGCGTCCGGCCGCGTGGACTTCCGCCCTCGCCCCGGGCCAACCCAGTTGGCTGCCTTGTGTCGTGGGAGCACATAGCGGATGCGGGCGATGCGGCCGTCTTCGCCGCGGATCACGGAGAGCCGCTCCAGCGCGAAGGGCGGCCGGGCACAGTATCGCAGCAGATGCTCGAGGCTCTGAAAATAGCTCGGCACGTCGCGGTCGATGAGTGTAATCCGGACGCTGGCGTCAACCGAAAACCCACTGTTCTCTCGAGCGAGCATGTCGGCGGCCGCATCGGCGTCGATGAGCCGCTGCATGCGGAACCAACGCACGACACGCCGGCGCACCCACTCGGTGAGGGTGGCCAGATCAGCCTGGGTGATCGGCCGGGCCAGCAGGAACGCCGGCGGGGTGTCACGCCTTGCTTCGTCGGCAGCCGGCCTGAAGACGCCGTCGGTCGCGCACGCATGGAGATGCACATGGTGATTGAGCGCCGATCCAAAGCGGTGCAGGAAGGACACGGCACCGAGTCGTGGGCGAGCCTCGCTCGGCCTGTGACCGTCACGGGTCGAGCCCGCCGCAGTACAAAGCAGTCGCTCGATCTCTTCGACGAAGATTCTCGTGAGGGCCGCGACCGCGTTTGGGCGGTCAGCGAGGAAGCAGCGCAATCGCTTCGGCACGGAGATCACCCACTGCCGCACGGGCACCGAGGGAATGACGCGGTCGACGAGATGCGCAGCTGCCTGCTCCATTCGGCGGCCATTGCAAGACGGGCAGACACCCCTGCCCTTGCACGAGGCACGCTCGGCTACAAAGTCGCCAACGACTATCGCATGTCCCGCATGATGCGCGGACTCTATACGAATCCGAAATTAGTCGGCCGCTTGCTTCGCTCGCTCGTTTGTCATCCCTTCATTGCCGCGACGATGATCGAGAGTTACTACATCGAACAATCGTGGGATTGGCAATTCCGCGGCGACGATCCGCCGATGAAGCTCCTGCGACACACCTGGCGCCGGACGTAATCGTGGCCACTAACGAAGTTCCTTGAGCAACCGTTCGATGCCCGCTTTGGCGATCTCGGCATCTTGTTCGCCAGTTCCACCACCCACTCCGACCGCGCCGATAACCTGGCCATCGACCACGACCGGCACGCCGCCTAACAAACCGGTCATCTTGCCGCCAGCCGCCGCGGCTGCGTTCTGCAAACTCAGATTCAGCAGCAGATCAGGTTCAGCTTCACCGCGACGGACTGGACCCGTCGCTTGCCGCATCGTTGCTGCTGCCGCGGCTTTGGTTAACACAGTCGCCACGCTCGCCAACTGGGCATTGTCCATCCGGGCGAACGCCAGCAGATGCCCGCCGTCGTCGACTACGGCGATGTTCGCATTGACCTTTAGTTCCGCTGCTTTCTGCTTCGCGGTCGCGATGATCAACTCCGCGCCGGTCAGATTCAGCTTGATGCGCTCGCGAGTGATTAACGGCGAAGGTTCTTGGGCGGCACAGTTAACGAGCGTGCAAGTCAGTCCGACCGCAAAAACCGTGGTTGCAGCAATAGCTTGGAAAAATGGGTGCATGGCAAACTCTTGGTGCGAGGAAGAATGCCGCCCATCTTAAACAACTTCGCGGTCGACCGAGTAGTGGCGCCTTACTCCACCGCTGCCTGCTGGCGTTCGGGGCGTCTGCCCGTCCTGCAACGGTCGCCACATGGCCCAGACCGCCGCACACCTCGCCGATCACGTCATCCCGCCGGTGCCCGTACGGCAGTGGGTGATTTCGGGGCCGAAGCGACTGCGCGGCATGCTCGCCGACCGCCCTGCCGCCGTCTCAGCCCTCACGTAGATCTTCATCGCAGAGATCCAGCGGCTGCTGCTCGGGACGTCACGCGGAATCCCTGATGCCGTCATGCCGAGAGCCGCCCGCGGCTCGGCGGCATCTCCTTCCTGCACCGCTTCGGCTCGGCGATCAACCATCACGTGCACCTCCACGCGTGCGTGACCGACGGCGTATTCAGGCCGGCTGCCGACGAAGCAAGGCGTGACCCCCGCCGGCGTTCCTGCTGGCCCGGCCGATCACCCAGGCTGATCTGGCCACCCTCACCGAGCGGGTCCGCCGCCGCATGATCCGATGGTTCAGGCTTGCGGGCCTGCTCGACGCGGCGGCCGCCGCCGACATGCTGGCCTGGGAGAACAGCGGGTTTTCAGTAGACGCGAGTGTCAGGATCACGCTCATCGACCGAGATGTGCCGAGCTATTTTCAGAGTCTGGAACATCTCCTGAGATACTGTGCCCGGCCCCTCTTCGCCCTCGAGCGGCTCTCCGTGATCCGCGGCCCAGACGGCCGGATAACCCGCGTCCGCTACGTGCTGCCCAGACACAAAGCCGCCAACTGGGTCGGGCCCGGCCGCGGCCGCCAGTCCACGCGGCCGGGGGCCAATGGCGGCGTCGAACTCTCGCCGTTTGAGTTCCTCGACAGGCTCGCCGATCTCATCCCGCCGCCGCGAAAGCACCGGCATCGCTACCACGGGGTGTTCGCCCCGAATCACAAGCTCAGGCCCGCCGTCACGGCGCATGACAAAAGGGAATGTCGGTAAGCGGGGAGAGGACGTGACCGGCGGGCATGGGAACGACACTCACGCCACCGGAGGCTGCTGCGACGCACATCACAAGCCTCGCTCGCACGACACGTCGCGGATTGCTTGGGCGAAACTCATGGCCCGGGTGGGGGAGAAGTTTCCACTTGAGTGCCCGAACTGTGGCGGTGACATCCGGCTGATGGCGTTCATCACGGAGCCGGGGCCGATCTGGAAGATCCTGACACACCTCCGCGAACCGCTCGAGCCACCACCGGTCTCGCCCGCTCGTGGCCCGCCCACCGACTGGGGCGAGCTTCTCCAGGCTCATGACGACCGCGACGTCTTCCAGGCGTCGCCCGATGAACTGCCCGCGATCGACATCCACAGCCTCTGACCGCTGCCCGACGCCAGGTCACGACAAAGCCGCGAAGCCGCCGGACTCGGAGAGACTCCGTGCACAAGCCCGAAAACCGCCACCTCGGAGGGAGAAGGCAGGCGGGATGGAAAGGCCTGGTGCTCACCCCGGAGACAGGAGCACGCGACTCACGAGCCGCTCATCAGTCGGGCGATGCTTGCGGACGTGCCATTGGCCGGGCTCCCCGACGCGCTCCCGCGCTGGGCGGGCACGCGGCGAGGGCCTCAAGGGCGTCAAGGGCGTCGTGGGCGTTACAGCCGCGGACCAGGCGCGGTAGCCGAGGGCTCACCTCAGGGCGCCGGCGCGGCGCATACCTCCGGCGCGAGGCGGGTCTCCTGCGCGGCCAGCGCCTTCCACTCGCTGCCCACCCGGATGAACACGTCGGTGAAGCGCTGGCAGTCCACGACCGATCCGTCTTGCGTGATCGTGTTGATCCCGCGCAGGACGGCCGTGTCGCCCACGATGTCGATGAGCGGCTCGCCGAGGTTGAAGACCACCGGCAGCGGCGCCGTCCCGGCCAGCTCCTCGTCGCGGTCGATGAGCACGCCGTCGGCGTTGATGTGGCGGTAGGCCGGGGCGAGGATCGCCTCCACCGTCGCCCGGTCGCCGGAGGTGATCGCCGCCAGCCAGCGCTCCTCCACGGCGAGTAGGGCCGCGCGGTCGGCCGCAGCGTCAACCGGCGGCGCGGTCGCCGGCGCGGTGGTGCTCGGCCCGCATCCCGCCAGGGACGCGACGATCAGCACGGCCGCGAGCGCGGAACCTGCCCTGGCCATCGTCCGTGTCCGCACTGGTCTCTCCTCGCTCGACCCGTCGCCATGGCCGGTGGTGGGCCCCGGTCCTGCGCCGCGTGGCGCCACCGATGCGCCGTACGGGCCCCGTCGGCCCAGTCTATCGGGGCGCCGCAGCTCCCGTCCAGTCGCATCCGCTACGTGCTCCCGCGGCACAAGGCGGCCAACTGGGTCGGGCGGGGTCGTGGGCGGAAGTCCACGCGGCCGGGAGCCAATGGCGTCGTCGAGCTCACGCCGTTTGAGTTCCTCAACCGCCTCGCCGATCTCGTGCCGCCGCCGCGCAAGCACCGGCATCGCTACCACGGCGTGTTTGCCCCGAACCACAAGCTCAGGTGGGCCGTGACGGCACTCGCCATCGGGAACGTCGGCAAGCGACAAGAGGCCACGGCGGGCGGGCATACGGGTGACGGGCACGCCACGGAAGGATGCTGCGACGCGAATCCCGCGGCCCAAAAGCCCCGCTCCCACGACACGTCACGGATTGCCTGGGCCAAGCTGATGGCGAGGGTCGGGGAGGAGTTTCCGCTTGCGTGTCCCACCTGCGGCGGCGACATCCGGCTGATCGCGTTCATCACGAAGCCGGGGCCGATTCGGAAAATCCTCACGCATCTTGGCGAACCGCTCGAGCCGCCTCCACTTTCACCTGCTCGTGGCCCGCCCACCTACTGGGGCGAGCTCGTGCAGACCCATCACGATCGCGACGTCTTTCCAGCCTCGCCCGACGAACTGCCCGCGATCGATATTCACAGCCCCTGAGCGGTGCCGGAAGCGAGGCACCGAAGCCCCGGGACCGGTAGGCTCGAACGCGGTCTGCGCAGACGCAAGAAAAATACCACCGAAGCGGGTGCGGGGCGTTTCGAGAAACCCGCTCCGGACGCCCGGGCCGCTCCTCCCGAGGCTCACGAGTCGCTCATCAGCCGGACGACCGTTGAGGAAGTGCCATTGGCCGGGCTATCATTTCCCAACCTGTCATCGAAACCCACAACCGCTGCGCCGAAGCCATGAGCACCACGCTGTAAAACCTATGGACCTTAATACCATTACCGAAATCCAACGCCCTTCCCGCCTGGAGGATCTGAAAGACTGGCAAAACGGCCACGCCTACCTGGCCGGAGGCACGTGGCTTTTTTCCGAACCGCAGGTCAACACACACACGCTGATCGACCTCGAAACCCTGAAGTGGCCTTCCCTCACCGCCACAGCCGAGGGTCTCCAGATCGCCGCGACCTGCCGCGTGATCGAGTTGGAAAAGTTCGTGGCGCCCGCCGAATGGCTCGCCGCACCTTTGATCAGCAAGTGCTGCCATTCGTTTCTCGCGTCCTTCAAGATCTGGAACGAAGCCACGGTCGGCGGCAACATCGTCATGTCTCTGCCCGCCGGGCCGATGACCTCGCTCACCGCCTCGCTGGAAGGCGTGATCACCCTCTGGCCCCGCGGGGGCGAGCCCCGCAGCATGCCGGTGACCGACTTTGTCACGGGAAATCACCAAAATGTTCTTCAGCCGGGGGAACTGGTGCGTTCGATTTTTCTGCCGGCACATGCGCTGAAAAAGCAACATGCGTTCCGCCGGTTCACGCTGACGCATCTCGGACGTTCCGAGACTCTGATTGTCGGCACGCGCTGTCCGGAGCACGGGGAATTCGTCCTCACAATCACCGCCTCGACTCTCCGGCCGATGCAGTTCGCTTTTCAGGGCATCCCCACCGCAGCCGAAATGAGCACCGCGATTGATGGCATCCCGCTTGATCAGTTTCTCTCCGACACCCACGGGTCGCCGGAACACCGCCAGCATCTCACGTATTATTTCTCCGAACAAATCCGCCAGGAACTCTCAGCCTAAGCCAAAATTATGAGCTACAGAATCAACGGAAGATATTTCGATGCCCAACCACGCGCCGGTCAGTGTCTCCGCACCTTTGCCCGTGATCTGGGATGGTTCGGCGTGAAGAAAGGCTGCGACGCCGGCGATTGCGGCGCCTGCACCGTCTGGCTTGATGGCAAGCCCGTCCATAGCTGCCTTGTGCCCGCCTATCGGGCCGAGGGCCGCGAAGTCACCACCATCGAGGGCCTGGCCTGCAATGGAAATCTGCATCCCATGCAGCAGGCGTTTCTCGATGCGCAGGCCTTCCAATGCGGTTTTTGCACGGCGGGCATGATCATGACCTCCGCCAGCCTGAGCGATGAGGAGCAGAAGGATCTGCCCTTCCGCCTCAAGGGCAATCTCTGCCGCTGCACGGGTTACCATGCGATCGAAAACGCGCTGAATGGCGTGGCATCGGTCGAGGATGACCGGGCCGGACATGTCTGCGGTGCCAGTTTACAAAACCCTGTGGCCCACGACATTGTGGTTGGCGCAGCCCGGTATACGGCCGACCTAAAGATGGAGGGAATGCTCCACGTCAAGGTTCTGCGCTCGCCCCACGCTCACGCCAACGTCACCGCCATCCGCACGGATAAAGCCGCTGCACTGCCGGGCGTTCACGCCGTGTTTACGCACAAGGATGTGCCAACGCGTCCATACACCTCGGCCCTGCACGATGACTATCGTGTGGATCCGGATGACACCTTCGTTCTCGATAAGGTCGTTCGTCACGTCGGTCAGCGCGTCGCGGCCGTCGTCGCCGATACCGAAGGGATTGCCGAAGAAGCCTGCCGCCTCATCGAGGTGGATTACGAAGTTCTGCCTGCGGTGTTTGACCCGGAGAAGGCAATGCTGCCGGGCGCGCCCGTCTTGCATCACAAGGAGTTCACGGCCCGCATCCAGCATGCGGGCCAGAACATTTTCCTCAAGATTGAAAGCGAATACGGCAACGTCGAAAACGGTTTTGCCGAGGCGGAAGTCATTGTCGAAGGCACTTACGAAAGCAACAAGATCTCCCACGCCCACCTGGAGACACACATCGCGATTGCATCGCAAAGTGAGGATGGACGAATTCACGTTCGCACCAGTTCCCAGGCGCCGTTCCAGACGAAATCCAAATTGTCCTATCTCTTTGGCATCCCGATGGAGCGGGTTCATGTATACACGGAACGCGTCGGCGGAGGATTTGGTGGCAAGCAGGAGATGCTTTGCGAGGAGCTCTGTGTTCTCGGGACGCTGAAGACAGGCCGCCCGGTGAAATGGGAGTTCACCCGCGAGGAGGAATTTGTCGCCGGCGTTTCACGGCATCCGATGACCACCCGGATCAAGGTGGGTGCCAAAAAAGACGGCACTCTTACCGCGATTCAGTTCCGGGTGGTGTCGAACACGGGAGCCTACGGCAACCATGGCGGTGAGACCCTCGCGGCCTCTATGAGCCAGTCGCTGCAGATTTACCGCTGCGAAAACATGCAGGGCACGGGGTATGCGGTTTACACGAACATCCCGCCGTCCGGCGCGTTCCGCGGTTACGGATCCTCACAAACGGTCTTCGCTGTGGAGTCCGCCATGGGCGACCTCGCCCGGAAGCTCGGCATGGACCTGATGGAACTCCAGCGCAAAAATGTTGTCGTTCCCGGCGATGCGGTCCATAGCATCTGGGAAGGACCGTCCGATGTGGAGATCGGCAGCTATGGTCTTGATCAGTGCATGGACTTTGTCGAGAAGGCCCTGGCCAGCGGTCGTGGCGCTACAAAGCCGAAGGGTGACGAATGGCTGGAAGGCAAGGGCCACGCCATCCACATGCACGACTGTATTCCGCCGACGGAGCAGCGTTCCGAGGCGCATATCAATCTGCGCCAGGACGGCACTTATTACCTGACAAACGGCTTCGTCGAAATGGGCAACGGCACCATCACCTCGATGCGGCAGGTGGCGGCCTCGGTGCTCAATACAACGGCCAGTCGCATCGAGTTGGTCAATGCGGATACCGACAAGACGCCATATGACTCGGGCACGTTCTCGAGCGTGGGCACCAGCGTTTCCTGCAAGTCTGTGAGCATTGCCGCAGAAGTCCTCAAGGAAAACATCCTCAAGATCGCCAGCAACTTCACCCTGAGTCCTCTCGACCAATGCCAGCTTGTGGATGACGCAGTGGTTTGTGGCAGCCGGACGGTTCCGTTGACGGAACTCTTCGCCGGCGTGCCTGACTCGCGGCATAAGCTTCAGGTGATGCGCAAGGCCTACGGCTCGCCGCGCACAACCTGCTTCAATGTGCATGGCTTCCGAGTCGCGGTTAACAAGATCACCGGGGAAATCCGCATCCTGCAAAGCGTCCATGCCGCCGACGCCGGCACGATCCTGAATCCCATGCAGTGCCGCGGCCAGGTCGAAGGGGCAGTCGCGCAGGGCATCGGCAGCAGTCTGTTCGAGCGTATGGTGTTCGATGGCAACGGAAAGATGGTGAACCCCACGTTCCGCAACTACCGCATCTCAGCGTTCGCCGACATCCCGCACACGGAGATTTTCTTTGCCGACACTTACGACGCCTACGGTCCACTTGGTGCCAAATCGGCGGGGGAAACCCCGATCATTCCCGTGGCGCCCGCGCTGAGCAATGCGCTGGAGGATGCCACCGGCCTCCGGTTCGACAGCCTGCCCTTCAGCGCAGACCGCATCTTTGCAAAACTGGCCACACTTACATGAATCAAAACGCCGCTCTCATAGCCACTGCGATCGTCCGTCCGGGCAAGGAGGAAGCCTTCTCTGCCTGGCAGGCGAAACACGATACCGTGATCGCGGGGTTTCCCGGCTACGTCAGCAGCGACATAGTCCCTCCCGCCAGCGGCAAGGCCGAGGACCCTTGGACCACTATTCTGAATTTCAAAACTCAAGCGGAGCTCAAAAGCTGGCTGCAATCTCCCGAACGCGGAAAAATCCTTGGCGACCTGGTGCCGCTGTTGGAAGGAGGGAATGTTGGCGAAACCATCAAGATCGGTGAGTCTGGCGAGACGCCCAATGCAGAAGTCAACGAGGTGATTTTCAGCAAGGTGAAACCCGGCAAGGCCCATCAATATCGGGAATGGGCCGGCCGCATCCAGGCCGCCCAGGCGAAATATCCCGGCTACCGGGGAATGTATCTCCAGCCGCCTCCCCGGGGGGGTGATGGTGGCCACTGGACGTCGATCCTGCGGTTCGACAGCGCTGGGCATCTCGAAGCCTGGATGAATGCGCCTGAGCGCAGAGCTCTCATAGCAGAGACCAGCGAATTCATCGAAACTGAAGAGTTCTTGCATCTGGCCACTGCGTTTCCCGGATGGGTGCCGATTGACCCAATGACCGGCAAAGGCCCGCCAAACTGGAAGGCAGCCATGCTGGTGCTGCTCGGGTTGTTTCCCATCGTGATGCTTGAAATAAAATACTTAAGCCCGGTACTCGCAACGCTCGGTCTCCGCGCCTCGCTGGCGACGTTCATCGGGAACGCGATTAGTGTCGTGCTGACCAGCTTTTTCACCATGCCTTGGTGCGTGAACTGGTTCGGGTGGTGGCTTTTCCCAAAAGGCAATTCCCCTGCCATCTCCACCAACGGGGTGGTGATCATTTGTGTCCTTTACGCAATCGAAGTTGTCGCCTTGTGGTGGCTTTTACCATGGTGAAATTATGAAAATCCGTTCGCTCCTTCTCATATCCTGCCTGGTCTTCGTGCAAAGCCTATCGCGCCTGCATGCGGCCGACCCCGCACCCTCACCATCGCCCGCGTCGACTCCGGCGCCTTACAACGCCGGGTTTATGAAGCAGGCCATTGCCATTTCCGAAACTGCCAACACCACCCCGGACACAGACCCTTTTGGAGCTGTTGTCGTCAAGGACGGAAAAGTCGTTGGAAAAGGACTCAGCGCCATGAGGGCCAATCTGGATCCCACCGCTCACGGCGAAGTTCTTGCGATTCGTGACGCGGTCAAGAATCTCGGCCGGCTCGACCTTTCTGACTGCGAACTCTACACGTCTTGCGAGCCCTGTCCGATGTGTGTGGCGGTGATTGATATCGCCCGGATGCGGAAGGTTTTTTATGGCACTACCATGAAGGAATCCGGAGTTGCCTTTTCCATTCTGCCTCCCGGCGGACGCTTCGAAGTGAATGTCCCTGTGCTCATCGCCGACCAACATGCCACGATCGATGCCCGCAGCGTCCCGGCCGAGCAACAGATGGGCGCGGAAGCTTTTGAAGTCATGAAAAACTGGGCCATCCAGCGGCGTGACGCCGTCCTGAAAGATTCTTCGCAGCCATCACCCATTCCACAACCATCACAAGAAACCATGAAACACCACAAAGCCCTCGTCCTTGCAGCAGCCGTGACTCTGGCACCGCTGGCCTCCCAGGCCGCCGATGCCCCAGCCGCCGTCCCGGACTTCCTGCAGCCCATCGTCACTTCCAGCGTTCCGCCGCCGACCAAGGAGCAGTTGGCGTTCCGCGCTGTGTACCAATTGAACAACTCGATGTTCAATATCTACAACAATTCGCTGAAGATTTATCAGGCCAATATCAAGGCGCGTGTGCCGTTGATCATGGCCTTGTTCACCGGCGCGGGCGGCCGTTTCATCCTTTACCGGCCTGGAGAGGCTCCGCTCGAAGCGCCATCCGTTCCGCCGATCTATCAGGCCACCAAGTCGGTCGGCCATTGCGCCATGGCGACCTATGCCTGCGTGGCACCTTACATTGCCAATCCTACGGCAGACCGCTCCTGGATTCCCTTGATGAAGAGTTACAACCTCGAAATCCAGATGGCCAAGGAGGGCATTAAGAATCTTGAGATCAAACCCGAGGAACAGGTGCTTCTACAGGACAGTCTGGCGAAAATCCTGGCCTTCCAGGATGCGTGTTTGAAAAACGGCACGTTTACCTATGCCGAAGTCGAGGCCTACGCCCGTGGCATCGAGCCTAATATCGAGAAACTCGTTGCCATCACCTCCGCCGCCCAGGTCGGGCATTGGTTCAAGGTGATGACCGAGTGGAAAGCCCTGCTCGGTAAGGATTGGGACAAGGCCTACGGTCTGTCGAATTCAATCTACGTCGCCCGCCAGAACAATATTTTGTTCAGCGTGCTGGTGCAATTTTTTGGCGAAAAAGCCATGAATGACCGCCTGCTGCTTTTGGAGACGACGGATTTCCAGACAACGCCCGAAGAGATGCTCACGGCCTTTGCCCGCATCACCTCGGACCGCGTGCTTGGGCAGGTCTTCTTTAATAACGACCGTCTGATGGATTACGAATTGCTCGGCTTTGGTGGCCGCGCCGCCCTCGAAAAGGAAATGGCGGCCCGTGGAGAAAAACCCTCGCTTCCCCCGCTGGTGCCCTTCAACAGCACCCAGTGGCCGATGCGTATCGATCCGGCCAGCGGCACGGGACCGAAGTCGTTTGACGACCTCCATGAAATGGGCCTGCTGAAGAGGCCTTGATTGTCTGGTGGTCCGGTTCTCCGGGGCGTCCGCATCCAGCGGGCCGCGCCGGGGACCGGTACCCCCTTTTTTGATGACTCGCAAACACTCTTTTTCGTCCCTGGCCATCCTGGCTGTAATTAGCGCTCTCATCCTGGGGGCCAATCAAAATGCTGATAATTTTATCGGCTGAAGGTGGCATATCGCAAAATGGCACGGGCGGGTTTTACATGTTTGGCGGTCAGGGCATCTGGTCGAACAACGTCACGGCGGTTACCGTCGATGGCGGAAAAACAAGGGACGGAAAAGCAAGCTCGTGATCGGGCCGTAAAAACACCAGCCCGGCGTCCATTTCCACTTTCTTCCAATGTGGGTGAACGACTCTGAAACCCTGCCCTTCAATCAATACTTTGGCATGGGTTTAACCGGCTTTGGCCTCGTGCCGCATCGGCCGATTGATTCCATGGGCGTGGGCATGTCGTGGGCCTGGCTCTATCCCAATATCTTCAACCGGTCGAGCGAATTGATGTTCCAGAGCTACTTCCAGGCGGATCTGTTCGGCAGCACGTTATTCTCACCCGCAGTGCACTACATTCCAACACCCGGTGCGGATTCGAGCCTCGGGGGTGCATGGGCTCTTACGTTCCGGCTGAAGGTTTTTTTCTGATTCTCAGGCTCCGCGTACCTGGAGCATTTCCGCAGCGACGCTGATGGCGATTTCTTCGGGACTGTTCTTTCCGAACGGAAGACCGATGGGGCAACGGAAAACAGGATCTGCGATGCCGGATTCGCGCAACTCCCGCCGCAATACCGCCGCCTTGGAAGCGCTGCCGATGACGCCGAGGTAGGGGAACTGCCGCGTCCTCAAAATGCGTTCCAACACCGGTTTGTCGCTGCGATGTCCCTGGGTCATCACGGCAACGAAGGCTCCGTCCGGAATTGTCTCCACCGCGTTTTCCAACGGTTCCACGAGGTGGCGGGTGATGCATGAGGAATTAGGAAGAAGTGCAAGCATTGCCGGTCGTGTATCGAAGACATCCACGCGACAACTCAGGTTGGCAAGAACACCGGCCAAAGCCTGGGACACATGCCCGGCTCCAAACACGGCGATCCGCCACGCGTGAGCATGAAAGACCTCGAACAGAAATGTCACCACTCCGCCACAGGTCATCCCGATGTCCTTTTGCAAATTCCATTCGATCAACTCGCAGGGGGATTCGCCTTCTGATGCAAGGAGTTCGCGGGCCCGTTTGATCGCGGCTTCCTCAACCCGCCCGCCTCCAATCGTCCCACAGGATCTTCCGGCCTCCGTCACCAACATTTTGGCCCCGATTTCCTGGGGAATGCTGCCCTTGGCCCCGGCGAGTGTGACGCAGACGAATGCTTCGCCCGTTTGATCAAACTCGCGCATGGATTCGACGATTCCGGTGAAGAGGCTCATTTCAACTTATCAGAAGGAGGGGTGTGGTGACGGAACCATTTCAATGCGGACTCGTAGGTTTCCGGCGTATTCAGGTCCCATGAATATTCTGCCGGAACTGCCTCCGGCAGGCGATGAATTTCCGATGCATATGCGTCTAGCAGCCCGCGCAATCCCCGGGATGTTTCGTCGAGAGCGAGAAGACCGGACCTCAGCGAGCCAGGGAGCACGACTGGATGGCCGCGGGTTTTCCCCTGTGACGGAACAATAATCTTCGCGCCGGTTTGTGCGGCAGCCTCCCTCTGGAGGCGCCTGTAGAGAGCAGGCGGACGGGGTTGATCCACCGCAGTAAGAAGGATCCATTTTGTGTCGTCCGCGAGCCGCTCAGCACCGCAGGCGATCGAGGTGGTCTTGCCCCTGTCCGGATCCGGATTGAGGACGGCGCAACCGCCCGGCAACACGGCCCCCCAATACGCGAACGTATCGGGTCCCAGCACGACCGTAGTGAGCCATCCGGCGGAGGTGAGTTCGTCAACTATCCATGGAAGAAGCATTTTTCCGTCGAGCCAGGGCAAGCGGGATTTTTCGCGGCCCATGCGGGACGAACGGCCGGCGGCCATGATAATGGCGGAAAAATGTGGCGTTAAACGGGGCATTTACCAGCTTGGGCTTGAGTGGGGGATCTGTTCAGTGAAGCTCCGCTGCCACGGTGAAGTTCCTGTTCATCCTCCTTGTCTGGTGCGGGGCCTCCGACTTTGACTCGCCCAGGCTTGCATGATAAGTCTGTCCCAGACATGAGTGCGCTTCCCAAAACAGCAGTGCGCTTCCCAAAACAGCTCTGACGGCCGCCGGGTATCTGGCCATCGAACGCGCCGCCGAAACGAAGAGCGAGTTCTTCGAAGGCGAGATGTTCGCGATAACCGGAACCACGAAGAACCATGCGCGCATCGTGATGAATCTTTCTTGCGAGCTTTCTGCCCGTCTCAAAGGCCGGACATGCGAACCCTTCGCCACCGACCTGCGGGTGAAGGTCGAGGCGAACGGCCTTTATACCTCCCCCCGACCTCGTGGTCGTCTGCGGTGAAAGGATAGGTCGGCCAATGGCACTTCGGCAAGCATCGGCTGAGCGGGGCGGATCATGAGGAGCAACCGCCGGCATGTGTCAGGCTAGATGCGGCCCGATCGTGAAGGTGCCGAGGAGTTTCCTGTCCACGCTCAGGGGCCTATGGCAGCCAACCTCCGCACCCATGCCGACCCAGTTCAGCATTGGTGTCGACCTACATCGGCATACGTGCGGAACCGGTACATTCTCTTCTATATCTTAGTTAAAGATCTCTTCGTATAGATATAGGGATACCCTCCATCCCACCTACCAGTACCCCGACGACCCCTGATAGCAAAAAAGTAGCGGCCCGGTTTCCCGAAGCGACTCTTTCTCCAACCAACCAGCCACTACCCACCCCACACCCAGGGCCGACGCACACTTTATGCCGGGATTTGCAGGACTTTGAAGAGGTAAGCGGGATTCCAGCCGGCCATTCTCCGCCGCATGGCGACGCTTTCCTTGTCGTTGACCTGCTTCAACAGGC
>Ga0114918_10003281_pt1 | contig 14328 bp, 12 predicted proteins | sample LantaG_FD_87015 | JGI IMG/M metagenome (GOLD analysis project Ga0114918, IMG submission 87015) | Deep subsurface microbial communities from Baltic Sea to uncover new lineages of life (NeLLi) - Landsort_02402 metaG | ecosystem: Environmental > Aquatic > Marine > Oceanic > Sediment | place...
AAAGCCGGGACGCGATCTGCGAAAGCGAATAAGTGAAGCGAGAGATGAAAGAGGAGGACGAACCGTAAGATAGAAGGAGAGAGAGAGAGAGAGAGAGAGAGAGAGAGAGAGAGAGAGAGAGAGAGATAATGGAACAAAGGGAGAAAAGAGTTTTTCGATTCAAGTACAAAGGAAGGAAGCAGGCGTTTTCAGTTTTTTTTTCAAGTTTTATGATGACCTCTAGCGAAAAAGATTTCTCTTCTCTCGTTCTCTCTTTCTCTTCTCTCTTCCTTCCACTTCCTCCTCCTCCTCCTCCTCACCACCTCAAAGATAATCAGCGTCCTCTTTCAGCCCGGCCTGCTCGAAGAACGCCCTCACCTCCTCGCCGCGCCCCTCGAACCTAGCTTCCATCCACGATCTGAGGGCGAAGCAGTTGTCAAGCCAGCGGTTGGCGGCGTCCTTGGCCAGCTCGCTCGCTTCCGTCACGGCCTCCAGCTTGGAAGGGTCCGAGTCGGCGTAGCCGGCCAGCTCCCTCCTGAGCTCGGCGACGCGGGACTCCTTCTGGGCCATGAGTGTCAAGGCGGCGGCGCGCTCGGCCGAGGTGGCGGCGCCTTCGCCGCCGGCAGAGGCGGCGTCGTCGAAGGCCTTCTTGGCGGCCTCGGCCTCTGCGCTCTTGTCCCGGAGCTGCACCTCGAGGCGGGAGACGTCGGAGGAGAGCTTGGAGGAGGCCTCCGAGGGGAAGGACCTTTGTGGAGCGGGAAGAGATGAAGAAGAAGGAGGGGAAAACGAGGGTGAGAGAGAGGAGGAGAGATAGAAGAAGAGAGGAAGTCGAAGAAAGAAAAAGAGGAAAAAACTCTTTTTTTCCCTTTCTTACCAGAAGAAGTTGGAGATGCCGATCTTCTCGCAGTGGACCAGATCTTCGTCCACCAGTCCCTGCAGGACGTCTTTGACGGCCTGGAGGACGACGCCGCGCTTGGGGGCGATCTTCTCGATGTCCTATTCGGGGAGAGAGAAGAAGAAGAAGAAGAAGAAGAAGAAGAAGAAGAAGAAGAAGAAGAAGAAGAAGAAGAAGAAGAAGAAGAAGAAGAAGAAGAAGAAAGGAAAGAGGTTTTGAGAGGTTGAGAAGGAAAGAAAAAAACGAAGAAACTTTGTCGTCATCGAATTGAAGAAGAAGAAGAAAAACGAAAAAAATTCGAACCTTCAGCACGAAGACGTCGGCGCTGTCGTGAAAGATTCCGAGCACGGCCTGGCGCTTCTCCTCGAGCGAGAAGCCGCGCTTCTTCGACTGGTGAGTTGGTGGGGAACGAGGGGGAGAAGGAGGAGGAGAGAGGAAGAAGAAGAAGTGAGAAGGGAGAACGTCGATGAAACTGAAACGAAATCGACTTCCTCTTCTCTTTCTCTCTCTCTTTCTCCTCGCGCCGCGCGCGCGTGTGTGCTCCTCGAATTCGCTGTGGCGACGAGCTTGGCCTGTGTTGCACTCTCGCAGCAGCCGACGAGGGGAGGATTAAGCGCACCATGGCTGCTGGAGAACGAGAGAGGAGAAGAAGAAGATTGCGAGGAGAGAGTCGAGAGATGTCGCTGCTGCTGCTGCTGCTGCTGAGCGAAGCGCGTCGAAAGAGTGAGGCGAGAGAGCGAGAGTTTCGACCTTTCCTCTCTTCGGCTCTTCCCTTTGAAAAAAAAATCACAACCTTTTCCGACTTTCTCTTCCCTTCTTTCCACCTCCCCCCGAATCCCCGGCCTCCCGCTCTTCCTGCCCGTTTCCCCACGCTCTTGCAATGCGCGCCTCCCTGCAGGCGCCCTCGGCGCGGTGAGTGGTGGCGCGACAAGCGTTTTCAAGGAGAACGGAAGGATACTAGAATCGAAAACAATCGAGCGGCGAGCGGCGACGCTCCTCTTCTTCGCTCCCATCTCTCACTTTCTGCGCCTCCCTCCTCCTCCTTCTCTCACTCTCCCACCCATTCTCTCCTTCAATTCCGATCCCGAAACAACGCAGTCTCTCGATGCCTACCTCGGTCAGGACCTTCGCCCCGGCCGTCGCCGCCCCGCGACGCGCCAAAGCTGGCTCTTCCGCTCGCCGCGGCGCCTCGATCGTCGTCGCCGCCGCCGTCGCGACCAAGACGGTCAAGATCGGCACGCGCGGCTCGCCGCTCGCGCTCGCGCAGGCATACATGACGCGCGACCTGCTCAAGGTGCGTTTGGTGTTGGGAATGGAGAACAAGAGCAGCAGAGAAGCAGCAGAGAGAGAAGACAAGAAAGCGAATTCGCAAAGAATCAGCGCTTTCGTCAAGCCGTCGCTGTCTCTCTCTCGACCTCGACTTCGAAAAACTCTATCTTATCCTTCTTTCTTTCTCAACCCCGACTTACAAACCAAAAACTTAAACACACGTCAACAACGAAACCCTCCCAGGCCGCCTTCCCGCATCTCGCAGAGGACGGCGCCCTCGAGATCTGCATCATCAAGACCACCGGGGACAAGATCCTGGGTCAACCTTTGGCGGACATCGGAGGCAAAGGGCTCTTCACGAAAGAAATCGACGATGCGTTGCTCGATGGCAGGGTCGACATCGCCGTCCACTCTATGAAGGACGTCCCGACTTACTTGCCCAAGGGCACCGTGCTGCCGTGCAACCTGCCCCGAGAGGACGTGAGGGACGCGCTGATCTGCGCTCCCGGGGTGACGTCGCTGGCGGAGCTTCCGGCTGGGTCCGTCATCGGGTCTGGTGAGTTCGAATCTTTTTCGGTTTTTTTTTTTGCGAAACTCGGGTTTTTTTTCTTTCGTTCGTTCGTTTGAGTTTTTTTTTTTCAAAAGAGCGAAACAAGGGCCTCTTCTGCGCCCTTTTTCCTCGCTTTTTTTCCTCTAAAGCTAACCTTCTTCTTTTTCTTTTTCTCTTCTAAACACTTTTAAAAAAACCTTTGCAGCTTCCCTGAGGAGGCAGGCGCAGCTCTTGGAGAAGTACCCGCACCTCGAGGTCGTCAACTTCCGCGGCAACGTCCAGTCGCGCCTCCGCAAGCTCTCCGAGGGGGAGTGCTCCGCCACTTTACTCGCCCTGGCTGGCCTGAAGCGCCTGGGGCTCGCCGACAAGGCCACCAGCGTGCTCTCGGAAGAGGAGATGCTTCCGGCTGTCGCGCAGGGCGCGATCGGCATCGCGTGCCGCGACGGCGACGCCGCCGCGGCCGAGCTGCTCGCGGCGCTCAACCACGAGGCCACGCGCGTCGCCGTCGTCGCCGAGCGCGCGTTCCTGGCCGCGCTGGACGGCAGCTGCCGCACGCCCATCGCGGGCCTCTGCAGGGAGGCCGCGGGAGGCAAGATGGAGTTCCGCGGGCTCGTGGCGTCGACCGACGGCAAGCGGGTGTTCAGGACGAAAGGCGAAGCTTCCGCGTTCAACGCCGAGGAGGGGGAGAGGCTTGGGAGGGAGCTGGGCGCGGAGCTGAAGAAGAGCGCTGACGCTGACATCTTCGACTGGGCCGAGATCGCGGCGAAGGCGGCGTGAAAAGTGGAGTTGGAGAGAGAGTGGAGAAGGAGGAGAGAGAGAGGTATTTTTTTTAGAGAGAGAGGGAGAGGAAGAGAAGAGCGAAAAGCGCGAAGACTTTTTTTCGGGTGGAGGGTGGTGTAGTGAGAACTTTAACTCTCTTTGTTTCCTTTCTTTTCTTCTTCTTCTTTTCTCCTTCGTCTTTCGAAAGAGTGGATCACAGAAGGAGAGGGAAGGGTTCGGAGAGAGCGGGGAGGAACTTGCTGGCGTGTGTGTGTGTGTGAATTTTTCCATGATTATTTTTCATTCAAAGGTGGAGAAGGTGGAGGAGGTCGAGAAGCGAGCGAGAAAACAGAAAGAGAGAGAAAACAGAAAGAGAGAGAAAAAAACGAAACCTCACTCCACTTTTTCTCTTTTCTTCTTCTTCGCCGCTTAGCTTTCTCCCAAGAGGGGCCTCCTTCTCCCCTCTCCCTCTCTCTTTCAGGGAGCAGAGCTCTATCTCTCGCGTGCGTGCGTGCCTGCCTGTTTGCCCCTCGGAAACAGCAGAGAGAGAGGCTCTGGGAGAACGCGCGAGAGAGAAAGAGAGCAAGAGAAAGAGAAGAGCATCAGTCAGATTTCTGCGCCTGCTGCCGACGACTGAAGTCTTCTCGCTTTCCAGCTCCCACTACTCTTTCACGATGGAGCGCGCCCTCTCCTCGCTGCGCTCGTCGCACTCGAGCGCCAACCTGGCCGCGGCGGCGGTGCCACAGCCGGCGAGGTAAGGGAGTGTGGAGAGAAAGAGATTGATTTCAAAGATTGTTTTTTTTTCTTCGTCGCTCTCGCTCTCTCTTTCTTTCATCGCCTTGCCTTCCCTCTCTCTTTTCTGCTTCTTGTTTCTTCTTTTGGCTCTAACGGGAGCACGCGAGAGAGTGTGTCAGAAGCCGTCGAGCTCTCGAAACAAGAAACGAGAGAGAAAAGAAGGAGAGAGAGAGACGGAAGCGGAAATCAAAACGCGACGCGAAGGTGTCGGCGGCCAGCAGGCGATCGAAACGAAAGAAGGAGAAAAAAAACGTCCTCTCAAAACCTCTAAACCTCAACCTCTCAAAACCTCTCAACCTCAACCTCGACCTTCTCTCTCAAACCCCAACCACCTTCCTTCAAACAGAGACTACCCCACCTCCTCCGACGCCTACGAGCTCGTCGAGGAGTGCGGCCGCGGCGTCTCCGCCACCGTCTGGCGCGCGCGCGTCGTCGATCCTTCTTCCCCTCACTTGGATGATACCGTCGCGGTAAAGCTGATGGACCTGGAGTCCGCTTCTCTTTCGCTCGACGAGATCGTGCGCGAGGCGGCGACCATGCGGGCCCACTCGCACCCCAACGTCCTGCCGCTTCTGACGAGCTTCGTCGACTCCAACGCCAGGCTCTGGATGGTGATGCCGTTCGTGGCGGGGGGCTCCGTTCTCAACATCATGCGCTTTGCGTTTCCCGACGGGCTCGAGGAGCCCGTCATCGCCACCGTCATGAAGGAGGTGCTGAAGGGGCTGTGCTACGTCCACGCCTCCGGGGCGATCCACCGCGACGTGAAAGCCGGGAACATCCTCGTCGGAGCGGACGGCGGCGTCGTTTTGGCGGATTTCGGGGTCGCCGCGACGATGGAGCGCCAGGGTTCCTGGGGGAGTGCTTTGGCCTCGAGGTCGACCTTCGTGGGCACCCCCTGCTGGATGGCACCAGAGGTCATGGAGCAGTCCGCCGCGGGCTACTCCACGCTTGCGGATATCTGGTCCTTCGGGATCACCTTGCTGGAGCTGGCGCACGGCCACGCTCCGTTTGCGAAGTACCCTCCGATGAAGATGCTGATGATGACGATCCAGAACCCTCCGCCGACGCTCGACGGTGGTGGTAGTAGTGGTGGAGGAGGAGGAGGAGGCAGCGGGACGGGCAGCACCAGCGGCGGAGAAGGCAGCAGCGTTGGCGGCGGCGGGAGCGCCTCCGGCGGAGGTGGCGGCCCGGGAAAGAAGCACTTTTCGAAAGCGATGCGAGACATCGTCGCAAAGTGTCTGGTGAAGGACCCCACCAAGAGGCCCACCGCCGCTGCTTTGCTCGAGCACAAGTTCTTCAAGACGGCGCACGAACCGGCCTACCTCGTCAAGCACCTGCTGGCTGGCCTGCCCTCTGTCCCGGAGAGGGCGAGGCTGCTGCGGGAAGGGCGGCGCGGCGGCGGAGCTAGTCGAGCTCCGAGCGCAGAGGCGCCGCCGCTGCAGCAGCAGCAGGCCCCTTCTGCCGCGGCGCAGGCCCAGGAGGACGCCGCCTCGCAGCAGGCCTACGTGCGAGGGGTATCGAGCTGGAACTTTGACATTCCTGCGTTGAAAGCTGCCGCGGCGGCGGGAGGAGGAGAAGACGAGGAAGGGAACGGAATCCCCTCGCGGCTGCCGACTTTGACGGAAGGCAGCGAGGTCGCCGCCCCGGCTCCTCAAGCTCAAACAAGTCTCCTCCCGCCTCCTCCGGCGGCGGCCTCCGCCCCCGTCCGAGCCGCCACCAAGCGCGCGGGAAGGTTCGAGGTCTACGAGGGGGACGAGATGCCCCCGCTGTCCCCCTCGGAGGGAGGCGGCGGAGTGCAGCAGCAGCAGCAGCAGCAGCAGGCTCCTCCTCCCTTGTCGTCGTCAGCGATGGGGAGCAGGGAGCCCTCGGCGACGGCCGAGATGGGGTGGAGCAGCCCCGACAGCAGGCCGCTCTCCGCTTCAACCGCCCAGCAAGCTGCTCCGCCGCTTCCCCCCGCTCACTCGCACCCGCCACCGCTCAACGTGACGGGAGACCTCGACAGCGGCGCCCCTTCGCCCGCGCCAGGCACCGCAGGCACCGGCTCCGGAGCCGGCTCCGGAGTTGGAGGGGCTCGAGGCGCGAGGAAGGCGGGAAGGTTCCACGTCGTCCAGGACGACTTCGGCCCTTCCTCCTCGCGCTCGGGCTCCGCCGCGGACGTGGGGCTCGTAGGAGTGTCGGGCGCCTCTGTAGCAGGAGCGGGAGCTGCCGGCGCGGAAGGAGGAGGAGGATTGGGAGCAGCGGAGCGCGGGGCGGCTTTGGGCTCGGCGCTCTCTTCGGGCCTCGGGCGCGCCGGCAGCGTCGGCGGCGACGGCGGCGGCGGCCTTGAAGGAGGACCAACTCAACCTCCGAGGCGGGATAAGAGCTCGCCCGGTGGCCCCCAGCTCGGGAGCCTGCTGCCCCCTCTCAAGGACATGCTCGAGTCGATGGCGGAGCAGGTAAGGAGGGAGAGAGAAGAGAGAGAAGTTGGAGAGAAAGAGAGAGAGGGAGAGAGAGAGAGAGAGATGGAAGAGAAGAGAAGAGACGAACGAAAAACGTGGGAGTTTTTTTCCACTCACTTTTTTCCCCAAAAACACTTTTTTCCCTTCCTCCCCTCCCCCCCCAAAAAAAAACAGTTCGACCTCCTCAAGGAGCTCGTCTCTGCCTTACAGGACGTCGAGCGCGGTCGCCCAAAAAACCTCAGCTCCTTACTCGAGGAAGTCGCGACTCGCGCCGCGGCAAAACCGTCGGCGCAGGAGGCCGAGCGGCTCCGGCTCGAGGTCGCTTCTCTGCGTTCCGAGGCGACGAGGCTTCGGGACAGGCTTCGCGTTGCCGAGGAGGAGGTGGACCGCGCGAGGAGGGCCGCGGGGCAGGACGTGAGGTGAAGAAGGAGGAGGAGAAAAGTGGAGGAGGAGGGACGGGAAGAAAAAGAGAGAGAAGAGAGAGAGAAGTTTTTTTTTGGGGGGGGGGAGAGAGAGAAAGAGAAAAGGAGAGAAAAAGAAGGAGGGAGAGAGGAACTAGACCTGTAGTTAATTGATCCGCCATTCATCCATCACCGCCTTGCACTTGCCCGACTTTGAGGGCACGCGCATCGGTACTAGAACAAAAACCAGAGGCGGCGGGGGAGGAAGAGAGAGAAAGAGAGAGAGAGAAGAGAGGGGCGGTGAGAGAGGGAGAGCAGCAGTGGAGGTCGAGGTCGCGTTTTTTTTCTTTTTTTCTCCTTCGTCTCTCATCACACCTCTTTTTCTTCTTTTTTTCCAAACACCCCTTTCTCAGAGCTCCGCCCTTATCTGATTCCAATGGTGCGTCCAGTGGGCAGCTGCGATGCGACCTTCTCGGCTCTGTTCTCGCGCGGCGTGCTCCGATAAGAGGGAGCAGAAAGAGAGCGCGACTGATCAACGTCGACGATGGAAAATTGTCGACGGCCGCCGCCGAACGAGCCGATTCAAGGCAGCCGGAGCGATTCGCGGCGAGCTGCTCTCGCAGCGAGCCTTACCGCTCTCATCAATCGCAAATGATTCCTTCCGAAGGCTCTCATCGTGACGCCTCGGATCGCATTCTGGGGCCAGAACTCCGATCGAAAGCGATCCAACGCCGCGGGCGCGCTTTGCTTTTGTTGATGAGATCGCTTTTCGAGCCGCCGCCGACGCCTCCATCGCTCTCTTCTCTCTCTCTTTCTTCTCTTTCTCTCTAACCCATCCCTCTTTCTCTTTCTCTCTTTCTTCTCCACTCATACCCACCTCCACCTCCTCTCAGGCGCCGCCCAAGGGAAAGAAGCCCGCCCCGGCGCCGGCCGCGGTCCGCAAGGTAAGGAGAAAAAACAGGGAGAAAGGGCCCTCTGGCTCGAATCGGGATTCACTCGAGCGTCGAGAGAGAGAGGAAACAAAAGTCTTGCGCGCGACGATCGCCGCCGCCGCCTCTGATTGGTCCTCCGTCGGCACTCTTCCACGGCTCGCCGCGGGTCTTCCTTCTTCAGCGGCGATGCAGTCTGCTCGGTTGATGAGATCGAAGTGGAGAGAGAAGCTGGAGAGAGAAAAGCCGGGCCTCCGATGGCGACGGCGAAAGATGCCAACAGCCGTCGCCGCCCGGCGCGATCGATCGCAAGCGAGATCGCTCCCAACGCACCTCACCTCTCCCCTCCTTTTCTCTCTCTTTTCTCAACCCCCCCAACCTCCCAACTCTTCCTCCTCCTCCAGTCCGCCGCCCCCGCCAAGGAGTCCAACCCGCTCTACGAGCGCCGCCCCAAGTCCTTCGGCGTCGGGGGAGCGCCCCCTCCCAAGGGCGCGGACCTCCACCGCTGGGTCAAGTGGCCGCGCTACGTCCGCCTGCAGAGGCAGCGCCGCGTCTTGAACCAGCGCCTCAAGGTGCCGCCGGCGCTCGCGCGCTTCGCCAAGGCCGCCGACCGCAACCTCGCGGCCTCTGCCTTCAAGCTGCTGCTCAAGTACAGGCCCGAGGACAAGGCCGAGAAGAAGGCCCGCCTGGTCGGCGAGGCCGAGGCGCGCGCTTCGGGAGCCAAGGACGAGAAGAAGAAGAAGCCCGTCGTCGTCAAGTTCGGTCTCAACCACGTCACTGATCTCGTCGAATCCGGCAAAGCGAAGCTCGTCGTCATCGCGCACGACGTCGACCCGATCGAGCTCGTCGTCTGGCTGCCGGCCCTCTGCAAGAAGGTCGGCGTCCCTTACATGATCGTCAAGGGCAAGGCCCGCCTCGGAGCGGTCGTCCACCAGAAGACCGCGGCCGCACTGGCGCTGACGGAGGTGAAGGGCGAGGACGACAGGGAGTTGGCCAAGGTTGTCGAGTCTGCCAATGCGATGTTCCTCGACGGTCCTCGTGTGGGCTGGGGTGGGGGCATCATGGGGGTGAAGTCGCAGGCCAAGAGCAAGGCGAAGGAGCGCGAGCTGGCGCGCGAGCTGGCGCAGCGCGCGTAGAAGAGAAGGAGAAGGAGGACAGAGGAGAGAGGAGGAAGAGGTTGAAAAAATTTCGTAACTTTTTCTTTCGCTTCTTTTTTTCTCTTTTCTCAATTTCTGCTTGTTTCTGTCGGGGTGGATTCTTTTTTCTTTTCCTTTTTTACGCGTGTGTTAACAACAAAAGGAGAGTTTCTTTTTTCAAATTTACACAATTCGTTATTGTTCAGTCTCTCTTTGCCGTGGCGGAAGAAGGAGAAGTTCTCTTCTGCTTGCTCTTGTCGCCGTCGCCTTTCGTCGTCCTCTTCTCCTCTCCTCCTCCTTCCTCTTCCGCTTCCTCCGAGGCGGCAGCCTCCGCCGCCGAGCGAGCCCAGTCGAGAGCCGCGGCCAGCTCCGTGGTCTTGGGCGGCCTGGGCCTGGCGAGCAGGGAGGCGACTACCTCCCTGGCGGTGAGCGGGCCCGAGAGAGGAGGAGTTGTGGTTGAAGTCGAAGAAAGAGAGGAAGCTTTCTCGACCTCCTCCTCGACTCCACTGGTGCTGCTTCCTCCTCCTCCTCCTTTTGTCCCCTCCTTTCTCTCCCTCCGCCGCCGCTTCTTCCTCTCCTCCAGCGCCCCGCGCACCGCCGCGGCCAGGTCCCCGGCAGTCCACCCCTCGGCGGTGAGGAACAGGGCCTCGAAGTCTGAAGAGGAGAGGTTTGCTTTCGGTTTCCGTTCTTCTTCTTCTTCTTCTTCCTCCGTCGGCGTTTTCTCCGCTTCTTCCACCGCTTTCGCTTCCGCCGCTTTTGCTTTTGCTATCGTCGTCGTCGTTGCCGCCGTCGCCCCTCCTTTCAGCCTCGCCCCGGCAGCCTCCGCAACGCCGACCACCACGGCCCTCCTCTCCTCTGCCCCCGAAGGAAGGCCCACCGGAAGCAAACCCCCGGCGAAGAAACGAGCCATCTTCGCCGCGTCCCTCCTGCCGGCGGCCTCCTGAGGCCGAGAGCTCTCGCCGACCACCACAACCCGCTCCCTCCCCCGCAACCGCGAGACCTCTCTCTGCAAGGCAGGCAGGATCGAGACCGCGGGCGGGAGAGCGCAGTCGGCCAATTGCGCGCCCCTGTTGCCGCCTCCGGCGTCGGAGACGAAGAGCGACTCCGCGTGAGGGAGGTGGACGATGGAGGCGCACGAGCACACGCGCGCGGCGGCAAAGGCTGCGGCGACGACGAAGAAGGAGCAAGGGTTGTTGTTGGAGTTGTTGTTCCCGCTTTTCGACTTGAGGGCAGCAGCATCCTTCTCTCCTCTTTTTTCTCTCCTGTAGAGCTCCTCGAATGCCAGCGCTGCTCTCTCGACGAGACCGGGGTCGAGCGAGAACACCGCCGCGCCCGCCGCAGCGGCGCACCGGCGGAGCAGCTGCGACTTCCCGGAGCGCCGGGGGCCGAAAATCAAAAATCTGTCCCCTCTGTGGTCTCTGAAAGGAGAAGAAGAAGAGCTCATTCTTGCAGCTGAGATCAGTCTCCGGGAAGAAAGAGGCAGCGAGATGAGCTCGCTCGCCGCGGCGGCCGAGGCAGCGAGAGAGGGCCAGCCGGCAAACCCCAATTCCGCTCCTCCTCCTCCTCCGACTCCACCAGAAACGGAGCTCGAGGAGGAAGAAAAGTCCGGGGCGAGCGGAGAGGTCGCGAAGAGGACCTCCCCTCTCGCGGGAGGCAGGGCGATGCCGCAGTGGGAGAGGAGGGAGAGCAAGGTTTCGGGCGGCGAAGGAAGGACGAGAGGAGGAGGGAGAGAAGGAAGAGAAGAAGAAACTGCCTTTTCTTTCTCGTTCTTGTTGTTCTTCGTCTTCGATTTCTCCGCTGTTGCTGTTTCTTTCTTCTTGGGTGAGGCGGAAGAAGAAGGAGAGAGCGGCGGAGCTTTCTTCCTCGGGGAGGCGGAAGGCGAAGAAGAAGCGTTTTTCTTCTTCTTCGCCGACGCATCTGCATCCGCCGCCGCCGCCGCCGGAGGAGGAGGAGGAGGAGGAGGCTGAGGAGGAGCTTGAGCCGCTGCTGCTGCTTCCGCCTCTGCAACCGCCCTCTCCCGCGCCGCTGCGGTCGCGCGGGAGACCGCGAGCGGCAGGAGAGAGCCGCAGAGCGCCGCTTCTTCCCTTGCCGAGAGGGGCGAAGAAGAGTCGATTTTCTCTCCGTCGTCGCCGTGGTCGTCTTCGCTTCCCCCTTCTTCCCCTTCCTCCTCATCCTCTCTTCCGCCGCTCCTAAACTCCCTCTCCCACAGGCGCACGGCGGCCTCGACCGCCGCTGCTGCCGCTCCGGTGGGCGGGGCGCGGGACGCAGCGAGGACGAGAGGAGGAGGCGGGAGAGAAGACGAGGAAACAACTTCACCTCCTCCTTTCTCTTCCTCTTCCTCTTCCACCTCTTCCCCAACTTTCGCGAACTTCGCTGCGGCCTCCTCGGCAGCCGCCCGCGCCTCCTTGCTGTTGTTCTCCAGATCGGACAGCAGGCTCGGGAGCATCCTCGCCCTCAGCGCCTCGGCGAAAGCTCTCGCGGCCGCGGCGAGCGAGAGAGCGGTCGATGAGGAAAAGGAAGAAGAAGCCGAAGCCGAAGTCGAATCCGAAGTCGAGGTCGAAGAGAGAGATTTTGTTTCGGGAGGGCTCGCGCGGCGGCGGCGGTGGCGGCTGCGGGCCCTGCTGCCCCACCACGCGGCCTGAATGCGCGTCGCCGCGGCGTCTCGCGGGTCGTCGTCGGGAGAGGAAGGGGAAGAGAGGCTTTTGCTCTCGCTTTGGCTTTGGCTTTCGCCGCCGCCGCTCTCTTCCTTTTCTTCTTTCTCTTTCTCTTCTCCCTTCGCCCTCGCCGCCCCTGCCCGAATCGCAGCGTCCCGCGCCTCGGCCCGCAGCCTGAACCCTTCCTCCCCTCTCTGCTCGAGCAGCCTCAGCGAGCGGAGCCCCTTGCGCGGGGGCTCCCTCGCGTCGGGAGGGAAGAAGCAGGAAGAAGAGGAAAAAGAAGAGGTCGAAGAAGAAGGAGAAGAGGAAGAGAGGAGGAGGGGGAAGATGACGCCGCAGCCGCCGTTGAGCCTCGCGACCTGTTTCCGTTTTGGTTTTTATCGTCCTCTTTTTCGTTGCGTGTGAGAGGGCGAAAACAGCGCGCGGATTTCGAGTGGGAAAGAGAAAGAGAGAGAGAGAGAGAGAGAGAGAGAGAGAGAGAGAGAGAGAGAGAGAGAGAGAGAGAGAGAGAGCAAAAAAATGGGGAAAAAATACCATCCAAGCCCGGAGCTCGAGCGCCCGAGCCGCCGCCACCTCCGCCGCCCCCGCCGCGGCGCGCGCCCTTCTGGGCCCGCGCTCCAGCAGGGCGGCCGCATCGATCTGCGAGGCGCAGGAAAGGTAGCGAAGGTAGAGGGAGGGGTAGTTGAGAGGAGGAGGAGAGGCCGCCTGCGGAGGAGGTGGAGGAGGAGGAGAGAGAGAAAAGTTGAAAGAGAAAAAAGAGGGTGAGAGAGAGAGAGAGGGGGGAGAGGAAGAGACTCGAAACAAAGAGACGAAGAAAAAGAAACTTCTCTCTCTTTTTCACCTTGCTTGCCGCCGCAGCAGCAGCCTCCTCCTCGAGCAGCGAGAGCAGCCTCAGGCACCCCCGGTCGAAACCGTCGGGCTCTGCTCTCGGAGGCATATCGAAGGAGAAGAAGGAGGAGAAGAGAAGAGAGGAAGAGGAGAGAGAGCGGGCAAGCGGAACGACAAGAAGGAGAAAAGAAAAAGTGAAGAATTTTTTCTTTCGGTTTCGTATTTTTATCGTTTTTCATTTTTTAAGTTCTCTCTCTCTCTCTCTTTCTCTCTCCAATCTCACTTCTCGTTCAACGTAAACAAACCAAAACAAAACTCTTTCGCGCAAAAACACCCTCGACAGAAAGAAAAGAAAAAGAAAGTGGAAAAAGAAAAGAGGCGTTTTTTTCACTTCTTCTCCTCTCCACCTCCACCTCCTCCACCTCCTCCTCTGCCGCCACCGCCGCTTTTCGAAAGCAGCAGCAGCTCCTTCCGCGCCCTCGCGTGCTCGTGTGCGAGCTCCGCCATCCTCAGCTTCGTCGCCACCAGCTCGTCCATGACCTCCTGAAAGCCCGAGGGCGTGCGGCGCGGGCCGCGGGACTCGGAGGAGGAGGAAGAAGAGGAGGAGGAAGAAGAAGAAGAGGCGGAAGAGGTGGCGGTGGAGAGAGGCGGCGGCGAAGGCGGCGGCAAGACAGAAGAAGCGGCGCTCGCGAGCCGAGACTTCAGCTCGGCCGCCTCGGCCTCGGCCGACGCCAGCGCGGCCTCCAGCGCCTCAGACTTGAGCGACTGCCCGGCGAGGCGCCGCTCGAGCTCCTCCGCCCTCGCTTGCTCCGCCGCGGCGAGCTGCTGCTGCTGCTGCTGCTGCTGAGTTTCTTCTCCGATTCCGACGACGCCGACGCCGACGCTGCTCCTTCCTTGAAAGGCAAACGGCGACGGCGGCGACGGCAGCGAAGAGGTCGTCGTCAGCGTGCGCGACGGCGGGCGAGGCAGGGAGGGAGAGGGAGAGAAGGAAAGAGAGTTCGAGGTCGAAGCCGCGGAAGAGGAGGAAGAGGAGGAAGAAGAAGGAGCAAAGACGGAAACCACTTTCTTCTTCTCCTCCTCCTCCGCCGCCGCCGCCGCCATTGCCAACGCCGCTCTCAGCCTCTCGACCTCCGCCTCGAGCCCCCTCCTCGCCTCCTCCGCCTCAAGCCTCCTCTCGCCCTGCAGCCTCGACAGCAGCTCCCTCGCCTCCTTCAGCTCCCGCTCGGTAGCCTCGGTTCGCAGCAGCGCGCCGCGGGTCCTCTCCACCGACGCTTCGACCTCCTTGGCTTGCTCCGACGCTCGCGCTTCCGAAGCCTCGAGCCGCTTCGAAGTCGCTCCGAGTTGCTTCGAGACCTCTGCGAGCTTAGAGCTGGCCTCTTGGGCTCTCTCGCGCTCAACCTCCCAGTCCGAAGACAGGCAGCGGCACTCCAGAGCCAGGGCCTCATGGCGCTGCTGGAGCTGGGAGAGCCTCTCCTCGGCTGCTGCGGCGGCGGCGGCAGAGCGCGCGGAAGCGGCTTCGGCGACAGCAACGGCGGCGGCGGCGGCGGAAGAAGAAGAAGAAGAAGAAGAAGAAGAAGAAGAAGAAGAAGAGTTCGATTCTCCTCCCTCCTCCTCTCCGTCCCTCTCTCCGTCCCTCGTCCTCGTCCTCGTCCTCGTCCTCGTCGTCGATCCCCTCCGCCGCAGCAGCGCAGCCTC
>Ga0114918_10003283_pt1 | contig 14321 bp, 7 predicted proteins | sample LantaG_FD_87015 | JGI IMG/M metagenome (GOLD analysis project Ga0114918, IMG submission 87015) | Deep subsurface microbial communities from Baltic Sea to uncover new lineages of life (NeLLi) - Landsort_02402 metaG | ecosystem: Environmental > Aquatic > Marine > Oceanic > Sediment | place: Baltic...
ACAAGGGGAGGGGGAGACAAGGGGACGGGGTGACAAGGAGGGGGACGAGAACAAGTGGGTGTATGCGCGGCGGCTGGCGGCGGCGCTGGGGTACATCGCGTTGGTAGGCGGTGACCGGCTCTCGGTTGCGCGGCTTCCTGCTTCCTCGCTTTCTTCTTCCTTCGGGCCGGTGCGGGGGCGTGGCCACACGCTGCGGCTGTTTGAATGGCTGGAAGGGCTGGAAGCGAGGGGCGCGACCGACCTGGACGCGGACCTGCGCGCCTACGCCATCTCCGGCGGGCGGGCAGGCCTGGTGGTGCTCATCTCCGATCTGTTCTCCCCGGCCGGCTACGTCGAGGGGTTGACCCGGCTGGCGGCCCGGGGGCATGAGGTGGCTGTCATCCACGTGCTGGCATCCGACGAGGTGGAGCCGCCACTGGCGGGCGACCTGCGGCTCCTGGACGTGGAGACGGGGGACTCCCAGGAGGTGACGGTTGACGGGGGGATGCGCAATCTGTACCGCCACCGGCTGGCGGCCTGGCGAGATGGGATCCAGGCGACCTGCCGCGCCCGAGACGTGCATTACGTCGCCGTCGAAACCGATACGTCCTTCGACCGCGTGGTGCTCTACGACCTGCGGCGGGCGGGGCTGGTGAGGTAGGATTCGAAACACGAAGGCCACGAATGGCTGTCAACGGATTTCTGGAACGAATTGAACGGATGACGGGGGCTAGAGCGGGCTGTCAAAGGTAGAAAGCGGAGGTGACAGTAACAATGCGACGATTGACCCGTGCAATGTTTGTCAGTTTTCTGATCGTGCTGATCGTCGGATGTGCGGAGGATACATCTCTCACTTTTACCCACACTCCCGCACTTCCACCCTCCCCCGCTCTCACTCTTGCTCCCGCTCTCACCCCCACATTCACACCCTTGCCTGCTCCCACTTCTACTCCCACGCTTTCTCCCACCCCCACTCCCTTCCCCCCGACCAGCGCCAGCCCGCTCGGCCCCTGGGAGCCGCTGCCGACGGATGGCTTGCCTGGCCCCTGGGTGAGCGACATCGGTTTCGCCAGGCCGGAAATTGTCTTCGTCGTCGCAGGCGGCAACGTATACCGCTCCAATGACGGCGGGGCGACGTGGGCGGAGTCGCTGAGCATCTACCGCGCGATACAGAGCATCGCTATCTCTCCAGCGTTCACTGCCGACGAGACCATTTTCGCCGTAGATGGGGGTAGCCGCCTGTTCCGCTCGACCGATGGAGGGGGAACCTGGGGGGAGGTGACCCGCATCGCACAAGTGGGCGGTGCTTCTGACGTGGGGGTGTGGCTCTCCATCTCGCCCGCCTTCCCCGCCGACCCCACGCTGTGGGCCAGCACCATAGGAGCCGCGTACCGTTCCACTGACGGCGGGCTGACGTGGGAGCCCTTTGACCCCGGCGTACCGCTCACCGAGGAGATGCGCCTGGTGCCTCACCCCGACTACCCCGCCAATCCGACCCTGGAGGTGCTGGACTATGCCACCATCGAGTGGGAGCCGCTGCCGGATGCGCTTCTGCACCAGCCAACCCTTCTGGTTGCGTCCGATGCGACGCTGTTGCTGGGTACCCGGCGTGGGTTGTACCGCTCTACTGATGGCGGGGTGGCCTGGAGCGAGGCGAATGCTGGCTTGCCTCCGGCTTCCGTGGGGCCGCTGGCGCTCGATTCTGAGGACGCCGTCTACGCGACCGTCAGCCTCGACCCCCGGCTGTTCCGGCTACAGACGGGCGGAACACATTGGGAACCGCTGGGTCTGCTGCCAGAGAACGACGTCGGAACGGTCTCGGTGCGGGATATGGCCGCGTTCGCCGGCGCGGGCGCGCCACCTGTGTTGGTCGTCACGACCTACGACGGGTTATTTGTCTCGCGCGACGGCGGTGCGACCTGGGATCGTATGGAAGGCACGGGGTTGCCTCGGGTTGACTTCACCTATCCGTTGCCGCTGCTTGCGGCAAACTTTGCGCTGGATGATGTGGCTCACATGCTCGTCGAGGGGATCGTTTACCGGACTGAGGATGGCGGCGACTCCTGGGTGAGGGTGGAGGGAGTGCCGGGCGTGGCGAGGCTGGTCGAGACGTCCGACCAGCGGCTGATCGCGTTGGTCTACAATGCCGTCTATGAGTGGGGTCCGGCCCTGGGGCCGGAGTGGGTGCGTCACCCGGCCCGTTTCGGTGAGGATCCGGCCACCGTTCGTTTTATCACCGACCTGCTGGCGGTGGCGATAGCAGGCGACGACGTGCATCTTTCACAGAACGGCGGGCGTGATTGGATGCGCATCGGACAAAGCGGACTAGATCAGGCCTTTTACTACCTGATTTCCCCCCGCTTCGATGCCGACTGCGCCATCTACGCCCGGGGCGCTGCGATGGTTTACGTCTCCACCGACGCGGGCAGGACGTGGGTCGAGGCTGGCGGGGGGTTGCCTCCCTGTGAGCACTACGATAGTCCTGAATGTGGCCTGGAACTACTCGGGGCCGAGCGCTCTGATGGTGGCTACAATCTCTACGCGCTGGTGCGCCAGGACTTCCACAGCCGTATCTGGGTGGCGCGTGCGGGGGGGGGGATTCGGTGACTTGGTGACTCGGTGACTCGGTGACTCGGTGACTCGGTGACTCGGTGACTTGGTGACTCGGTGATTCCGCTTTGTTCATTGTTCATTGTTCATTGTTCATTGACCATGGGCTTCCTGACTCCTCTCGCACTCGCTTTCGCCGCCCTGAGCATTCCCATCCTCCTGCTCTACATGCTCAAACTGCGGCGGCAGGACGTGCTCGTCTCCAGCACGTTGCTCTGGCAGCGTCTCCTGCGTGACCGGGAGGCGAACGCGCCCTGGCAGCGCCTGCGGCACAACCTGCTTTTGCTCCTGCAACTGCTCATCCTGGCGCTGCTGACGTTGGCCTTGGCGCGGCCCTTCGTCCCCGCGTCGGCCGTCGTCAGCGGCAGCGTCGTCGTGCTGCTGGACAGTTCCGCCAGCATGCAGGCACGCGACGTGGAGCCCACCCGCTTTGACGCGGCCCGGCGAGCGGCGCAGGAGATCGTCGCCGGGCTGGGGGCGGACGACGTGGCGACCCTCGTCGCTGTCGGGCCACAGCCCCGGGTGCTGGCCTCTGCGACGAATGATCGGGCTTTCCTACGCCGTGTTCTGGAGGACGCCGCGCCGACTGATGGACCCGCCGATTGGGAAGCCGCCTTCGGGCTGGCAGCGGCCTCGCTGGCGGGTGCCGAGGATACACAGACGGTCATCATCTCCGACGGCGCTCTGCCAGAGACGTTGCCCCCGCTGCCGGGTGAGGCACGCTTCGTGAGGGTGGGGGGTGGGGGGGATAACCTGGCCATCACTGCGCTGGCGACGCGGGAAGGGCCTGCTGGCCCCCAGGCATTTCTTCGTGTAGTCAATTACAGTGATACAAATGCTGAGCCACTGGTCGAGTTCTCTGCCGATGGCACACTCTTCGACGCTCGCCGCTTGCTCGTTCCGGCCTACGGCAGCGCCGATCTGACGCTCACCGATCTGCCCTACGACCTGCAGGTGCTGCAGGCGCACCTGATCGTTGAGGACGTGCTACTGCTCGATAATACCGTCTGGGCAGTGCATACGCCCCCTGTCTCGGGGCGGGTGTTGCTAATCTCTGGCGGCAATCTTTTTCTGGAGCGGGCACTGGGGGCATTGCCGGGGGTCGAACTGACCCGGCTGGCCCCTGACCAGCCCATCCCCCCCTCGCAGGGGGGGACAGAGGGGGGGTATGATCTCTACGTTTACGACGGTGTGGTGACCGGCACACTTCCCACCGGCAACCTGTGGCTCATCGCCCCATCCTCTCCTCCCCTCATAGGGGGGGCTGGGGGGGGTGTGGGGGGCTTCTTCACCACCACGGCGATCACCCGCGTTGCGGACGATGATCCGCTGCTGCGCTACGTGGACATGAGTAACGTTCACGTCCTGCAGGCGCGCGCGATGGTGCCCCCGCCTGGGGCGCGGGTGCTGGTCGAGGCCGAGGGGGGGGCGCTGCTCTTCGTCGCCGAGCGGCCAGAGGGGCGGCTGGCGGTGCTGACCTTTGACCTGCACGACTCCGACCTGCCGCTGCAGATCGCTTTCCCCATTCTCACTGCCAACCTGGCCGACTGGCTTCTCCCTCGGGGAGCGGCGCGGCTTCCGGCCACCGTCCGGCCCGGCGATGCCGTCCCCGTCCAACCCGAGCCCGAGACCACAGAGATCCTCGTCACTGCGCCAGATGGTGCCCGCCACGCGCTGCCCATCGGCGAGGAGCCTCCCGTCTTCGCCGCCACTGAGCAACTGGGCGTCTACCTGGTCGAGCAGTTCGGCCAATCCGATACTATCCTGCAGTCCGCCGTTCTAGCTGTCAACCTGTTTGACGAGGCTGAATCGAACATCGTGCCGCGGGAGGTGGTGCGAGTGGGGCAGGCGGAGGTGACGTCTGCAACGCGGGAAGAGGAAGGCTGCCGCGAGTTCTGGCCGTGGCTGGCGGGGGCGGCGCTGGGGATACTCGTCGTCGAGTGGTGGGCGTATCAGGGGGAGACAAGGTGACAAGGTGACAAGGTGACAAGGAGACAGGGAGGTAGAGATGGCCAAGTTTCGGTCGCATCGTGATCTTGAGGTTTACCAGTTGGCTTTTGAGACGGCGATGGAGATTTTCGAGGTAACGAAGGGTTTTCCCCGTGAGGAGGTCTATTCTTTGACCGATCAAATTCGTCGGTCTTCACGCTCGGTGTGTGCGAACATCGCGGAGGCGTGGAGGAGACGGCGCTACGAGGGCTCCTTTGTGTATAGACTCAACGACTCAGAAGCCGAGGCGGCGGAGACCCAGACCTGGCTCGAGTTCTCTGTCAAATGCGGTTATCTGGAGGCGGAGGCTGCACGCTCGCTGTACAAAGTGTATGATCGCATCCTGGGGAAACTTGTGGTGATGATTCAGCAGCCGGAGAAATGGGTGATCGGGGGCAAGGGGACAAGGTGACGGGGGGGCAAGGAGACAAGGTGACAAGGGGAGGGGGGGACAAGGAGAGAACACTGTCCCGTGTCTCCGTGTCTCCGTGTCTCCGTGTCTCAAGGTCTCCTTGTCTCCAGGTCTCCTTGTCGTCTGGATTGATATGGCCTTTACTCAACCTATTCTTCTGCTTTTCCTCATAGCCCTGCCCTACTTTGTCTACCTGGGCTGGCCGGCTGGTCGCTACGGGCGCGGGCGAGTCTGGGCGGCGTTGGTTCTGCGCTGCCTGATCGTGCTTCTGGTTATCCTCAGCCTGGCCGGAGCCCAGTCCGTCCACGGCGGCGACGAACTGGCGGTCGTCTTCCTGGTGGACGTCTCCGACAGCGTCCCGGAAGCGGAGCGTGGGCGGGCGCTGGTCTTCGTCGAAGAGGCGCTGGCGGCGATGGGGCCCGACGATCGGGCGGCGTTGGTGCTCTTCGGGGCCGACGCGCTGGTGGAGCGCCCGATGATGGGCGGCGGTGGTTGGGCGAGGTTCTCCGACCGAGCCTTCGAGATCGCCTCCATCCCCCGCACCCATCAGACCGATCTGGAGGGGGCGATCCGGCTGGGTATGGCACTCTTCCCCTCCAGCGCGGCCCGGCGCTTAGTCATCCTCTCCGATGGTTGCCCCACGCTGGGCGAGGCTGAGCAGGCGGTGCGGCTGGCCCACGCTCAGGGGGTGCAGGTGGACGTGGCACAGTTGCTCCCTCCCCTCGCAGGGGAGGGCCGGGGAGGGGTAGAAGCGTGGCTGTCCGATCTGTCCGCCCCCGACCGGTTGCACCAGGGCGAGGAATTCACCCTCGCCGTCACCGCTCGCGCCACGGCCGGGATGGAGGCTGTGCTGACTGTCCTGGCCGGGGAGAAGGTCGTGGCGCAGGAGCAGGTGCACCTGAACCCAGGCCCTAACACCTTTGCCGTTCTGCTCACGGCCGGCGAACCAGGGTTCACCCCCTTCCGCGCCTATCTCACCCCCGCCGCCGATACTTACTCGCAGAACAACGGGCTCTCCGCCTTCACGATGGTCGAAGGCCCACCGCGTGTCCTGGTCGTGGCCCTTCCCTCTGGTGAAGGGGATGAAGGGACCTACCTGCGCGCCGCACTGCAAGCCGCCGGGCTGGAGGTGCGTGGGAGTACCCCCGGCGCACTGGTGTCTGATCCTGCTGCCCTGGCCGGGTACGCTGCCGTCGTGCTGGTGGATACGCCGGCCCAATCGCTCTCCCCACGGGCGCTGGCCGCGCTCCAGTCCTACGTGCGCGACCTGGGCGGCGGGCTGGTGGCCATTGGTGGGCCGCACGCCTATGGGGTGGGGGGCTGGTACGATACGCCGCTGGAGGAGACACTGCCGGTCGAGATGACGATTCACGACCAGGAACGTTTTCCCCCGATGTCCATCGCCGTCGTGATTGACAAGTCGGGCAGCATGGCGGCGCAGGAGGGTGGGGTGCAGAAGATCCGGTTGGCCGGGGAGGCGGCCGCCCGCGTCGCCGAACTGATCACCGATCTGGACGAGATCACCGTCATCGCCTTCGACGACCGTCCGGCCGACGTCATCGGCCCCCTGCCTGGGAGCCAGCGCGAGGAGGTGATAGGCCAGGTGATACGGTTGCAGGCTGGAGGCGGCGGTATCTATGTGCGCGAGAGCCTCCAGGCGGCGCTGGACTACCTGGCAGATTCCAGCCGCGCCGTGCGCCACATCATCCTCCTGGCCGACGGCTCCGACTCCGAGCACCAGGAGGGGGTGCGGGAACTGGTCGAGGAGGAGATCGTGGCCCAGAACATCACGCTCAGCACCGTCGCCATTGGTGCTGGGCAAGACCTGCGTTTCCTGGAGGAGATCGCCGCGCTGGGCGGGGGGCGCTATCACTTCACCGACCAGGCTGCAAGCCTGCCGGTCATCTTCGCCGAGGAGACGCAACTGGCGATGCGCTCCTACATCGTCGAGGAGTCGTTCTATCCCCGGCAGACCTACCCCAGCCCGATTCTCACCGGTATTGATGCGGTGCCACAACTGGCTGGCTACGTGGCGGCGACGCCGAAGCCGGCCGCCCAGGTGATTCTCTCCACCCACCAGGACGATCCGCTGTTAGCGACCTGGCAGTACGGGCTGGGTCGCGCCGTGGCCTGGACCTCCGACGCGACGGGCCGCTGGGCACAGCGTTGGGTGGCGTGGGACGGCTTCTCCCGCTTCTGGGCCCAGGCGGTGCGCTGGACAGTCGTCGAGCGGGCCGACGTGCCGCTGGAGGTGGGGGTCGCGCTGGAGGGGGAGGAGGCCCGTGTCACGGTGGACGCCGTGGACGAGGGCAGGGGCTTCGTCAACGGGCTGGACGCGAGCGTGAGTGTGGTCGGGCCAGAGAGCGAAGCGGTGCGGGTGGAATTGGCCCAGACCGCGCCGGGGCGCTACGAGGGGACGTTCGTGCCCCAGGCGGAGGGGGCCTACCTGATGCGACTGACCGGGTCATTGGAGGGGGAGGAGGCGGTGGCGCTCACCGCCGGCTGGGTGATGGGTTACTCGCCCGAATACGCCACACTGGAGGGGGATCCGGCGTACCTGGCGCGGTTGGCCGGACTGGGGGGTGGGGCGGTACTGGAGGAGCCGGACGGGGCTTTTGCCCACGACCTGGCGGGGGTTGGTGTGCGCCGCGATCTGTGGCCGTACCTGCTGGGGCTGGCGGCGCTGCTTTTGTCTTTCGACATAGGTGTGCGGCGGCTGGCGCTGGGGCGGGCCGACCTGGAGCGGGCGTGGGCCTGGGTGATGGAGCGCACGTGGTTCCGCAGGGCTCCTTCCCCTGTTGGGGGAGGGCGGGGGGAGGGGTTGCCCTCGGGAGTGGGCTGTCTCTTCCAGGCCAAGTTCCGCGCCGCGGAGCGCAGACCCGTAGGGCAGGTTTCGGTCCCGGCCGAACCTGATGTTTCCCCTGCGCCAGCCGCGAGGCCGCCATCACCCGCACCGCCCTCCCGACCTGCTGCGCCACCCCAGACGGCTCCCTCTCCCGTTGGGGGAGGGCGGGGGGAGGGGGCTGCCGAGGGGGAGACGCTGGCCGGGCGGCTGCTGAAGCGGAAGTGGGAACGAGGTGCTGGCGACGGAGACAGAGATGGAAGTAAAACTCGTTGATCTGATAGCAGCACTCCGGTGTTGCAAGAAACGTCTCTTTCGGTTACAATCGAATCTGACGAACCTGGTGCTGCAGGAGGTGCGCGATGCGTCTCAGGTGGTATGGATGGCTGGGGTTGGGCATCGTCATCGGGGCGGAAATCTGCCTCTTTGCGCGGCAGCCCTTCGTCGCCAAGTGGTTCACCCCCATTGTCTGGAGCGGCTACATCCTCTTCGCTGATGCGTTGGCGTTGCACTTGCGCGGCCACTCGCTCATCCACGACCGGCCCCGGGAGGCGCTGATGCTGGCCTGGATCTCCATCGGCTGCTGGCTGCTGTTCGAAGTGTACAACTTCCGCCTGCAGAACTGGTATTACGTGGGCGTGCCGGAACGTCCGGTCGAGCGAGATTGGGCCTACCTGTGGTCCTTCGCCACCATTATGCCGGGGATGTTCGAGACCGCCGACGTGCTGGAGGGGCTGGGGTTCCTGCGTGGCTTGAAGGCAAGACCTCGCACTTTCTCACCAGCGTTGCTGGCGGCGATGTTTGTGGTGGGACTGGCCTTTGTGGCCATTCCGCCGCTGTTGCCGCTCCCCATCGCCCGCTACACCTTCGCCTTTGTCTGGCTCGGCTTCATCTTTCTGCTGGAGCCGATCAACATGCGACTGGGCACAGAGTCGGCGCTGGCGGAGTGGGCACAGGGCGACCCGCGCCGGGGTCTGCGGTTGCTGGCAGCCGGGATGATCTCCGGGTTCCTGTGGGAGTTCTGGAACTTCTGGGCCACCTCCGGCTGGCGCTACGCGCTGCCCTGGCCACTTGACTTTGGGGTCTATTACTTCCGTATGCCGGTGCTGGGGCTGCTGGGCTTCATGCCCTTCGCCTGGGAGTGTTGGGCGATGTTCCAATTGCTCAAACGAGCGCTGCGCGGCGACGTGCTGTGGCAAGATTGGCACGGGCCTGTGCCAGGACACGGGAACCGTGCCCCTACAACGCGGTAGGGGTGGGGTCTCCCCGCCCAAGCCCAAGGCCCAAGAACAAACCTTGACATAGTGGCCAGGATGTGGTACAATCTGATTAGAACTTTTGTTCTACACCTCGTCCAGGAAAGGAGACTAAATGGAAGAGAAGATGATTGCTTACTGTGGGTTGGTGTGTACCGAGTGCCCAGCCTACATAGCCACGCAGGCCGGTGACATGGAGGCCCTTAAGCGCGTCGCGGCACGGTGGAGCGAGGAGTTCAACGCGTCGTTCACCGCTGCGGATTGTCTCTGTGACGGTTGCACCTCCGACAGCGAGCGGCTGTCCGGCTACTGCGGCAAGTGTGAGGTCCGCGCTTGCGCCATCGCACGGGGCGTGATCAACTGCGCTCACTGCGACGACTACGGCTGCGAGAAGATCACTGGATTCTTCAACTTCGCGCCGGATGCGAAAGCCACACTTGAGGGGATCCGCAAGGCTCTCTCCTAGCACCAGCCCGGTATCATCTCAATATGTAGGGGCGCACCCTTGTGGTCGCCCTCTGGGGCAGGCACAAGACCTGCCCCTACCCCATTTATTGAGAAGATACCCGGCCCGCTATGCCTGGTCCGGCTGGCTGCAGCCTGGCAGTGTAAAGGTGAACACGCTCCCCTTGCCCACTTCACTCTCCAGCCCTACCTGCCCGCCAAGTTTCTCCACGATGTGCTGCACGATGGACAGCCCTAACCCGTGCCCCTGGGCACGAGTCCGGTCCAGCCGCGTGAAGGGAGTGAACAAGCGAGCCTGCTCCTGCGGCGGTATGCCATCTCCGTTGTCGCGGACCCAGAAGCACACGTTGCCATCCGCTTGCACCGTCGCGCCCAGTTCCACGCGGGGCGGTTGGCCGCCGTACTTGATAGCGTTGCTGAGATAGTTCACCCATACCTCTTCGATCCATGTGGTGTAACCCAACGCCATCGGCCAGGTGTCGGGCAGGATGATCTCGGCCTGGCGCTCGTCAATCATACGGGCCAGGCGCTGCAGTGCCTCGGCCACGATGCCTGCCATCTCCAGTGGCTCTACCACTGCTTCCATCTTGCGCACTTCTGCCAACACGAGTAATTCATCAATGATACTGCTCATCTTGCGCCCGTTCCGCGCAATCGTGTGCAAATAGCGGCGCAATTCCTCATCTGGCGCTGTGGCGTAATCCGCTTCCAAAGCCTCGGCAAGGCCGAGGATAAGGGCCACTGGATTCTTGAGGCCGTGGGCCACGGTGTGGGCAAAGGCGTCCAGATCCTCGTTGCGCGCTTGTAGTTCGAGAGTGTGCTGATGCATTGCTTCGACCAGCCGGGCGTTGTCTATAGCAATACCGGCCGAGGTGGCCAGCAGTTGCAGCATCGTCAGGTCTGTTGACTCGAAGCGGTCGGCTTCTGTATCCACCACCTGGAGCACGCCGATGACACCGTTTTTGACCCGCAGGGGGACGGTGAGGATGGAGCGCAGCGGTAGCCCGGTTTTCTGATCTACTCCCTTAAAGTGGCGCTCATCGGCCTGTGTGTCCGGCACGATCAGGCTCTCGCCGCTGGACGCCACCCACCCGGCGAGTCCCTCGCCCGGCGCCAGTCGCCAACCGCGCACGATCTCGCTTTGGGGGCCGGTGGCCTGCCGGCAGACCAACTCGTTCGTCACCGGGTCGGTCAACCAAACCGAGCAAGCAATCACGTTCAGCAGGCGGCACACTTCTTCTAGGACTGTGACGAGCACCTGGTCCAGATCGAGGGTGGAGGTGAGTGCCTGGCTCGCCCGGTTGAGCAGGGCCAATTCACGGTTGCGTCGTCGCAGCGCCTCCTCCGCCCGCTTGCGCCCGGTGATGTCTCTGGCGATTCCACACAGTCCGGCAATTTCACCATTTGCACCTCGAAGGGGCACTTTGACTACATGAAATGTCCGCACTACACCGGCCGTCGGTTTCGTATCCTCAACCGCGACCACCTCCCCCCTCTCCAGCACTTTTCGATCTATTTTCTCCTGGATGTGCCACGCGACGTCGGGTGGAAAGAGATCGAAATCGGTTTTACCGACCATCTCATCCGTGGTCAACCCGAAGAGGGAGGCGCAGGCAACGTTCGCAAGGGTGTAATGTCCCTCCCGGTCTTTGATGAAGATGGCATCTCGTGCGCCTTCAAAAACGGCTCTGAGTCGCTCTTCCGACTCCCGCAGCGCCTCCTCCGTCCGTGCCCGCCTGGTGGCGTCGCGGATAAGCCTTGATACCGTGAAGAGACCGGCGGCGGTGATGAAGATCGTTTCGATGGTCGCCTCACGCCAGTTGACGGGAGTGCGCGGCGCTCCCAGTAGGAGGTGAGGGAGATCAAGGATCTCATTTAGCCACGCCAAGATGTAGAGCAGAGCGAACATTTGGGCTATGGGCAGCCACGTTCTCCTGCCCACAGTCGTCCCCTCCGCGCGTTCGCGCCTGGTGTTAGTCTTCATAACCATATTCCAGGATACATCATCCGGTGAATCCTTTCAATAGGAATTATTCATAAATGATTTTCGACCCCTCTGAAGCGGGGGAAGTGCGTCATTTGAATTACGTACAGCTTGAGGCATCTGCAAGTGCTTGTGTGAGCAGAATTAGCCGCAAAATCGCCCAAATGAGCGCAAGAACAGCCTTGCAGCCCCGAAAACGGGCTGATTGAGTCTTGGAGACGGGGGTTTTCCTGCACGATTCAAATGACGCGCTATGAAGCCGGAAAATCTTTTATGTTATTGACTATTTTCCTTAGGTCAGCCCATCAGGATGTGAACTGTGTGCTGGCGACCATCGCCCGTCAGCGGAATATCTCCACCAGGCAAGACCTCTCCATCCAGCGTCACCTGTTTCACGCCTCGGTTGACGCCGTCCGGGTTTTCAACACGAATCTGGTAGGAGGTTTCGCCATCGCGGTAGGCCAGTTGGTAGCCTGGCCAGGCCCTAGGGATACAGGGGGCAATTCGCAGCACCTTTCCCACCCGGCGCAGTCCCAGGATGGCCTCCAGGCCCAGGCGGTACATCCAACTGGCCGAGCCGGTGTACCAGGTCCAGCCGCCGCGACCAGTGTGCGGCGGCACGCTATAGACGTCCGCCGCTACCACGTAAGGCTCCACCCGGTAACGTTCCATCTTCTCCGGCGTGTCGCTGTGGTAGATGGGGTTGAGCAGCCGGAACAGCGCCTCGGCGCGATCCCCTTGTCCCATCTCGGCGAAGGCCCACACAGCCCACAGCGCGGCGTGAGTGTACTGGCCGCCGTTCTCTCTGATGCCCGGCAGGTAGCCTTTGATGTAGCCAGGGTCGTGCGTCGTCTTGTCGAAGGGTGGGGCGAAGAGCAGCGCCAGTTGGTCGTCGGGCCGCACGAGTCGGTCGGCGACGGAGTCCATGGCCTGTGCGGCGCGCGCTGGGTCGGCGGCCCCGGACAGGACGGCCCAGGATTGAGCGATGGAGTCGATCTGGCACTCGTCGTTTGCGGCCGACCCCAGGGGTGTGCCGTCGTCATAGTAGGCGCGGCGGTACCATTGCCCGTCCCAAGCGTTGGCCTCCAGCGCCTGGCGCAGGTCGTGGGCCCGCTGCCGGTACGTGGCGGCCTGTTTCCCATCGCCCATACGCTCGCAAAGGGGAACACAATGGGTCAACGTGGCGTACAGGAACCAACCCAGCCACACGCTTTCGCCCTGGCCCTCGATGCCTACCCGGTTCATCCCATCGTTCCAGTCGCCGCTACCCATCAGGGGTAGGCCATGCGGCCCGGCGGTAGATCCTTTTTCCAGGGCACGGCGGCAGTGCTCATAGAGGGTGCCGTCCCCGGCGGCGTTCTCATAGTGCCCGTAGCGCTCTTCCTCCTCCGGTTCCAATGGGTCACTCTTGAGAAACGGCACTCTTTCGGTCAGGATCGCTTCATCGCCGGTTGTGGTCACGTAATGCGCGGTGACAAAGGGAAGCCACAGCAGATCATCGGATATGCGCGTGCGTACCCCGCGCCCCGAAGGCGGGTGCCACCAGTGCAGCACGTCCCCTGCTTCGAACTGGTGGCCCGCCGCGCGCAAGATATGGTCCCGTGCGAGATGCGGCGCGGCGTACACCAGGGCCATCACGTCCTGCAACTGATCGCGGTAGCCAAACGCGCCGGATGACTGGTAGAGCGCGGATCGTCCCCACACCCGGCACGAGAGTGTTTGGTAAAGCAGCCAGCGATTGAGCAACAGGTTCATAGCCGGGTCGGGTGTTTGCACCGTGACGGTCCCCAACAGTCCATCCCAGGACTCGTTCACGGCCTCCCATGCGGCCTCGACCTGCGCCGGGTCCTGATACTGTTTGACCAGCCGGAGCGTGTCTTGCCGGTCCGCGCCCTGGCCCAGCAAGAAATAGACCTCTTTGGTCCCATGAGGGGCCAGGTAAATGTGAATCTGGAGGCATGCGCAGGGGTCGAAGCCGGCCCTTACTATGTTGGCCAGTCCGACGCGGTCGAGGGCGGCTGGACGGCGGAGGTTCCCATCGCGTCCCAGAAACTCAGTGCGGTCGGTGGTCAGGCCATGGGGCTCTTTGCTGGCGGCCAAAAAGGCCACTCGCTGGCCGAATTCCTCATTGTAGGGGTTGCGGGCCAGCAGTGCGAGGCTTCCGGCGTCGAACTCTGGAATGACGTATTGCTGGGTTATGTCCCGGGTTGTGCCCAGCACCCACTCGGCGTAAAAGGTTGCGGTGATGCGCCGGTTGCGGTTCCACGTGTTCTCCAGCCGCAACTGCATCACCTTGACCGGCGCGTTCGGGACGGCGAAAAGGCGCAACCTCTGTTTGAGGCCGTGGCTATGGTGCTCGAAGACTGAGTAGCCAGCACCGTGGCGGACCAGGTAGGGGGCTGGCGCGCCCGCAGGCAGGGGCGTAGGCGACCAGATGTGTCCTACCTCCTCGTCGCGCAGATAGAGCGCCTCGCCCGGCGCGTCGGTCACAGGGTCGTTATACCAGGGGGTGAGCCGGTTTTCGCCGCTGTTTTCCGCCCAGGTATAGCCCGATCCTGCTTCGGAGACCAGGAAGCCGAAGTGGGGATTGGCGATGACGTTGATCCAAGGGGCCGGTGTCCGTTGGCCCGGCCCCTCGACAGGCTCAGGACGCCGCTCAAGGAAGATGACGTATTCGTGCCCGTCGGCGCTAAAGCCGCCTAACCGATTGTCAAAGAGAAGGTCGGTGGGCCGGGCAAGCCCCCCCCCTGTCCCGCCCGGTGGGGGGGAGGCAAGGGGGGGAGA
>Ga0114918_10003284_pt1 | contig 14315 bp, 20 predicted proteins | sample LantaG_FD_87015 | JGI IMG/M metagenome (GOLD analysis project Ga0114918, IMG submission 87015) | Deep subsurface microbial communities from Baltic Sea to uncover new lineages of life (NeLLi) - Landsort_02402 metaG | ecosystem: Environmental > Aquatic > Marine > Oceanic > Sediment | place...
CCGTCAGCAGCGTCGGCCATGATCGGCACTGAGTCCTGAAACGCATCGGCCAGTTCGCCGGCGAGCAGGACCTTGAGCCGCAGACCCGACGCCTCAGCGCCGAGCGCTGCCTTGTCCCACTCCTTCAGGGCCTGGATTGTCGCCGCCGGTAGCGGCTCGGTGCCAGCGATCTCGTCGAGTCGCTCGATGGCCTCGTCGGCGGAATTGATGAAAGCGACGATCGCTGCTGCACCAGCGCCGACCGCCAACGTGATGCCCACCATTCCCAGACCGACCGCGCCGAGCGCCGCGGGGATGGGTCCGACCACCTTGCTCAGTGCGTCGAACGACCGGACGAGCTTCTCGACGCCACCCGCACCCGCCCCGAATGTCCCGCCGATACCCTCGGCTGCCTGCTTCGCAGATTCGCCCGCATCCTTCCAAGCGTTGCCGGCCTGCTTGGCGCTCTTCGTCGCCTGCTTGGCGGCGGAGATCTGTGCCGCTGCGAGTCGTTGGGCCATCCGAGACGCGGCGGATCTCGCCTCCTTGTCGGTGATGTCCGGCAGCTTGCTGAGGATCCGCTTGTATTCGTCCAACTCGGCCGAGATGCGGAATACGGCGTCTTGTTCTGCCATCAGTCTATCTCCGACAATAGCCGCAAGATCTCGCCAGGGAGCAGGATCACAGCAGTGTGGAACGGGACCACAACCAACTCATGGAGCGTCCGCCCGTGGTTGATGTATGGCGCATACCCGGAGTCATTGACGATCTCGCCTGAGATCTTCGTCGCGCCCTCGTCGATGCGGACATGGAATGAGGACGCCGACCGCCCAGTCGATCCGACAGGCCACGCCGCCGCCGCATTGTCGGCGATGTCGGTGAGCGTCTCCTCGACCAGATCCTTAGTGAGTTGGATACCCTCGACCGTGAGCTTGTCGATGAAGTCGTCGAAGCCCACGCCCATGCGGATCATGCCACCGCGGCGGCTGTTACGTCCCATCAGCCCCTCCAGACGGTCGGCGCTTGCATCTCGTCGTCAGACCACGGACCAGCGCGGAGAGCCAGCCGACGGATCTGCTCATCGCGAGGCAGCCGATATAGCGCGAGAGTGTCGCCCAACTCGACACCGATCTCGCAATACGTCCGATGCAGCGACGCGAGCTCTACGGCGCGGGCTCGTCCGTGCTTGGGTCGACTGTCTGGGCCCCGTCGGAAAAGTCGAGGGGGCGGGCCGTAAAATCCTCGCGCTCTTCGTCGACCTCTTCTTGAGACGGGATCGAGTCGAAGATCTGCTGCCGCAGCGCGTTGCCGACGTTGTAGATCTCCTCGACGCTCACGCCCTGGTGCATGAGATGGTCGGTCACTGCCTCGCCAAACTCGACGAGATCGCGCTTGTAGACCTTCCGCCAGTGCGGGACTCGGGACTCGATGCCGTGATAGCACATCGCAATCGCGGCAGCGTTGATGCAGACCACGTCGTGCCCGTCTCCGTCCAGATAGGCGGATACCATAGCCATCGCCCGAGGAAGCAGCGGGAGCCGCCCCACGAAGCGCTGACCGTCGAGCGTGAACTCGACGCCGCGCCCGTCTCCGCCCGCTGGGAGGATAGCAGCGCCGACCCCGTTCGAGGTCGAGCCGAAAGTCTCGTGAGGCAGCGAGCCGCCTCCGAAGCTCACGCCCGCCATCAGGACCACACCGGCGCTTGGAAGCACCGCCCGGAGAAGTCGAGAGTGTTCGTCTCGGTCCCCTCACTGAATGAGATCTCGCCGGTCACCTCGGGACAGCGGATCTGCCCAGTTGTGACGCCGTCCGAGAAGTCCATGTCGAGGATCCAGGAGCCCTTGATCACCGAGTCGACCGAGGTCGCGGCGAGGAACAGACCCTTTTTCAGAAATGCGTCCATGACGCGCTTGGCCACCGCAGAGGTCAGCGTTTCGCGTGGCATCTCGAGCGAGAATGAGATGTCCTGAACCAGGTCAGACCCCTCGGCGTGCCCGTCGTGCTTCGTGCGGTTTCGCACTTGGACGTCTTCGAAGTTGTCCGCGTTCATGCCTCCGATCGAGCAGTTGCCTTCGGTCGGCTCCAAGAGCATGAACTCGCCCGACGAATAGCGCAGGGTGAGGGCTCCGACTCGTGATGTCCATCTGGATCTATTCGCCATTGTGCACCTCTATGCGTTGACGCCGACGACTTCGATGCGGATGATTGCCGCATTGACGCCGTCGAGGTTGGTCAGGAGGAGTTCCTTGTGGGTCGCGTCGACGGCATAGGAGCCGTCAACGCCACATGTAAACCCGTGGGTGGAGCTGGGCGTGATGTTGACGATGTCGCCGACGCCATCGAGCCAGGCGTCCCATCCATTGGTCGCGTCGACCTCCATCGTCACGTTCCCGACGTTGGTCGAGTCGCCCTGCGCTCGGAAGTGCCGGACCTCGACAAGGCTCAGCGCCGCTCCATCGAGGCCCAGATCTGCCTGAAGGTCGATCAACTGCGTCGCGCTGGCGGCCAGGGTGTATTCATACGTCCCCGCCTTGTTCCATTGGTTCGTCCCGGTCCCCGTGCTCCACGACTCCGAGACCACGGTCCCGTCACCCATGGATGCGCCGCCGCCGATAGGCGAGGCGTTCGCCAGAAGGAAGTTCGAAACCTGGTCCACTGTGCCTTTTGTGATGCTCACGTCGAGCCTCCTGTGAGTGATTCAATCCGTTTCATTCGATAACTCGACCTGATAACAATAGCCTTCGCCGAGCCATACGCCGCGCTCCCAGCCGTGCCCGTGTTGAGAGCCAGCCGCCTCACTGTACCCACCCATCGCAGATCGAGACCGAGGGGCTCGAGGACGTCAGGCGAGAGGATGGCACCGCGGATCTGTGAGTCGAGTACAAACGCGCTGTTACGCACCACTCGCTGATCTTCGGTGTTGTCGGTGGCGGGCAGGAACACAGTAACGTCGACCTCGACTGTGTCCTCGGCATTCGCGTAGCCGGCGTCTCGTGAGCCGCCGGCGTTCTTCGTCGCTGGCGTGATGACGACGATCTCCTTGTCGATAATGAAGTCCGCCTGGTTCAGCGGTCGACCTGGAATCATCCCGACGCCGAGCGTCACCTCAGTCGTGAGGTCGACACCGACACCGAGCCCGAGCGCTGGCGACGGCGCAGGGATCCCGCGAACAGCGTCGCCGACGATGAGCCCCTCGATGATGGCGATGATCTCGCCGAGGTCTGTGATCTCAGGCGCGCCCATCAGCAGTCATCCGATGTTCGGGGATACGAACCTGGCTGGTCGTCCATCCCCATTTCGAAGGCAGGCTGTACCCAATCCGAATCGCTCTCGAGCGTCTCCTTGTCGGCGATGGAGATGCCGCCCGCGTCCATACTCGCGGTGACTCCGATCGATGTGAGCGACAGCTCAAGGGCGACAGCGAGGTCGAGGTAATACTGAGCGGTCTTGGTCGGGTCGACGCTCGACGACCCATTGGCCACACGAGGCTGACGCATGATCGACGCCGCAATCGAGCGCGCCGCGAGGACTGCGGCAGCCAAGATCCCATTGTCGGAGGCGCCGAGGAACCAATTGACCTCAGCATCCGTGAGGAGTTGCGCAGTCGTGACCGTGTCGCCGACTGCGAGATAGACAGCATCGCGGCGCTGGGCTGCGGTTGTGACGCCTGGGTTTCCGCCGTAGGACATCTCAGACCTCTAGACCGACGCACTCCGCGAGCAGAGCGATCGTCCGCCTCTTCGTCGGCGGCCGGCGGCTCGGCAGGTGGTACGCCGCCGGGGCTGCCAGGGCGATGTTCCACAGGTCGCCAGCACTGTGAGCCTTCGAACTCTTGAGCACCTCGATGAGAGCCGCACGGAGTCCGCCGTCAGAAAGAAGGGGAACCACAGCGGACCCCGGCGGCTCATCGGGAGATAGCACGTCTGGCACAATGACCACGATCCGCTGGTCGAGGTACGACCGGATCCGCTTCCAGCCGGCAGCCTCAGGCAATGGTGTCCCCGGCTCGACGATGCCGCGCCCAGGGATATCCAGCCGTTTGCCAGCGACGTACATTATGCGATCACGTTGTCCATGAATAGGCCAAGCTCGGGGGCCACGATTTTGTGATCCCACTCGCCCTGAGCCTCAATCCGGGTGGCTTCGTTCTTCTCGAGTTCGAAGCGGTTGACACTCACGCCGGTTCCGCCGTTGGGGACGGTGCGACCCTTGCGACTGAACGTGTACCCCGCAGACGGGATCTCTCGGCTCGGCGACGGCGCCGCGTAGGCGAGGAGGATGCCCCTGGGATTGACGATGAACGCAGTCGTGGCGGTCGCTGCCTGCTCCTCGCTGGTGCTGTGGACCATGTCGGCAACGAACACGCGGTCGAGTTCCATGATCTCGGCGACGAGCTGCATGGTGATGACGCCGGGACTCGGAGAGCCGGTCGCCTTGACGCGGTCGATCATGTCGGGATGGTCGAGCAGTGTGTCCCAGACGTCGGCGCCAAACGTCGCCGTGTTGACCTTGTAGCCGGTGCGCTTCTGGACCAGGCGCTTGAACGCCCGAATGTTGACGATCGGGTCACTGGTGGTCTTCTGCCACTGGACGAAGTCAGCGTCTGCCGCCCCCTCTTTGTCAGTGCCCCAGACGCCCGCAACGAAGTTCTTGGCCGCCCACTCGAACTCGGCCTGACGGGTCACGTTGGCCATGAGGTACTGAGTCATGTTGGCCTCGTACATCACAGACTCGTCAGCCTCCTCCTCGGTGTCCCACGGCATATCGTGATGCAACGCAAACTTGTGAGTTTGGTAGGTGGTGTTCGTGATGCGCACACCAGAGCCGGCGGACTCACTGCCCGGCGCACGGATCTTGGCCTCGCGCCGCAGGATGTCGTCAAGGTCCCAGATGTGGTACGCGTCGATGGACTTCGAGACCGGCACGACCGGGAACACCTGTGAGGCGACTCCCGGATTGTCCATGCGCCAGGCCACTGCGACGTTGGTCAGGGCGGCGGAAACATGGACGGCGGAGCGGGTTGGATTTCCCATTTTTCAATACCCTCAGGAGAAGTTGGGCACCCAGAGGCGCCAGAGGTTTACTACGAGAGCGAGACGTTATCGTTCGCGGCAATCGTCCAGGCCAGAGCCCCGGCGACTGTGATCGCCTGGAGAGTGATCGACTCCGACACAGCGCCGAAGGTCATGATGGTGTTGTTCGCGACGTTGATCGCGCTGGCTACCGTGACGACTCGGTCGCCGACCGCGTAGGTATCGACGAACAGCGTGAGGCGCTGACCGACGAACGTCGGGATGGCGAGCGTGTTGGTCTCCGCCGCCGCAGTCGTGATCGCGATGGACCCCGACGCAGTGACTGGGATTGCCACGCCAGTGCCGGGATCGGCGATGACATTCTCGTCGGAGCCATGCCCGTTGTCCTGTCCCGCGATGCGCCACTCGACGTCGGCGCCGTCCTCGACACCAACGAGCAGCAGATACTCGCCGACATCGTCGAACGTGTAGGTCAGGGTGCCGAGTTGGTCGATCGGCGAGGCGAACGTGATGACGCAGTCGCCGCCGTCGGTTTTGAAATACAGCAACCGAAGCTGACCAGCATAGGAGGCGTCGGCCATGGTGCGCGTCTCCGCGCCCACTGTGACGATCGGGGTCTGCCCGTTGCCAGCAACCGAGAGCGCGGCGCCACTCGCGACGTCGGCGAGCACTCGAGACAGCGCGCCGTTGCCAGCGTCGGAGCGGTCGACCTGGAGCATCGAGAAGATGACCCCGGCGGCGCCCGCTGCGGTGAGTGCGACACCGACGATCGAGTCGCCGGCGACAGCCGTAACAGCCCGCCCGGTCGCGTCGCTCGCGATGTTGTCGCCGATGGAGACGGCAGCACCGGCGTGAGCCTTGGTGATGCCTCCTCGCCACAGCTCGGCAGCGTCGCCAATGGCGGCGGGGGTGTTCTGCATCACGCCCTCGACGTCACCACCGGCAGAAGCCAAGGCAGCGTCGCCGGATGCGTCGAACGTCATCAGCTTGTACTGGTTCGAGGCGCCGGCTGCGGCGACGGGAACAGTGAACGCGAAATTGAGGATGGAGGTGGCCATGATCAGTTGTCCTCATTCATCGCGCGAACAAGCGCGGGGTTGTCGGCCTGCGCCATGGCGCGGGCCTTGAAGATGTTGGACGCCGCGCCCTCGGAGACCAGCCGCTTGGCGATGACCTCGATCTGGTCTGCGGGGTCGCTGCTGTCGCCGCCGGTCGCCTTCTTGCCGATCTCCGTGAAGATGGCGGAAGCCTTGGCGATGCGCTGGCTCTGCTCGAGGACCTTCGTCAGGACCTGATAGTCAGCATCGGTCATCGACTCGCTGGCTCGCTTGAGCACGGGCCCGAGAGTCTTCGGCTCACAGATGTTGGTGTAGTCAGCCGCCTTCTGCACGAATTCAGCGGTGAGTCGGATGTCCCGCTCAGCCGTGAAGCTCTTCCGGAGTTCGGCGATCTCGGTGTCTCGCTTGGCGAGTTCCACCTTGGCGACATCGGACATCTCAATCACGGTCTCGTCGGCCAATGCGGCCTCCTCATCGGCTTGTTCGATGGCTTCGGGTTTCGGGTAGATGCCGCCGGCTTCGGCGATCTGGGCGAGCAAGCTCGTGACGATCTCCGTCTGAGCCTCGTCCGCTTCTCCGGTCGCGGCGGCTGCGAGTGCCGCCAGTTGGTCGGCGTCAAATTCCATTTTGGCCACTTCTCCGTCAGCCATTGCGGCCTCCGCTTTGCGAGTGATTTCGTTGATCTTCTCGACCGACTCGTCGGACATCCCGACGGCAGCGGCGAGGGCTATGATGTCGGCCTTCTGACCGTCGCGCTTGGTCACGAGGATCGGCCTGGCGTTCGCTGGTCGGTCGACGAGCGATACCTCGATGGGCTGGATCTCCGTGAGCGCAGTGGTCATTCTTTCCCTTCCGGTGACATTGTATAGGCCAATGTCACTGGAGGGTCAAACTGTCACTGACAATTCAGGTTTGGCACCCTATTGTCAGACCTCGGTGCGGTATCCGGCTCCACGAATGGAGAGCCCGTCGTATTCTCCGCTTAGAACGCCGGCCCACAGCGCGTCGTCGACCACGTAGATTGTCATCAGCCAGGTGCCCGCTTTGGCACTCTCGCCGTTGCCAAAGTCAAGGTCGACTCTGGCGATCCAACTTTCGGCGAGTTCGAGGGGAGCTGGGTCGTCGCCGTGCATGAATCCGAGGAATGTCTCGCCCTGGCCGAAGTGGCGCAGGAACAGATAGGCCGCGGTCTCGATCTCGGCAGCGGTGACGACATCGTCCTGGGTGTCGCTCGACTCGTCGGCGGTCTCGGGGTCGCCGTCCCAGGGCTCCAGGACGATAGCAGTGAACAGCCGGCGAGGGGCGTCGACCTTGCAGATCTTGGACGTCGCGGTGATGTCGACTGCGCGCTTGACCACATCCCCGAGCTTCGGGGCAGCGAGAACTACACCGCCGCGTCGAATCGTCACGGCCGACGCTCGACCGAAAGAGTCGGCCACGGTGATGCCGAAGACCTCGGGCACAGCAACCCCTGACGGCGCATACCCGAGCGTGATGTGAGCCTTGTACTCGGGGAACTGCTGAGCTGTCACCCACGGCGCGAGCGCAGTCAGGAGTCGGACGTGCAGAGGTAGCAGATCTACGGGGTCGAGGTGGACCACGATAGCGGTGCGCCCATCGGAGCCCGGCGGGAAGCTGCCGACGTCGCTGCTTTCGGGGAAGTCGAAGGGGTCCAGGGCGCCTGTCGCAATGGTCGCAGCCTCGACGAGCGCGCTGGTGGCATCGGCTGGGACGTTGCCAACAAATAGGAGGGTGACGTGCGGCGCTGGCACGTCGATCAACTCGATACCGAGCGCCCACTCGACCGCAGCACGGGCCTCGCTCACAAGGTCAGCGTCGGGCACCTCGACGGACAGCCACACGGATTCCTCGCTCGACATCGCGGCGCGGGCGTCTCGGGGGTCGTCGGCTTTTTCGGTCATGGCTGGTCCTCCGTCGGGGCGTTCCCGTTGGACTGGGTGGGAGGCAGGGGCATCGTGATTGACGGGCGTCTCACGTCCTCGACGTTGGCCGACTCGCCTCGCTTCGGGAGGTTCGCGATCTCGCGCAGATACGGCTCGAGGTCCTCGGTGGACATCGACCCGACGGCGCTCAGCTTGACCACGAAGTCCGCCAGCTTGGACAGGTCGCGGCTCTCGACGTCACCGTGGACAAGCCTCGGCCAATCGCTCTCAGGTATGCCGTTGAGCTTCATCAGCGGCGGGATCGCGTGCCTGTTCACGGTGTCGGTGATGCGGTCCATGGTCGCGCCGAGCGCGACGGCGAAGATGTCAGTGGATGAGTCAGCGAGGGCAAACGAGCCAGTACGGTCCATCCCGAGGAACAGGAATTGAGTGAGCAGGGTCATGGCGACCTCCTTGCTGTATCGGTCGATGGCTGCCCCGATGTCGCTCGCTCGCTTGCCGCCGGTCGACAGGAGTCGCAGCTTGTACCCGGACGGCTTGCCGTCGTCCCCGGTCTCGGATGGCATCACGACGCCCATCTGTGAGTCCATACGGATAGACTTCACGATCTTGAACAACCCGGCCCTGATGACCCGCTGCACTGCGGTTGCCGTGCTCGACATGATGGCGACAGGCGCCTCGATGACAGGGAGCCCGGCGAGGTCTCGTTCCATGCCGATGGCCTCGATCTCCTGCATCTTCTTGAGGAAATACCAGGGGCGATAGGCGCTGCGCAGCCCGCTGCGACCCTCTGGGCTGTTGAGGTGGCTGCGGAACGTGAAGAGCAGCGCCTTGGCGAGTGGGATGAACGCCGTCCGCCCCGTCGAGTAGTCGCTCTGGTGCATACCGAGAGTGTCGCCGACGTCGTCGAATGCCCACCGGTCGAGCGTCTCCTGACCTCGAGGCGCCCACTTCGCCCAGCCGACGCGGCGGTCGTCGTATCGGCTGGCGTCACCTTCTCGAATCTTGTAGACGACCTCGAAGAACGACCAGCCGTAGGTCACGCAGGACAGCGCCTCTGAGAGGAACGACTGCCAGGTGTGGGTCATGTCGTCGAAGAGCGCGCCGCGGAGGAACTCGGCGACCTCGATCTGCTCGGGTGTTGGGTCGGACGCCGCCGCCTCGACATGCCAGGGCGCCTGCAGGATGAGCGACTCGATGGTGTAGAGGGTCGCGCCCACCGTCGGGTTGTTGTCGGCCATCTCCCGAAAGGTGCGGATCCCCTTCTGCCCCTGTAGCTGTCGCAGCCACTCGTCGTACAGGTTGCCGCCCGACCTCTTGAGCCCGGTGCTGCCCAGTTCGACGTCACCATCGACCGACTCGGGTGTCTCGTCTTGATACTTCGAAATGTCGACGCTTTCGACCGGCGCCGAGTCGAACGCGCCCAGGGTCATCCGTGAAAACAGGGTCCGGTCGTTTAGATCTGCCATGGGCTTTCCTGCTCCAGTTCGCCCGAGTCTAACGCCTCGGTCCAGTCTTCGTCGCCGCCGTCGTCATCGTCGACACCCTTGACCAGGTATCGCAGCGCGTCGCAGCCGTGGTCGTTCCGCTTGATAATGTTCCCGCGAGCGTCGCGGCGATAGGCGCCCAATTCGTTGATCAGACGCACGCAGGACTGATGGATGAGCACGGTCGGAGGGTGCAGTGAGAGGCGCACGCTCACCGCTGTCACGCCTGTCTCGACGTCGCGATATGCCGGGAACGCGGGCAGCCCAGATTCGCGCATCTCGGCATAATCCTGGAGCTTGGACGAGTCGCAGAAGATCTTGATGAACAGCTCGCCGGCGTCGTCGGTGATGGTCTTGGCGACTCCAGCGAACACCGAGACAGCGACCCGAGCGCGCCAGTATTCGCGATACACCTCGAGGATACCGTCGTCGTTGACTGCGCCCCAGAGCAGCACGTTGGGATTGTTGAATCCGAAGTCGCCGCCGCCGTACAGTGGCCACGAGCCAGGGATGGGCCGGTCCTGGACGACGTGGATACCGTGATCGAAGTCGGGCCAGACTAGACCCTTCATCGTGGTGAAATCGCCATACTTCGCGGCCGCGATCTCCGCCTCGGTCATCCCGACCGTGAGGTCATCCATCAGCCCCTCAGGGACGTGAGGATTGTCTTCGTTCCACATCTTGACATTCGCACTGCCGCGCTCGCGGTTCTCAACGAATCGCCGTTTGGGCCAGTCGATGTCGGAGTGCGGGTCGTTGGTCATCGAGAACACGAGCCGCCCCTTGGCCTCCTCGGCGAGACGCTTTCGGGCCTCGTTGAACATCGGCTCGGGCGCCTCCTCGTCCACGCCGAGATACCGAATGCGGTCGCCCTTCATGCCGTTCACTCCCTGGCTGTGAGCTTTGAACACGATCTTGGCCGGCGTCGAGTAGCCTGGGACGGAGATCTCGAGCGTCGCCTCCTGCCCTGCTCGTCGGTTGAGCCACCCCTTGTCGGCCTCGTCGATCCCAGCGAGGGCCTCGACCGTGCCCCGGTGGTAGCGCTTGGAGTCGTCGTGAGTCGGCGCCAAGAACCAGGTCACGCCGGGTCCTGGCGGGATGAGGTCGAGCGGCAAGTCGTTCAGCCTGATGAACGACTGGACTGCGGGATGGTCGCCGCCGAGCGCATAGCAGAGCCCGAGGACCAGGTTGAGCGCGGTCTTGCCGCTCTTGTTCCCGCCCCAGATCAGCAGGAGCCGGGCGCATACGATGGCCTGCAGTGCGCGCTTCTGCGATGTCCTCGACGCGCCGTGGTCCCATGCCTCCCACCGAGCGAGCGGCCAATCGCGACCGAGGTCGAGCGCTTCGGCTATGTCCGGGTGGACGTCATACGTCGTCATCGTGCCGCCGGCGCTGGATCTCCGTGAGCGCAGCGTCAAGCAGTTCAGGCGGGGCGGTCCTCATCGCGGCGGCGAAGCGGTTCTCGCGCTCGATGACATCAGACTCCCAGACCGAGCGGCGCCGAGGGTTCTTGCCCTTCGCCATCTCCGCATACAGGTCCTGCAGTTCCGAGACCATCCTCGAGACGTTCTGCGTCCGGTTCCGAGCCAGCTCCAGCGAGAGAGTGAACGCAAGGATCTGATACAGCGACGCCAGAAAGTCAGCCGACTCCAGGTCTGGACCGGGCACAGGTGGCGGGTCGCCGACCTCGAGATCTTCGATGCGCGAAACCCGGGTGCCCTTGGCCTCGGCGATGAGCGCCCGAGCCTCGCCGGCGTCGTCGACGAGACTGATCCGACCCTTCGGAGACGGGGCAGGGACCGCGCCGCGGATCTTGCCGAGATGGCTGAGCAGGGTGCGGGCGGCCACGGCGTCGCCCTCGTGCGCCTTCTTGGCCAGCGTCGCCAGTGCCGCGCGCTCGAGTTGCCCGAGGACCTCGTCGCTGGCTACCGGGTCACTCGCCATCGACGCCCTCGGGGATGGGCTGCTCGTCATAGAAGAGCATCCGACGAGCGGCTGCGCCCTCGCTCTCGCCCTCGCGGCGAGCCTGGAGCAGGCCGGCGTATTCGGCGTCTGACAGCTGCATCCTCACGCGGTGCCTGCGTCGCTCCGACTCGGGCAGCGGCGGTCGTCCTGGTCCTCTACTTTTCGCCATCGGTGCATCCTTTCTGAGTGCGCACCAATCCAAGCTCGACCTTGATGTCAGCGGCAATCCGCCGGCACTCCTCAGCCCGCTGCTTAGTGGCATCTGCCATCGCTTCGAGCGCCAGCGCCCTGTCCTGGTAGCAGCCCATCAGAGCCGTCATCGCGTCGTGAAGGTTGCTCATCGGTTCTCCGTCCTCTGTTGTCTCGCCCGGTCGGCGTCGGATGCTCATGGCCACGGCGACGAATCGAGCCAATCGGGCTCGATCTCCGACATCTCCTCGTAGGGATCGCCACCTATGACAACGCCGCACGGACGGCAGGCCTCTGCAGGGAACAGCCAACCCTCGCCGTAGGTCGTCCAATACTCGACCACCTCGGGAGGCTGGCCACATGTGCAGGCCTTTCTTGGTATCCGCCAGTGGTCCGACAACTCTTTGGGCGTCCTGTAGATCCCCTCGCCGCCCACGATATCCGTCGTGCCGTTATATTCTACGTGGTACACATCACCGTCGGCGAATCGTATCTGTCCCGCTGCATGGCTCATCGGTTCTCGGTCCTCTGTTGTTGGAGTCTCGCCCTCAGCCGCTCACCGGCTGCGGTATCCCTCACAGACTCCCGGCCAGCGGACTCCAGCCGAGCGACCGAGACGCCGAAGACACGGGCGACACGGAGCAGCGTATGACGGTCGAGCTGGCCAGCGCGATAGCCGACCTCGACCCGAGACCAGAACGCCGGGTAAGCGCCGAGCGACAGCGACAGCGCCCACGCTGTACGCCCGTCGGTGAATCGGATGTCGCGGAACAGGTCGGCGAGCGTCTCGCCGACTCGCCACACGTCGTTGCCTCCGACGACTTCCGTCGCAGTGTCGTCCGGGTCGAATGACCAGCCGCCGTAGCTCATGATGGGTCCTCCTCGATGGTGGTCTCGACTGGTTGCCGATCGGTCTGAATCCCGGTCGAAGCGCCACAACCGGACGATAGGTGCCCGTTTGCCGGGGGTTTGTCGCTCATGGTGCGCTCCAAGCGTCCAGCGCAAGCCGGCAGGACGGGCACTCTCCACAGGGCGTTGGACCCGCGGTGTAGCAGCTCCAGGCGTCGGAAGGGCTCAACCCCAGCCGGCGCGCCTCGGCGACGATGGCGCGTTTGTTGTACCCCATGAGCGGCGCGGCGATGGGCACACCAAGGGCGGCAGACATTCGACTCACGAAGGCGGGCCGACAGTCCTCATAGTCGTCAGCGTCGTCTGCGTTGACGCCGATAACCAAAGACTCGTTATCGAGAGCCGGGAGGACGTTCGCAGCTGCCGACAAGAGGACGGCATTCCGCGACGGCACGACGCGAGCGCCCTTGTGTGTGCCCATGTCGCCGAGGTCGAGTCCGAAGACGTGAACCACCTTCAGAGGCACAGCACGCTCCCCGCAGTACGCGAACGCCTTCCAACCCTCCGGTACTTGCGCCGGGTGGCCGTAGTCCACGAACACGCACCCAGCGAGAGAGCCCGCCGCCCGCGCCAATTCGGCACACACAAGCGAGTCGATACCACCGGACAAAAGTACGACCTGACTCACGATCCGCCTCGCATATGAGGAAGAAGGCTTGGCTGGCGGCGGGCTTGGTCCAAGCGCGGAAGCGAAACCGAGTATTGAGAGGCAGACGTGCCGTCGAAGCTGTCAACGCCGGCGTGGGCGCAGAGGGCGATACGGTGGGCGCTGTTCACGCGGAGACAGTGAAGCCAGGCGCCGCGCTCAAAGCAGGGTCGACCCCACACACGATGAGTCAACTGGTCGATCTTCCAACCCGTTGCAAGCTTCCCAGGGATTCGCTCGTCGGTCGTGCCGCCAATGGCAACCCCGACGCGTGGAGACAAGAGTCCCGAAACATCAGACGGCACCATTCCGTCCTGAACCCCCACAAGCACCCGCGGGCAGCGCTCCAAGCACCATGGGAGCCATTTAAGAGTTTGAGCCAGCGACGCGTCCTTGTGGCCAACAACGTCGGGAGCGACAACCCAATCGGCGTCGTGTCCCAATTTCTCCACAAGCCGGACGAAGGCGACATCATCGAAGGAGCGCCCCTGCTGATGAGCAGTCCAAGCGCCGTTGTCGAGCGCGTACCGGAAGCTTTCCGTTCTGTGGGCGCCCGTCGCCGACACCAAGAGGCGCCACCCGGCGCGGTCTAGCGATCTCAGGTTCCGGGCTGTGCCTGTTCGGCTTGCATAGGCAATCATGGCGACCCCATCAGCGCGGCCCACTCGGCCCACGTGCGCCGCGTCCACGGCAGCGCAGTCGAAGGCGCGGCCCGTGGTGTGGGCCTCGTAAGACCCGGCAATGTTATTCTCTGTCGGCATGGCGGCCTCCTGTACGGTTGCCTTGCTGGCCTCCACGGCGTTGTCGCGTCGTGGGGGCCTCGTTGGTTGTAGCACACTCCGCAGCTCGGCGGCGGTCATAGTGAATCGAGCACAGCCCGAGGGCCATGTGGGGCCGCTCGCAGCCTGGCGCGTCGCAGCCTCGGCCTGAACCTCGTCGGCAAGGCCGCAACTCGCACGGCTCGTCGACCGTCCACGTCTCGCCAGCGCCCTCGACGTAGCTCGTGCCCTCGGTGTCCACGTCCCACACCACCGGCCACGTCGAGGACACGAGCCCGAGGTAGGGCGTCGCCGGTGTCAGCGGGTCGTAGCGGCTCAAAAGAGCACCTCCTGAGCCAGCCGACGGGCTGCTATCTCGCAGTAGCG
>Ga0114918_10003285_pt1 | contig 14314 bp, 20 predicted proteins | sample LantaG_FD_87015 | JGI IMG/M metagenome (GOLD analysis project Ga0114918, IMG submission 87015) | Deep subsurface microbial communities from Baltic Sea to uncover new lineages of life (NeLLi) - Landsort_02402 metaG | ecosystem: Environmental > Aquatic > Marine > Oceanic > Sediment | place...
AAAAGACATTAAAAAAGGAATATTAAAGAGTGCTAAAAAAGGTGATTTTCATTATTATTGGGATATTACTGGATTAGATGTTAATATTGTAAAAAGTGTAATGAATGTTCTTGAAAAGGAAGGAAAGATGTTTAAGAGTAAGGGTGTAAATTTTAAAATAATACGTTGGTAAAAATTTTTGTGTGATGGAGAAATGGTAGTAGTCCAAAAAAGATATGATCTCGTCCCGGCTACATAAACGGGAAGACAATAGGTTCGATTCCTATTCACACTACTGTACTTATAAAAAACACTTATGAAAAAATGTGTAGTATGTTTAGAACCATTACATGGAAATCAACAAAAATATTGTAGTGGAAGATGTAAACAAAAAGGTCATTATAATAAATTTAAGTCACAAACTAATACATATCATAGCCAAACTATAAGAGGATTAGAAAAATATATTTTATTAATCTATTAGGTGGTAAATGTGAAAAATGTGGATATAATAAAAATTTATCAGTATTTAATTTTCACCATAAAGATCCTAATGAAAAAGAATTTAGTTTAGATATAAGATATAATGTAAGTAGAACTACAATAAAAAGATGGCTTATAGGACCTGTATCGCCTCTGGCTCATAACCAGTAGAAAGCGTAATTGGTAACATGTGGGTTCAATCCCCTCCAGGTCCACTAAAAAGGTTTAGTAAGAATACTATCTTGTAAAATAATATTATGTTGTTCTAGGATTATAGAATCGTTTTTTAATAGTGTTTCTAACATAAAATTATTAGATTTGACGATTTCTTCGTTATGTTGTATTAATTTTTTATTTGAATTAATATAATTAAAGTTTAATAATGCTGATATTACTAACAATGTTAATAGCATTAATACTAAGCCTTTAATGCAGGGCTGAATGTTGGTGTTGCTGGTAATTGAGAATAGGTTTGTAAATAATTTTTTCATTATGTTTTTAATTTTTTCTTATATATAAAATATTTAAATATGAAATTTGGTATCTATACTTTAGTAATAAAATTTGAAAAGAATTCAGTTTCCCATTTCTATAACTTAGAAAGAGGATGGGGCAATGGTTATGTTTTATTACCACCAAGTCATCCTTATTATGGTTTTGACTATGATAATATTGGTGTTTATGTACATGGTGGTTTAACTTTTGGTATTAAATTTGATTCTTCTAATTTTATAAAATGGATTAAAGAAAGAGAAATTGATGGTGATGTTACTATTGAAAATTTTGAAAAGTTTAATGATTATTGGATTATTGGATTTGATACTGGTCATCATGGTGATAATAAATTTACATGTCCAAAAGAATATGTAATGTCTGAAGTAAATAGCTTGTTAGAGCAATGTTTAAGTGATGATATTAAAGGAATTCAAAAATATAAAGCAGTTTATCAACGAAAGGATAAGTTGCTTAAAATAGAGGGAAATTAGCTCAGGGGTAGAGCATCGGTGCAAAAAAACAGTAATTTGTTCAAAAAAATTATTAACAGCATAACGAAGCAAGTAAAACCGAGGGTCGGATGTTCAAGTCGTTCATTTCCCACAAAAAAAGAGAAGTAAAAACTTCTCTTTTTTTATTTAAATTTTTTTATTAGTTCTAATTCTTGTCGTTTAAATAGTAAATGAAATTCTTTACCTTTACAATTGAATTTCATATATACTTTATAATTAAAACGAATTTTTCCATAAATACCGTTCTGTTCAAATCTATTTTTTGCACATTTTTTTAGAAGTTTTTTTCTTTTTCGAGGTAATTTGTTATCCATGTTATGCATTTTTTCCCATCTTGAAGGATTAGGATTTTTAGGCATAGTGTAACTATGTTTTTTGCAATACCATTTACCTTTATAATCTTTTGTATATGCAGTAGGCTTTTTACATTTGCAACATTTTGTAAGAGGTTCGAATACCATAGAAGAATATGAGCAATGTTTACAATATCCATAGCCATCGGTTCTAGTTCTGCGTTCCATTTCGTGTTCACATGTAATTATTTTTTGGTATTTGTTCCAGGCTTCTTCTTCTGCTTCTTTAATATTTTTACCTTCACCACGAATAAAACATTTAGGTTCTGTTGGAAATGCTTCAAAAAAAGCTGTCATGTAACTTTCTTCGCTAGCCATTCCTTCAGCTAGTCCTTTTAATGGATCTCCGTTAAATACTTTTGAAAAACTATTTTTTGGTAGTACAATTCCACTTGAACCGCCTTGACATGAACAATTTTCCCATTCATATTTTGATTCATAATCTTTACCAAATGACATACTTACTTTCATAGTTTATTATTTTATTATTTTTACAAAGATAAGAAAATTTACTTACAAATCAACTTTTTAGATATAATTTTTTAATATATACATATATGCCAAATAGAACACAAATACCTAAGCCTATACCAGATGATAAGCAAAAGACATCTTTATCAAATGTGGTTGGTGCGAGTAAAAGGTTAACATTAATTTATGTTGTTCTTTCTGTGTGGATTGCATTAGCTATTTTTGGAATAATAATAGAAACTGACATATATGCATTAGCTGTTTATTTTGCATCAGGATTGCCTATTATTTTAGGATATCTTTGGGCGGAGACTTCAAGACCTACTAATGCTGCTGCGATTGTTCGTGGAATTGGTATGAGACCAGGTAATATGGGTGGTAATTATGGTGGATATAATAGTTACGGTGGTAATAATATGGGTGGTGGAAATATGGGTGGAAATATGAATTCACCAGGTAATAATTATGACACAAATTATGGTAATGAGCAAAATGTATATAATGATGAATCACAAATTAATATAATTAATATTTACTCAAATGATTCATCGGTTGAACTACAGGTAAATGAGAATCAATTAACAACATTAATGAATATAGGTTATATTGATACTATAGATAATAGATATACTTTTGATAAAAATTTACTAACTCAAATAAAATCTTTAGTAAATGAAAAGTTACAAGAACCTGAAATTTGATTTTAGAAAAAAATGAATAAAAAATATAAATATATAATTTTGGTATATTGAAAACTTTTTTTATCTTTGTACCTATAAATAAATAATAATTTTAAACAAATAAATAAATAAAAGAATGAGAAATTCAGTAAACATATCAGTTAGTAATCGCAATGTCGTACGTGTACAACAAGTGCAGATTTTGATATGTCCGGAATTTCTTTCGTGAGTACTTAGGTATTCATATAAAAAACCGGATTTGTAAAAGTCCGGTTTTTTTATTTTAAATCTTTAACGAAAAGATTTACAAAATTGACCTATGGTGGAATTGGTAACACATCTGATTTTGGTTCAGAAGAGTCTAGGTTCGAGCCCTAGTAGGTCAACATATTGTCCTGTGATGGAATTGGTTAGACATGCCAGACTTTGAATCTGGTGCCTGTAAAGGTGTGTGGGTTCGAATCCCACTTGGACAGCAAAAATATGGGACTATGGTGTAATGGATAAACATCCCACTTTTACACAGTGGAGACGAGAAGTATAATCCTGGTTCGAATCCAGGTAGTCCTACATATTATGCACTTATAGCTTAGTTGGTTAAAAGCGCTTGTCCAACACACAAGAGATCAAAGGTTCGACTCCTTTTAAGTGTACAAATGCCTCTGTATTAGCACCGTCTTCGAAACGGTAGTCGTATAATTGGAAATGAAAATGTGGGTTCGAGTCCCACCAGGGGTTCAAAAAAGGACTTATTATAAAATATATATAAATAAAAAAATATTTTATGAATAAGGTAGAAGAAATTTTTAGAGCATGGAGTATTGCATTTAATCCAGATGATGAACAGGCTGAATTAGCTGTTAAAAGAATACAGATATGTGATAAATGTGAACACAAAGATAAATATCCAACAGGACCTTTACTTTATATTGCTAAATGTGGAGTTTGTGGTTGTGCCTTAAAGGGAAAAATTTACACACCTAAAACGTACTTAGATGAAGGTGGTTCTTGTCCAAAAGAAAAATGGAAAGATGTTGAAAAAGAATGGTTGGATAAAAAAAATAATACAGTAAAATAATGGATTTAAAACCGATTTTTTCAAATGCAGAAAATATAGATCAGACTGAATATTATTGGTTTGATAAAGGATTTAACGAAACTGAATTAGAATGGGTTAATAATTTGGTATCATTATATCCAATTGATAATTCTTATATAATTGGTTCTAATAATGAAGAGCCAAAGGTTAGGGAATCTTTACTTAGGTGGCTTGATTATGATGATAATTCAAGTTGGCTTTATGATAAATTACATGATTGTGTAATAGAAGCAAATGATACTACTTGGAATTTTAATTTATCATATATAAATGATTCAATACAATATACTCAATATTTTACTGGTCATCATTATGATTGGCATGTAGATATTGGACCATCGCCTATTAATCATAGAAAAATAAGTGTTGTTGTTCAATTAACAAAATCTGAGCAATATGAAGGTGGTGATGTTGAAATTTGGACAGGTGGTAAATTTAAGACTTTACCTAGAATTAGGGGTAGTGTTATATTATTTCCAAGTTTTCTTTTACATAGGGTTACACCTATAACAAAAGGTATTAGAAATAGTTTAGTTTTATGGGTTGGTGGAAATAGTTATAAATGAAAAGAAGTTAAATACCTCTTTTTTTATAAGAAATAAAAAATGTGTTATTTTTTAAAAAATTGAAATAAAAAATTAATATATAAGAAAAATAGTATTTTAAAAATAAAAAAATTCAGATATGAAAAAAGTAAAAACTTACGAAAAATTTTCAGAGGATTATAGATTAAATGAAAATTTATTAAAAAGAGCTTGGGGTAAAATTTCAAATTACTTCAAAAAGAAATTTAAAGATTTAGGTTGGTTATATTATACTTTATTTTTGAAAAAAACAGGTCAATTACCAAAGAATAAAATTAGAATATATTTACCAAAATCTATATTATCTAGTTTAAAAACTATTCCAACTAAAAAAGAATTAGAAAATGATATTGAATTATCTTTAGAATCAATTGATGTTACTAATTTAAAGGTTGGTTCTATTAATGAAAGAACTGTACCTTTAGAACATCCAAATCCTAAAATGTTAAATGTTGATGTTAAAGGTTTAAAGAGAAAGATTAATAGAGTTTTTAATATGAATTTAAAAAGAGCTGAGAGAGGTGAAAAAAGAACAAAACAACATGCTGTTTTTATTTGGGGTGCACCTGGTATTGGTAAAACAGAAATATTAAATCAATTAGCAGAAGAAAATAATGCTGTTGTTATTGAGTGGCTTTTATCACAAATAGATCCTACTGATTTTAGAGGTGTGCCAACAATTGAAAACACAAAAAATAGTGGATTATCAAAGGATGAAAGAACAGTAAATAAATTACCTGAAACATTTCCAGATCCAGATACAAAAACACCCGGTATTATGTTTTTTGATGAAATGAATCAAGCACCACAAATAGTTTTAGGTGCAGCTTTATCATTAGTATTAAATGGTAAAATAGGTTCATATATATTACCAGAAAATTGGATTGTTGTTGCTGCTGGTAATAGAGAAATAGATTTAGGTGATGCACCTCCAACACCAATGAGTTCAGCATTATCAAATAGATTTGCTCATATTAATTATGCACCTACTGTAGAAGGATGGATAAAATGGGCACTTACTAGAGAAGAAATAAATCCAGATATAATTGTTTTCTTAAAACATAAACCAGAATATTTTCATAAATTAGATGATGAAGATAGTGATGAATCTTGGCCTTCACCTCGTTCATGGCATTTAGCATCAGAAGAAGAATATGATGAAAGAGGACGTTCTTGGGATAAAACTAGAATAAGTAAGGATATTTGGGATGAAATTTATGTACCAAGAGTTGGTGCACAAGCAGCAGCAGCATTTGGAGCATATTTAGCATTAAAAACTGTTTATAATGAAAGAGATGTAGAAGGTGTTTATAAAAATGGCGCAAAAGCAAAAAGGTTACCAAAAAGAGCAGATGAATCATATGCAGCGTCAGCATCTATTGCATCTTATAAAGCAGGTCAAAAACTTACAGAAAAAGAAGTTAAAAACTTAACAGAATTTTTATCAAGCATACCTGAAATTGAAAAAAGGACACCTATTATGTCACAAGCTAAAGATTTTCATCCAGAGCTTAAAGAAGATCCTAAGTTATCAAAAACATGGTGGGATGGTATTAAAGTCTGGCATACAGATTTGAAAAAATTAGATGATGATTCAAAATAATAAATAATATGAGAATATTTAAAAAATTTGAAACTTATAATACATTTTTAACATTAAATGAAATGATAGATTCTGAAAATATCAGGGATGTTCGTGCATTAAATAAGTTTCGTAAATGTTTTACTTTGATTACCGTTAATTATCGTTTTTTTGCTGAATTGTTATTTAATTTAAGAATAGTAGAAGCTCATGCTGGTAGCAGATTTAAAACAATGGCAACTGATGGTAAAAGTATAATATATAATCCAGATTTTGTTAATAAATTAAAAGAAGCTGAAGTTATTTTTGTTATTTTACACGAACTTATGCATTGTGCTAATTTACATTTTGCTAGACAACAAGGTAGAGAAGCAAATATTTGGAATTGGGCGGCTGATTATGCTATTAATATTCAGTTAGATGATATGCGAAAAGATATGAAAACACCAAGTAATATAGAAACACCAAAAGATATATTATTAGATGAAAAATATCGAGATATGAGTGCAGAGCAAATTTATGATAAGTTATATGAAGAGAAACCGCCTGATGATGGTAAATTTAGGTGTCCTAAATGTGGAGCAGAAATTAAAGATATAAAAAGTAATATTAATGGTAAACCATATTGGAAAGATGGAAAATACTTATTACCAATGAAGTGTCCTCATTGTGGAGTTGATTTTGATATTGATATAACACCACCAAAGTCAGGTGGTAATCCACCACCACCAGGTGGTAATCCGCCACCAGATGGACCAGAAGTTCCATTTTTTTGTCCTGCTTGTGGTAACGAAATTGAAGATGTGCAAAAACATATGGGGAAAGTTGTTAATGGTGAAGTAACAATAACGTGTCCTCATTGTGGTCATAAGTTTAAAATGCCAATTAATCCTTCACCTGGTGAAGGTGACGGTGAAGGTGATGGTGAAGGTCAACCTGGTGGTCCACGTGATCCAAATGATGGTGATCCTTGGGTTGAAGATGGTAAAGATATTGGCAAAAAAGCACCTCCAGTAACTGGTGATGATATAGCTGAACCAGGTACATTAGATGGACAAGGTGAGACTGTTTATGAAGGTAACACGGATTTAGATAAAATGAGTAAACGTGAAGTAGCTGAAGCTTGGAAAAAAATTAGAATTGATGCTGTTTCAAATTCTCGTGGTACAGGTTCTGCTTCTTTTGATAGGTGGCTTAGAAAAACATCAAAACCTAAAGTGAATTGGAGAGTAGAATTAAAAAAATTCGTATCTCAAATTTTCAGTGAATTAAATTATGGTTTTTTTAATAAAAGGTTTATTGGAGATAAAAAATATTTACCTGGATTAAAAAAAGTTGATAAATCAACTTATGATAATGTTATTATTGCTATTGATACATCAGGTTCTATTAATGATGTAACTCTTGGTAAATTTGGTGTTGAATTAGAATCACTTTTTAGTAGATTTAAAATAAAGAAATGTCATATTATTTGGTGTGATTCTGAAATAAAATCAGTACAAACATTTGACTTAAGAAAAAGTAAATTTAAACTTGAAAGACTTGTACCAAAAGGTGGAGGAGGAACTAGTTTTTTCCCACCATTTGTATGGATACAAAAAAATATACTTAAAAAAGGAAAAACTCCAGCATTTTTTATTTATTTTACAGATGCTTATGGTGATGCACCAAAACCAACACAATATGCTATTAGAACTTATATAAAACGTATATTATGGGTTATCACTGATAATGATGATGCAAAAAATTTAACTTATGGTAAAAAGATTTATCTTGATAAGATGGCTGAATAAAAAAAAGTCCTGAAAAATTCAGGACTTTTTTTTGTTTAATAAATTTTTAATAAATTTTTAATATTACTTTCTAGAAATGGTTTAATGTCACTTTCAATTAAATTGTATTTATATTTACTTTTGCCTAACATTAATTTCATTATATCAATTTTACCATAAATTTCAACTTTACCAATATCTATTAAAACTTTCGATAAAATTTCAAAAAGTATTGCGGTTCTTTCTTTTTCAGAATAAAGTAAAAATTTTCTTGTTTGTTCTCCAGTTTTTATTTTTTCACCTTTAAGATTTTTTAATTTTATATTTCTTTGTTCTTTTATAGGTATTTCTGTAAATCTATGAGGTGAAACATAACTTCTAATTCCACGAATTTTTATTTTAGAGTCTGTCCATGTGTTACCATTATAACCTACTACTGATGTTAATTTTTGGTTTTCCACGTAATATATTTCATTTTCTTTTAATGTTTTACCTGTACCATACATACATTTAACAAATTGTCCTTTATAATTTTTATTTTTTGGATCTATTGATTCTTCTCTTTTTATAGAAAAATCTGGTACAGATTCTAAAGGTTTGCCATTAGTTAAAGTAAAAAATTTAGCAAAATAACTACCTACATTTTTTAATTGTACTATTTTTTTATCATAAGTTCTTATACTTATAGCATCATAAACGGCACCTTTAATTAATATTGTTGAAGATTTAGAATTGATACATATAACTTTTATTGGTTCTCCTATTATAGCCATTTTTATATATTTAAAAGTTGTTTAATAAATGATATACTATCTAAGTGATAAAAATATATATTTATAAGTGATAATGTTAATAATAAAATTGAGATTAATATATCAAATGTAAATATTACTTTTCTAACAGATTTATTTTTAAATTTTTTAAGTAAAAGTGGAATTACTAACGATAAAAATAATATAGCCACAAAGAAGTATAAATTTATAGTAAATAATCCAATTACACAGATCACTAGATACACAAAATTTATACCTGATATTTTAACAAGTTCCTTATAAGCAACTGAATTAACTTTACCTAATACTTTTAAGTAATAATCTGCAACTATACATTTTAATCTAAAAAAAAGATTAAATTGAATTAGGTTCTGTATCTCAAAACCAATAACAAGTGCAATAAGAAATGGAAAAATCATAATTATATTTTTTAGAATTTAGACAAATATAAGGATTTTTTATTGATATTTAAGTTTTTTGAGTATTTTTTTTGCGTAGTTTTTATAATAATTGTTATCAATTATAATTTTTTCAAATTGTTTAATTGCTGATTCATTATCATTATTCATTAAATGACATAAACCTATATTAAATTCAGAAATTTCTATGAGTGTGTTTTCTTTATTTGCAATTACTTTTTTATATTCTTCAATAGCATATTTAGGTTTATTTAGATTTTGATAACAATTACCAATATAAAATGTAGGTAATATATTATTTTTATTATTAGATATTTTAAAATATGTAATTGCTTCTTCGTAGTTATGATTATCATATAATTCTTTAGCTTTAATTAAATTTGAATCATATGTATTTCCACGACTATTTGTTATATATTCTGATTGAATATTATATTTATCATAAATTTTTTCATTTGTTTTTGTACCAATTGAACCAAATATTATCATAAGTATTAAAATAGCAGCAATTTTAATATCAAAACTTAATAAATTTGTTTTATTTTTCTTTTCTTGTTCATTTTTTTTACCAACAAATTTATTATTATATGTATGGTAAAATTTATATTTATTGTTTGATATATCTGCAATTAACCAAATATCATTTAGGTTATCATGTATTAATTTTAAATTTTTAATATATGACATATTTATTGATTTTTGCCCATATATATAAAAAAATTATTTTAAAAATTTAGCGACACATTTCAAGTGCATTTTTAAAATCTATTTCAACGTCAATTAAATAAATTTCATTATTAATATCCATTTCAGGTTTCATTCCACATTCAATCATATTAGATTCAGCTTCAAAATTTTCAAACTTTACAAATTCATTCATTTTTTTTATTTTTTAGATGTTATTTAATTTTTTTAATTTTTCTTTTCTTAAACTATCAAGTTTAACTGATATTAATTCTTTTGTTGATATTAAACTAACATTTGAATCAACAGTTATATTACTTCTATTTGGATTTTCTTTCCAAAATTCATGTCTAATTACTTGTATCATATCAAAAGCTTCCCTACAAGATTCATCAACATTTTTGTTATGTATTCCTAAATTTCCACCATTACCTAATTCTGTACCAGAAGTTAAATTTTTTATTTTATTTAGGTAATATCCAATTTCATCCCTTGTTTTATGAACTTCACTCCAATTTGGTGATAATTTAATATTTTTAATATCTGTCCATGTTTTTATTTCTTCCCTATTACCCCAATGTCCTTTTGTTTTAATGTGTTTTTTAGTTATTTCAACAATTTCACCTCTCATTGTATTGTCACCAACTTCTAATTCTTTTTTAGATGTAAATTTTTTCATAATATTATCATGAACAGTTGGATTATCAAGTATTACATCTAAATGTAAGGTACCAACTCTTGAATATAACTCAAGTGCATCTTGTATTAATCTTATTTGTTTATTTGTTAAATTAATTGTTGCCATTTAAATTTTCGTATTTAGTTGTTTCTGATAAAATATCAATTTTTTCAAGATATTTATCTATTGAATATGGTTCAATATCATAAATCTTTAAGCCTTGATAGAAAATTGTATCTGGTAAGTTTCTAGTTTTTATATATGTATAATTATCTGTTATTGCTGAAGTATTTTCAAAAGTTGAATCAATACAAGATTCAATTAATTCCCAAGTACAATATCTAAGTCCTTCGTAATTAAAATTACCTAAGTATTTATTTGTATAATTTACAATAAATGTTGAGTCCATCATTTCAATAGTACAAAAATATTTTAAGCCTATTTTTGAATAACCTTTAATTGGAACATATTGTGTATAAGTAAGTAACTTATGTGTTTTTGATATTTTTTCAACTGTAAATGGATAATCATTTGTTCGAGTAATAACATAACAATTATCTGAAGTTTGTTCTGTGAACAATATTTCTGCTAATTTAATACACATTACTATCATTATTGTACAAATAACAATTCCTATAAGTCCTAAAATAATTTTAATTCCTTTATTCATAATTTTATTTTTTTAATTTTATTTTTTTAGTCTTCTGTTACTTTTATTTTGATATTAAAAGTATTTTCAAAGTCAGTTAATTTTTGAGTTCTTTCTTCTTCACTAAGATCTTCATCTACAATAGTCATTATAATATCTCTATGTGTATTAAATGTTTTTTGTGATAATAATAATCCAACATTTTCAGTTTTTAGATCTGGTTCCATAAATTTTGTGTATAAAGTATCAAGAATACAATGTACAACATGAAGTTGTTTATTAAAAGGTAATTCAGTAATAGAATCAGTAACATTGAGTAATTCATCTTTATTTTCAATATTTATATTTTTTAATATTGAATTAGTTAGTTCAATTTCTTCCTGAGTTGAGGAACCAAAATAAGTGTAAGTATTGTCCATATTTTTTGATTATTGATTATTGATTTATATTTTACAAATATACGGATTTTTAATTTAAAAAAATAATATATAATAAAAAAAGTAATATGAAAGAAGAAATTTTAACACGTTATTATGTAGGATTATTAATTGTAGCTTTTGTGTCCTTAGTTTTCTTTATGGGTGTATTTAAAGCCATTTTATTAGGACTTTTAATAACAATAGTAAAATACTTATTTGATAAGTATATTATGTCAAGGTTGAATCCTTTTATTGATAAAATAATAGAATGGATTAAATTAAAAACAACAAAAACTGAAAAACCTGCTGAAGAAATAACCGAATAATTTAAAAAGGAAGATCATCATCATCATATTTTGATCTTTCTCTTAAAAGATATTCTTCTTCAGTCCAAATTTTATAATCATATTTTGGATTGAATTCTAATTTTAAAATTTTCATGCTTCTTTCTTTTTGAATAAGTGTTTTTTTATCCCATGGATTATCTAAATTTAACCAACCCCTTGATATTAATTTATGTTCTCTTCTTGGTGTTCTATTAGAAGTATAAAGTTCAGACCATTTATTTAAAGTAAAAGTTTTTGATAAACAATTTATTATACCATTTTTGCAAGATTCTCTTAATAATATTTTATTATCGTTTTTATCTAAAAAAATACCACAACAAGATATATCAACATTTTTTAATAAATTGTAATAAAATGAATCATTATAACCTTTTGATGGTCTTATTATTTGAATTATTTTTTTATTGTTATTCATTAATGTCCAAGGTTGATTAATAATTGATAAACCTTCATACATATTTAATTTATCTTGATCATATAAATCAAGAAACTCATAATCATATTTTTCTTGTAAAAAATTTAATAAATTTATTGCTGATTTAGGCATACATAAAATATCTACATCGTGTATATCCATATCAGCTAAACTATCACGAACAGCACCACCATATATTGAAATATAATCTCCTTGTTCAAAAATTTCTTCAATATCAAATTCAATATAATCTGATATTGTTTTTTTAACTTTTTCTGTTAATTCTATATCTGTCATTTTTTTAAATTAGTAAGTTTTCTTTTTCTTAAATGTTTTAATAATGTTTTTGATTTATTTATATCTTCTTTTGATATATATTTTGCACATTCTAATGATGGATAACATTGATCATTATATGATTTTTTTAATTTACATTTATTATATTGTTCTCTATCATCATACCCAAAACTTTTTTTTGGACAATTTCCTGATATAAAGTTTGTATATTCAAGTGTTTCTTTTCTTAAAATATATTCTTTTTTAGCTGTTTTTATATTTACTTTTTTTGTGGTGTTGCGTTTACTTAATTTACATTCTATATTATTTATAGTATCTACACCAGTATATTGGTTATAATTTTTGTCATAATTTGTTATTATAAATTCATGACCAGGTGGTATTAAAAAATATATACAATCAATTTCTTTTGTATTTATTACTTTATCACCAATATTTATATCTTGAGTAGAAATAGGTATAATCATAAAATATGTATTTTAAAAATAAATTTAAGTTTATTTTTTTATATATAAGTTTATGAAAAATTACAAGCAATTTCTAGAAAGGAAAATTAGTTATCAAAAAAAATTATGTCCTGAAATATGGCAAGGTACGGTATTAAATGAGAGAATTGAAAAGAAATTACTTAGAATAGCAAGAGATTTTTTTAATGGATTAAAATTAGATACTGAAATCGTTGATATAATTTTAACTGGTAGTATGGTTAATTATAATTATAATTCTAGTAGTGATATAGATGTTCACATAATTATTGATTTTTCTGAAATTAATGAAGATGTAGAGTTAGTAAAAAAAGCAGTTGATGGACAAAGATTTATATGGAATTTAAGACATAATATAATTATAAAAAAACATGATGTAGAATTATATTTACAAAATAGCACTGAAGAACATATAGCTGCTGGTTCATATTCATTATTAAATCAAAAATGGATAAAAATACCAGAATATAATCCACCTAATGTAGATACTTTAGATATTGATCCTAAATATGATGCAAGAGTTTATGATATTGAAGAATTAGATAAAATATCAAAAACAGATTTAGATTCTTATGAAGCTGAAAAATATTATGATAATGCTAAAGAGTTAAAAGAAAAAATAATGAAAGCAAGAAAAGCTGGACTTTCAGATAGTGGAGAATTTTCTATTGAAAATTTAGTTTTTAAAAAATTAAGAAGAGAAGGTAAAATTGAAAAACTTATAAATATTATTACAAATTTATATGATAAAATTTATAGTCAATAAAAAAAACAACAAATATGAAACATTTAAAAAAATTTGAATCAATACAGGAATTAAGTTTGAATCGTTTCAAGAACATTCTAATTTATAAGGCTGGATGGTATGGTCGTGAGGTTATACAAGTTAATAGGTGGTTTCCTTCAAGTAAGTTATGTAGTTGCTGTGGATATAAGAAAGATGATTTGGTATTAAAGGATAGAGTGTGGATGTGTCCTGAGTGTGGATCATTACATGATAGAGATATAAATGCAGCAATTAATATTAAAAATGAAGGGGAAAGAATTAAAATAGGGTTGAGTTCACCCGAATTAACGCATCAGGAGAGTAAATCATTAGATCCTCGTAGAATGATGAATCAAAATGTAAAATTATAT
>Ga0114918_10003286_pt1 | contig 14313 bp, 6 predicted proteins | sample LantaG_FD_87015 | JGI IMG/M metagenome (GOLD analysis project Ga0114918, IMG submission 87015) | Deep subsurface microbial communities from Baltic Sea to uncover new lineages of life (NeLLi) - Landsort_02402 metaG | ecosystem: Environmental > Aquatic > Marine > Oceanic > Sediment | place: Baltic...
AGATAGTAAAAAATCGTGCAAGAATAGTAAATCAACAAGAGAATTTAAATCCTTGCTATCATTTGAATTAAGCTGTAAAATCAGGTTATTGAGAACCTTACAAAGAGAGGGCAAATCGAATCCCGCCTTCTCCGTTATGTATACTTACAAAGCCTATGTTTGAACTGGGGGTCATGAGGTCACAAATTCAAGTTTTGCTCGTGAGTTTACTTTTGAATGAGTGTTATAATTGATTTTTTGATGTGCTTTGGCAAACTTGGCCAAGCCTCTATGATTTTATATAATTCAGGGTAAATTTGCAAATTATGCACTAAATTCTGCACTCTCTTGGTTTTCACAGTTTCGCTAAGTGCTTTATTGGACAGGCGTTGTGGTTTTTTGTTCGAGTCCTGTATCGCCCATTTATGGGGAGTTTTGGAAGTGCTTTTGTGATGGGGATTTACGCGTGAGTACGCTTTGGCGGATTCTTTTTTTGCGATGTTCTTGTGCAGATTTTGTGCGATATTATCCAACCAGTGCCTAAATTGGCCCGGTCAATGCTTATCTTTGAGCGGCTCACTGCCTTCGTAAAGACCTTTGACCTCTGCTGCTGTCAGAGCGTAGCTGTAGATTCGGACGTCGTCTATTCGGCCGTTCAAGGCGCGTTCTTTTCGGTGCGAGTCGGACCCGATCCATACATTGTAGCTGTTTGCAGCGATGGACCCCACTACTGCGGCCATTACGTCGTGCTGTCCGTCAATATACAACGTCGCCGTCTGGCCGTTATACACTCCTGCAACATGGTGCCAGCAACCATCGCTGACGGCCTTCTTGCCAAGAACTCCGCTGTCCACCCCAATGTCACCGGGCACGTTCACACCGCACACGAACTTCAACGTGTCCGTCCAGCCTTGCAGCTTCCAACTGGTTCCTTTAGCGATGACTGTACGCCAAATACCCAGAGGTCCGCTCGCCTTGATCCAACTCGAGATGGTGATTTCCTCCACCATCCCAAAGAGCAGGTCATTCCCACAGTCCACCCAGTCACCGTTCCCATCGAGTTCAAGTACCTTTCCTCTTACAGGATCGTCAACTATCCGTGCATCGCCGACGAGCGTAGCGTCTATTTTGTTTCCGGAAAGGTCGGGCGCCGTTTTCCCGCTGACCTCGTCAAAGGTGTACCGTGCAATGAGTTTGCCAGCATGTAAATATTGCCCATGATACGTTTGACCTGCCTGGTACAGTTGCAGCTTCGCTTGATATTGCGCCCGCGAGCCGGGCCGTACGTCTGGCGGCAGCTTTGTTATAGCCTGGCACTGCCACTTCACAGCCTGTTCGAATTGACTCGTTTGGGCATATGCCGCCGCCAGCGTATCGATATAGTTGTAATTGTCCCAATTACTCAATTCGCACGCCTTTGTGGCATTCTGAACCGCTTTGGTCCCATTCCGAAACTCCGCCTGCGAACACGTAGCCTGGAACCGGGCCAGTTGATTTAGCATCCCGGCTCGCCACGGCGCGGCCGCGGCCGCTGACTCAAACGCGTGAGCGGCCCCGCCGTATTCACTGCGTTGTTCATACGCTTGTGCCCGTCCGGCGAACCGCACGGCGAGCTGTGTCCCCGCACTCCTCGCGGCAGCATCGACCTGGGAGTCGGATGGCGGTGTCAACTGATGTGTTGCGACCAGGAGCTCCAGAGCCTTATCCAGATACCCTTGCTCCATACGGTCCCAGATGGTTGAGAGAGAGCGGTTATTCTCCGCAAAGACCTTCTCGGCCCGTACCAGGGGTTGGAAGTCATCGTGGCTGGTTTCCCGTGGGAACATCTGGCGCAGTCTATCAAGAGCCTCCTCGGCCTGCTGCTTACGACCCAGCCAATGGAGCGTCATGGCGGTGCATGCCACCTGATCGGGGTACAGTTTGGCCCCGCTTTGAACGCGCAACTGCTCGGCATGTTCCAGGTGGTCGAGGGCCTCTTCGTACAGCCCAACACGATAGCAGGCCATGCCCCGCAAGACTTCGCCTGCCCAGCCGTCCTGCGCGAGCTCGGCCATCTTGTCGGCCAGACTCAACACGGCGTTAGCATCGGCTGAGGGGTACCGGTCGAGAAGGCTATTGGTCATTTGCCAGTACGTGGACGGCAGTGTTGCCGGCCACGTGGACAGGCTCCTAAGCCATTTGTCGAGGCCTTCAACACACTCGTCCTCCTGCCCAAGGCACGCGTGACAAAAGGCCGCCAATCGCCCAGAGACCGTAGTACGAACTGGTTCAGGATCATCCACGACCCAGTCATCTATGGTGGCCATAACATCCCTACAGCACTCTTGTTCATTCAGGCCCTGACCAAGTGAGTCGACCGTCGGTCGCTTGGGATCGATATCCACCTCCCAAATCTCCCACATGGGATGCCCGACGACCAGCGCCATTTTCTTTCCGTCCCGTGACCAGCGCCCCCAGATGACGGCCCCCGGAAGGACCCGGGAAGCCATCTTCGTCCTCAGATCGTAAATCCAAAAGCCAAAAGGCGTAAGTTCCGAACCGATGCTCAGCTCGTGTCCCGTCGGGGACCATTCGATCGGAATCGGTTCATAGTCGGTATGCATCGGCCGCCTCCAAGCCGCCTCATAGTACACGGGGAGAATCGGCAGCCTCCAGACGGCGATCGTTTCTCGCGTGTCCAAATCCGTAATCAGAATTCCACCCCTGTGCTCATAAGCGATGTATTTTTCGTCCGGAGATATAGCGGGAAAATAGGAAGGGCTGTAGATGATCCGTTCAGGTTCGGATTGGGGGTTGTCGAAAGCCTTCTTGTAGATGAACCAGTCATCAAGATAACGATGGTAGTAGATGTACTTCGAATCCCGCGACCAGCCTAAGAGTACACCTTTACCGAGGTGCCAGGATTCGCCGCCGGCGGCCGGGATGATGTAGATCTGTTCGAAAGCCGACCGAAACGAAAAAGGTGACTTGACGAAGGCAATGTACTTGCTGTCCGGCGACCATCGGGGAAAACTGCCGAAGCTCACCAGCGACCGAATCATGCCCTGCTGGCGATCCTCGATAATGTCAATTCCCTTCGAGCCCGGTTTCTGGGGCCGGGCCAGCGGCGTCTGGTGTCCCCATATTTGATCGGGATCAAAACGCGCACAGACCATTTTCCGCCCGTCCGGCGAGTAATCCACCGCAGCACCGTTCACGACGAGTCTGCGCGCCTTTGAGTAAAACTCCTGGTATTCGGAGTGTCTCGCACGCAACAGCCGCGCGGTGAGGCCGGTCTCGGTGCGATCCGGTAGCGCGAGTTCTCGTCCGGATTCGAAGCCATCGGCCACATACTTCGCCAACCATGGGATATAGTGATACGTGAGTACGCCGGGCGGTGTTGCACTCTCTGCGTCAGCCTCACTATACCTGCCCAATGCAGTTAGGGCTCCCAGAAGTCCGCACTTGTATTTTCCGGCGGGCTGTTTATCGAGACACCTTCTCGCGTCGGCTAGCGCCAGTTCATAATTGCCCATCCTGAAGTAGGTCTCGCGCCGCTGATCATAGAGTTCTGCGATATCGGGATACGTGTCGCCTGCCCATTCGATGGCATGATTGTGATTCTCAATCGCTTCGTTGTAGCGTCCCATCTGGCGCAGGGCCACAGCCCTCAACGCGTAGCCCGAAGGATTCGCCGGCTGAACGAATATCAGCTTGTCCGCGTCCCGCTCCATGTTGTCGTAATCTCTCAGGGAAGCATACGTCAAGGCTCGCATCTTCCTCGCCAAGTAGTGCTCACGATTGAGGTTCAAGACCTCCGACAGCAGCCTGACCATGTCGTCGAGTGTCTCAGCCGTCCGAGCGCGTACGATGAATGCCTCGGCTGTTTGGGAAGGGTATTTTTCCGCCAGCGTGCGATACCTCGTGACCAATGCGTCATTACCTAGTTCGACGTACAACATGGCCAGAAGCTCGTACACTGTCCCTTCTTCAGGATGCTCGGCTTCGAGTTGTTCGAGCATTTGAAACGCTTCTTCCGTCCGGCCCAGGTCGGCCAGGATGCGGGCCTTGAGCAGTTGGCTGTTGATCTGATCGGGCACCAGTTCAAGCGAGGTCTCGGTCTGCTCCAGTGCCAGTTCGTGCTGTCCTTCTGCGTAGTATGTTTCGGCTGCTAAGCGGGCTGCCTCGGCCTTCTGAAACACAAGATTGCGCTGCTCCTGAGCCAGCCTTCGGGTATTCGCGGTGTTTTGCCTGTACAGCCTGACGCTCAACAGACCCAGCAAAACGACAACCACAACGCACGCTGCGGCAATCACCTGCGTTCGGTTCCGGCGGACGAATTTCCTTAGACGGTATATTATTGTGGGCGAGCCGGCCATAACAGGCTCATGATTTAGGTGTCGCCAGATGTCTTCCGCCAGAGCGTGGACTGTAGGATAACGCCTGTTTGGATCCTTTTCTATCGCTTTGAGTGTGATCCAGTCCAGGTCGCCATGCAGTTTTTGTCTGTGCGTGCGAACATCCATCCGGCGAAGCTTAGCTAACTTTGTTAACTCTTCTCCTGAAACGGCACGCAGACGGGTGCTGGGGGTCTTCGGATCTTGTTCGCAAATGACTCTGCGGATGTGCTCGGATCCGCCTTCCCTGAGTGATTTGGCGTCAAAGGGCAGAACGCCGGTCAGCAATTTGTACAGTACGACACCAAGCGAATAAATATCCGTCTGGGTATCCACACCCTGGGTGGTAATCTCCACTTGCTCCGGACTCATATACGCAGGTGTCCCAATAAACTGGCCCTGCTCTGTATAGAGGGTTCGCTCGGTAAGAGATTGGGTAAGGGCTTTGGCGATACCAAAATCGATGATTTTTGGTACTGCCTGGTTGTCCTTAATAGAAACCAGAATGTTGGACGGCTTGATATCACGATGTATGATTCCCTTCTGGTGTGCGTGCCGGACCGCCTCGCAAACGTGAAGAAAAAGGTGCAATCTTTCTTCGATGCTAAGCTTGTGCTTATCACAATATTGGGTAATGGGAATCCCTTCGACATATTCCATGACGAAGTACGGGCGTCCGCTCATGGTCAGGCCCGCATCGAACACGTGGGCGATGTGAGGGTGGTCCATCAGGGCGAGAGCCTGCTGTTCAGCTTCAAATCTGGCGACGACCCTTTTGGAGTCCATCCCCGGTTTGATGAGCTTGACCGCCACCTGGCGTTTAATGGGTCTCTGCTGCTCGGCCAGGTATACGACCCCCATACCTCCTTCACCCAGGACATTGAGAAGCTTGTAGCGACCGATCCAGGTCCCCGGTTGTTCCAGCAGGGGTACTATCACCTCGTCGGATCCGGATGCCCCTTTAGGCGTACTATTCTGCTCTCTTGATTCTGCCTGTATGATGGTCTTGTCACAGGATCCGTCGATTGCAGAGTCGTCCTTGTCGGTGATTGTGGCAAACAGGCGGCCCAATTGTTTCCTATTAAGGCGAGATATTGGCTTTTTTTCCATGGTTTAAAGAAAAATGAGCATCCCGAAGAAAATACTAATATTATCTTCTGTGGTTTTTGTTTTGTGACTCAGATTTACCGAAACCGGGTTCTGCCTGGATTTAGCGAGCAATCCTACAGCTTCATTAAGTAAATACAGGAACTATTTGAAATTTTGCGCTATTTCCGGAAAAAAACGCGCCATTTCCTGTAATTCGTCACTTACTTCTTCGGGCGACGTAACTAACTTTCGAATGTGCTTTTCCAAAGTTGATCGGATCCGCCTCTTCGTCGTGATTATCATGTTGGCAAGCTTCTGCCCGTCCGGAATACCATATTTGCTGCAAACTTCTTTCACAGAGGGCGGATCGGTCTGGTCCATTATCGGCTGCAAGACCCGCTCTTCAAATATTTTCCAATAAACGGTCTTGCCGTCCTGGTCGCAGGTGTTCTCAACTTCTTCAAAAACCCGCTCCAGTAATGAAGATACCCAGGCACAATTGAAACAATCATCCGGAGAAAGATCTTCGGATACTGCGGCTAAAGCATCCGGATCGACCATGTCCAAAGCAACAAGTTTGCCTTTGGGAACGCGTTTGTGGGCGGTCTCTTTATGCTTGGCGTTTATCAGGAACCGGCGTAAAGCTGTCAGCAGGAACGATCTGAAGCGACCTTTGCGCTGGTCGGCCTGCTGTACCAGCTCATTTCCGAGTACGATCTCGTAAAAGAAATCCTGAGTCAGGTCTTTTGCTTCTTCATTTTGGTACCCGTGGCGACGCAGATAAGAATATACGGGCTTCCAGTAATCCTTCAGCAATGAACTGATAAGGGCATGGCTGCTGTCGGCTTCGGTGCGTATGCTTTCGATCAGAGACCAATGTGTGGTCAGAAATGTCTGTCCATCTCCGCCAATATCTGTATGGTCATTGCTCTTCACAGTTAGTGCCCTGCGAAATCATGCTTATATCCATTCGAAATACAAAAACAATTACGAACATTAAGACTCATAGCACAACTTCTCTCGCTGGATTCCGACAATAATATGATACATCTTTACAGCTCGCTCTGCAACAAAATTTTTATGCCCAAATCGCCATTGCTCAGTATTTTGAAGTAAAAAATCGCGAAAAATCCGATTAAGCGCGCAAATTCAGAATCTCTTGCTGTATTTAATGGTAGAAGCCTGGATCGTTCAAAACTCAGCCGTCGAACCGAAGGGCTTATACGGAATTGATAACCGAGTTTAACGAATGCTGCGGCACTTTCAACTTTTTGTATTGGGCGGCTCTTTGGCATGAAGAACAGGGCGGAAAGGAGAAGCACATGAAAACATAACTTACAATCGAGCCGACGTGGCAGAACTAACTTAAGTTAAAAAAGAATACTCTTAAAACGTATGTATGAATACGAGAAAGTGAGATGACAAGATGAAACGAACAAGCAAAGTCTTAATAGTAGCAAGGAAATATGGTCTTCTGTTGTCAATTCTGGCAGTTCCTTTATTTATTGCGGCAGAGAACGGCTTCCCGACCTGGGAAGACTATAACGCCGAAGCAGATTCCATTGCGGGCGTGTGGATCAGCAGTGACCGAAACACGCCAGAGGACAACACGTACCTTTGGACGGAGACAATCACGCCCCTGGATAATACCGGCCGACGATATGCCTACCAGGCATGGAGCCCCAATCCGGAAGCGAATTGGAGCGGGATCGGCCTGACGGGGGTTCGTGTTCATGGACATGCGTTGGGAGAACTGGTCCAGACCGGAGACAACGAGTACTACTTCACCATCCTATGCCATGCGGCCAAGGCCATACCGGAAGGAGATCTCCACGCTGAGCTCCAGTGGCTCTGGTGGTGGGTGGGAACGGCACGGCTAAGCGACGAGGGTACGTTGGTTAAGGATGGACAGTGGCAGTTATATAATTCCGTTGACGTACTTGAAGGGAGCATTCTGGACAAAGATGCAGACGACGATGGTTTCCCGGATGAAGGTGCTGTGCCGCTGTTGTGCGGCCCCTGGCCGCAGGAATCGAAACGGGTGTTCTTGCAGCCACAAGCTGTAAAGGAAGACGCAGATTTTTACTATTAATCAATTTCTTCCGATACTTGTCCGGAAAGGAGAAAGAAAATGAAAAATCAAGTAATAACGCGATACCTGCTGAGTTTTATGATGTCCATGACTGCCCTTTGTGCCAATGTCTGGGCGGGCCAGTTCTTTTTCGATGATTTCAGCGACGGGGATCCCGCGGACGGCTCGCCGGTGAACTGGTTGGGCGCCGGTGACGCAGAACACTCGGGGTACACTTTGACGCCGGAGGGACTCCACCTCGGCAGTGCCACGGCGGCGGACGGGGACGGCACGCCCTATATTTATAGTGATGTATCCGTCAGGGTGCAGATCAAGAGAACATCAAACCATACCGATGGCGAGTGGGAATCGGGATTAGTCTGCCGATGGAATGACGGAGGACCCGGCGGCTATTGGATAGAGGTCAGGCCTCCCAACCGGTTCTGGCTCGGGCACAGGGACCGCTACATCCTGCGCAGTGCAACTCTTCCATTCGATGTGGACGAGAAGGAACTGATCATCCGCGTGGATATGATCGGCGATCAGATTAAATGCTGGTGCTGGCCGGCCGATGAGCCCATGCCCGACGAGCCGCAGATGACCCTCGTCGAGGATGTGGTGCCTGATGGGATGTTCGCACTTTATGCCGGGACCGGGGGTTATGGCGGGACCGAGGGGGGACAAGCCATTTATCGCTGGGTGGAGGTTGTATGGCCGGAGGTGCCGATCGTTGACTTCAATGGCGACGGGAAAGTAGACATCAATGATCTTGTCGGACTCATTGAATCCTGGGGGCAAGACGACCCGATGTGTGACATTGCCCCTCACCCATTCGGCGATGGTATTGTCGATGCCCAGGACCTGGAGCTTCTGATGAGCTGCTGGGAGCAACCTGTTGACGATCCTACGCTGATAGCCCACTGGGCCATGGATGAGGCAGAAGGCAATACGGCTCACGATAGTGTCGGTGGTAACGATGACCTGGTTATGGGTGGTGCCCTTTGGCAGCCGGCCGGTGGTATGGTTGATGGGGCACTTGAATTGGATGGTCTGGACGATTGTCTCATCACTACCTTCGGCTGCAATCCGGCAGATGGGCCGTTCAGTGTTTTAGCCTGGATCAAAGGCGGTGCCCCGGATCAAACCATTTTGTCGCAAACAGGTGGCGAGAATTGGCTGTCCCTCGATCCATTGGCAGGTCATTTGATGACGGAGCTTCAGAGCCCTCAATCCAGCAGTTCCTTGCTTTCCGAGGCAGTTATCACTGATGATGAATGGCATCGTATCGGTTTCGTTTGGGACGGTTTGCACAGAACACTCTACGTGGATTGTATCGTGGTAGCTCAAGATACGCAGCAAGGCCTGAAAAGCTCATCCAACTGCCTGTATATTGGCACCGGCAATACCATGGAAGCCGGGACCTTCTGGTCCGGCCTGATTGACGATGTACGCATCTATAACAGAGCAGTGAATCCATAGTAAATTGCGGCACCGACTTACCAGAAATAACATAACATTATGGATACTCGAAGGGCTGGCAGCTTCCGAGGCTGTCAGCCCACTCTGCTTACGACATCAATCATAATCTATGGCTTTATTGTCTCGCGAATACGGAAGACATAGTTGTCACGCTGCCGGACAAGATAGGGCATCTCACCATCCCACTTAACAATCATATTCGAAAGAAACCAGCTTTTTCCCTTGTCGTTATTTCCCTGAAAAAACAGGTACATCCTGCCATCTTCATCTGTGAAAATTCCCGGATGGCCCGATTCGCTGCTGTTCCATTCGTTTGCCTTGCCGTTGGCGAGCAGGGGAAGCTCGGAAAGCCGCTCCCAGGTGACACCATCGCCGCTTACGGCACAGCCAATCTGCTGGGGCTCATTGTTATATGCCCCGGCATAAAACATATACAACTTATCGTTGTGCTTACAAATCGAGGGCGCCTCGATGCAATTTTTCTCCCAGAACAGCTCTGGCTCCAGAATCGAATCGGTATGCAATTGCTTCCATGATTCACGCCGAAAGCCCGATCCGACAGGAGATGCCGCTACGGCAAGTTTTTGAATCCTGTAAGATGGATCACGGGTGGCACAGTAAAGTAGATAGGAACCCTTGAACTCAACAACGTCGGCATCGATCGCCCTTCCGCAATTCCAGTCGCCTGTCGGGTGAAATATCGGATTGGTAGGATTTCGCTCGAAACGAATCCCATCTTCGGACCACGCGTGACAAATCGCATCCTTCTCGCGATTACCGTAAGTCTGATAGAAAAGATGCAGTTTTCCATCCCGGACAAGGGCCGCCGGGGCGCCGATACCCTTCTTTTCGTAGTCTGCTTCAGGCAGAACTTCGCCAACTTTTTTCCAGTTGTTCAGATCAGTGCTCTCGGCGATACCAATCGCAATTCCCTTACCCGGCCGGCTGATTGTATAGTACATGAGATAACGGCCGCCAAAACGGGCGACATCAGGATCCTTGGCAAAAGCCCTGCCGTGGGAGTCATCGGTATAATACATTTTCGGTCTGCGCGGGGATTCGACCTCAGTGGAGAGCGATTGCAGATTCACATCCGCGAACCAGGCTGTGCCTGTCGCCATACCCCAGCCGGTGAGTTTGTAGCGGGAAGACGGATTGACAATTGTGTTTTGGCCGGACCCTGCCGCTAATATAACTACAGGACAGGTCAGGACCATTCCAATCACAACTAAGACAAGTGACTTTTTCATAAATCTTCTCTTTGTACTTTATATTTTGTTCAGTGATCCTTTAGCCAGACGGTTGAGCTGATAGTACTGCGGCCTCGGCGGTCAGTTTCATCTGAAGGATAACGATTGCCCCGGGCATAGTTGGGTATTGCCGTTAACACCGAACCGTCGGCCCAGGTACCTTTAATGACCATGACCCCGCCCAGAAGATCGCCCTTCCACTCGGCGGTCAGGGCGGATTCGGGACTGAGTACATTATCAATGTCCTGGTCAACTCTCTCTGCACTGTAAATCAACGGGCCATACCGAAGTGCTACCCGGCCTTTCGTAGCTTCGATTTTATCGCCGGCCTTGATTCTCTGAATCTTCATCGGAAGCTTCAGATCGATTTTGTCTCCGGCCCTCCACTGCCGGGTAATCACGGCATATCCTTTATCAACAGGTGGGGTAATCGCGGAACCGTTGACGGAAATCGACGTGATACCGTCGGATTGAGGTGTTCCGGTATAAAGTTCGCTAACGCTGCGGTTGGGCACGCGGATCCTGACGCTGAAGCTCTTCTCAATGTCAGGATTGACAGTGACCGAAACGTCGCCGCTCCACGGATAATCGGTCTTCTGAATCATCTGGACATCGGTGCCCGCTACATCTTCGACCGTAACCGTGCTTCCGACGAAAAGGTTGACGTAAATGCCATCGGCACTCCTGGCATAAGTCCAGGTGGGCAGCATCAGCAGGGTCCTCGGGATATTACCCACGCAGCACGGGCAGACGTGCCAGTCATAGCGGGGCCCGCGTGAATCCAGCGGATTCTGATAGTAGAAATTCCTGCCATCCAAATCAATGGAGCCTAAGAGGGCGTTGTAGAGCGTCTCTTCGTAGAGGTCCGCGAACCTGGCGTCGTGGTATGTCAAGTTCAGTTTGTGCTGGAAGAAAATTTCACCGCAACTGGAGCAGGATTCGCAGTAGGCATTGTGACGCAGCGAATAGTTTGGCCCGAAGCCTTCCGATGTCTCGCCGCTGCCAACGCCGCCGGTTACGTAGTACTTCCTGTTGACAATATTGTCCCATAGCGATATGACGGCGCTCTGGTAGTCGATGTCACCTGTTTCCATAGCGACGTCGGCCATACCAGCGTAGGAATAGACAGCCCGCACGGCGTGCCCTACGGCCTCGTACTGCCGGACGACTGGAACGTGGCTCTGGTCGTATTCGCTGCCATCCTTCCTGCAGTCCAGCAGGAACTTAGACAATTCGATATACTTATCGCCCTGACCTTTGCCTTCGGTCTCGTTTACAAATCGGCCGAATCGCACCAGCGCGATTTCCATGGCCTGGTGGCCGTCGTACCACTGCTTTTTCGGAGGCGGGCCGATATTGTCGTACCAGCAATCTGCAAGTTTCCTGGCTGCATTATATAACCTGGCGTCGGTCTTTTTCGTCAAAAGATAATGTCCAATAGCAGCCTCCAGGAGATAACCGGCGACATAGCCTTCATGATCCGCCCTGTACCTGGGCGACCATCGCTGGCGGTCGCTAAGCGTAAATGCGGTTTGCAGGTATCCATCCGGTTCCTGAGCGGCCAGAATCTTCGGTATCCAATCGGCCAGCGTCGCTTTCATTGTCTCCTGAGCTTTGATAATCTCCTGATCGGCCTGTGGATCGACCATCAGTGCAACGCAGATCGATTCAATCGTATTATAAATCCAGGCGTTGGAGAACACATAACCTCTGTGTGGTCCGTGAGGCTTGCCGGCCAGTTTGTTGGCGGCGTCGATCAAATTATTGATGCCGCCTTCTTTCAGGTTCGGGTCGGAAATCTTGTTGATGCAGTGAGGAATCCAGTTCACGATCAGGGCTTTGGCCCTGCTGTTCCAGAGAGGATTGTCGATCTTATAATGCCTGGTATCGATTAGATCGAGTTGCCTTGCAGGAGGTGGCGCTGCGGCCTTGACAGCGAGAATGGACGAAGCACTCAATTGCGCTTTACCGGCCGTCAGATTGAGGACATAATCGCCCGCCTTAGAAAATGTTGCCGTAGTGACCGGCTCACTTGCATTCTCAAAAGCTACCTCGCCGGGCCCGGACATTTTGCTCCAGGCAATTGCCGAGGCGTCTTTGCCGCCTAACGTCTTAATTGCTCCGTTCAGATAGGTCTTGCCCCCCAATATGACAACACGATCCACGCCTGCATCCACTCTCGGCGGAAAGTCGGGCGACTTGCCGGAGTCATATACTTTCCATTCGAGAATGCCGGTCGAATAGGTGTCATTGGAATCTATTTCGAGCCTTAGCCTGGATGTGCGAATTTCGTCAAAGATCGTGGTGTTGTATTGATTTTCCGCTACTCCCAGACCCGATGGATTACTCACCGGCACGAAATCTCCACCGTTCCAATATAGCAGCCGGCAGGCCTCGGGCAGGCGGACACCGCGGCGGTCGTCCCACCAGTAAACATCGATCTTTTTAGTGCTGATGGGCCGGCCCCAGTCGTACTGTACCCATTGAGTAGCTCTTCTGGGCCAGTTGCCGTAAGATCCGCGGCGTCTGTCACGCGAATTTGGCGGGTCGTACTCGTCATTGAGTGCCGTCAGCGAGGTATCACCAGAGACATAAGAACTGGATGGTTCGGCAACAACGGCAAGATTAACTCCCGAATCAGGCTCAGTACTGTTTTGTGCCAGAGTGTTGCAGCAAAATACAACAGCCGCACCGACCATGAGTGCCGGCATCAAACGAATTAAGGGCATCGTTTTCATTATAAGTCTCCTTCTTATGTTATAGGCATAATACAGTTTGTATCTTGTGCTAACGCTCCGCATCGGTGCGGATCATGCGAATGCCGAATATGGCCGCGACAACGTTTCCCTCGGTAGCCTGGAAGCGTACGGCGACTTTCTCCTTACCCTTAACCAAGTTAGCATCGATAGCGTATTCGACGTCGTAAAATCGTGCCGGACTGCTCCTTGTTACCTCTTGGTTAGCTATTTTCTGACCGTCCAGAAGAATATCGAATATCGCCCTTCCCCTGCTATGATGGTCGCTGCAATACGTCACAACCAGCGCCATCGAGCGGTCGGATTCGACGGGCAGGTCGAATGAGAACCAGCTTCTCCCCCACCTGCCGGGTCGTCCCATCATCCGCACGACCCATGCGTCGCCCGGGCTCTGGTAGTTGAAATCCCGTTCAGGCTGCATCTCGCCCGGCTGGGCGTAGGCCACGGTTGCCGATTCGAGCTTTCGCAAACGCTCATGCTCGGCGGCATACTCAGCTTCTTTCTCCTTCCATTCGGGCTCGGTAAACAGGTCCCAGTACACCGCGTAGGTGCGCCGATGAAGACGGTAAAATGGCACGAAATCAACATCACTCTCTCGCCCGACGCCGTCGCTGCGGAAATGGCCCGACTTGTCGCCAGCAGTCTTTAGCCACTCTTCCACGGGCCGCTCGGCCGCAATGAATACGGGTGTCCTTTCCCGGGAGTAGTCGGCTCTGCCGTTTTGACCGCCCCGCTCCTCTGGCCCCAGGTCGCCTGCGAGCACCAAAGGGCCCCACATAATTGCGACCCGGCGGGGATTGTCCGGCAACGGTTCCAGACGAAGCGTTTTAGGCATGATCAAATCCACGGTATCGCCGGTCTTCCAGGTCCGTTTCAGTTCCACGTACGAGCCGGACTTCTGCAACCGGCGATCGGCGACCTGACGACCCGACTCCGGAACGTTACGAAGAGGCTCTATCACGTCCTCGGACACAGGCTGACCGTTAACTTTTACATTGAAACCCTCACCGGCCCAGGCCGGGCGGCGCAAGGCAAGCACGAATTGCCTTGGGGATTCAAGCGTAAGTTTGACCCTCGCCGATTCGCCTTCGGGAAAGTCGGTATCCATCTGTAATTTGACTCCAGCGGCGGCCCACTCCGCGATAGATGGCGCGTATAAATTCACCCACAATTTGTCGCCGGACTCGTAGTAAATCCCGTCGGCGTGCAGGGCATGGCTCTCCATACCCGTTCCGACGCAGCAGGTAAAGCTGCGGAACATGTCTGCGTATTCGTGCCGAACTGACCGGCCTACGGGAACCATGTAGCAGGTC
>Ga0114918_10003287_pt1 | contig 14311 bp, 11 predicted proteins | sample LantaG_FD_87015 | JGI IMG/M metagenome (GOLD analysis project Ga0114918, IMG submission 87015) | Deep subsurface microbial communities from Baltic Sea to uncover new lineages of life (NeLLi) - Landsort_02402 metaG | ecosystem: Environmental > Aquatic > Marine > Oceanic > Sediment | place...
GCCCTTCCACAGGACCAGGTAGGCCAGCCGGCCGGCGGGCGCCACTTCCTTTTGGGCGGCGCCGGCCGCCGCCTCCTTGGCCGCCGCGTCCTCCACCTCCATGCCCTCCTCCTCCTCCTCCTTGAAATCGGGCATGGGCGTCCCGCCGGGCGCGTCGGGCGGGCCCCCCAGCAGGGCGGCCGCCGCGTGCAGGGCTCTCACCCCGCGCGTCGCGCCCTTGCCCGTCGGCAGGCGGCCGCCGCCGCCGCCCTTGTGCAGGGGCCGCACGGGCGGCCCCGGCGCGGGGGGGGCGCCGGAGGGGACATATAGGTAGGCGGCCGAGGAGGCCGCGGACGGGCCGGCAGCGGCAGCGCGGCCGCCGCCGCCGGTGGCCTTCTCCTGCTTGACCCCTGCCGCGGCCGCGCCCGCTGCGCGCGCGGTGGCCTCCTCCTCACGCGTCGGCCAGGGCCCCGCAGACGGCGCCAGGGGCCCCGTCCAGTACGCGCCCGGCCCGACTCGCGACGGCAGGGCCAGGGCGGGGCGGATGGCGGACCGGGCGACCGCGGGGCCGGTGTAGGGCAGGGGCGCGCCGGGCGCCAGGGCGCGCCAGGCCTCGTCGGGCTGCGTCGCCTCGCCGCCCGCGTGCGATACCACCCGCACCATCCCCTCCGCCAGGGCCGCCGCGTCCGCGCAGGCCGGGCAGTGCCAGGCACCCGCCGGCACGGCGGCCAGGGGCGGCACCAGGCAGGCCATGTGCAGGGCCCGCGGGCAGGCCTCGCACAGAAGCAGGGTCGCCGCGCCGGAGGCCGACCCGCACGCTCCGCACGCGTCGTCGTGGCCATCCTCTTCCTCTTCCTCTTCCTCTTCCTCTTCCTCTTCCTCTTCCTCCTCCTCTTCCTCTTCCTCTTTCTTCTTCACTTGAGCCGACCGCCGCTGGCGCAGGCGCCGGGAGGGCGTGGGGTGGTGGTCGTCAGCGGACGCGGGGCTGGGCAGCGAATGGCCACCCTCCGCGGCGCCGGTGCCGCCAGCGTTGGCGTCGGGCTCGGGCCCCGCACTCGGCCGCCGCCGGCCGGGCGGGGGCTTGGACCGCATGCTGGCGCCTGCAGTGTGAGATCTCCTGTGCCCCCTGCGCGTGCGCGTGTGGGCGTGCGAGCCCCGCCACGCCTCCGGAGTGTGTGGGTGAGGGGGCGCAGCGCGCGCGACTGAAAAAGCGATTGATTGGCCACCAGATTTCAGATTTCATGCACCCAATAGGGGTGCATTACACTTAATTAATGACACGGCCCCGACCCACTGCCCAGCCACCGCCCCGCCACCCCTCGAGACCCACACCATTCTACTCGCCATCGCACGCTCTACCTCTCTAACAGTCCAGGACGTACAGCGTGCGCGGCGCCTCCCCGCGCGCCCGGCCCGCCGCGGCCGTCTCCCGGGCGACCTCTAGAAAGCCCGCCCCCAGGTAGAGCGCGGCCGCGGCGGCCGTGCCCGCGTGGACGGCCACCCGGGAGGCGCCCAGGGAGGGGGCCAGGCCCACCGCATACCGCACCAGCGCCCTCGCCACGCCTCGCCGCCGGGCGGGCGCCGCCGTCGCCACGTTCGACAGATAAACGAGCTGCCCAGGCGGGCCTGCGGGCTCGTCCGCGGCCAAGCGCTCGCTGGGCAGGCGGGGCCCAAAGTTGAGGTCCAGCGTGCCCACCGCCCAGCGCCGGCCGTCGCCGCCGCCAGGCAATCCGGGCAGGCAGCAGGAGGGGTCCGTGGACGCGGCCAGCGCGGCGGGGAGGCCCGGCGGCAGGGCGACGCGGAGGGTGGTCGAGGTCCAGGGCGGGGCCTCAACCTCGCCCTCCTCTTCCTCCTCGTCACCGTCCGCCACGGTCGCCAGCAGGCAGCACACCCGTATGCCGGCCCAGTCCGGGTCGATCCCCGCCGTCTTTGCCTCCAGGGCACGCCAGGCGTCGCCCGTCTTGGCCCGCACGAAGGCGGCCCGGGCCCAGGGCGAGCGGTCGGGTGGGAGTTCGCCCCCAAACGCTGCCGCCCGCACGGCGGCGGCCGCGCGGAGGTGCGGGGTGGCCGGCGGGCTCACCAGCTCCAGGCGGAGGAGCATTGTGAGGGGGCCAGGAGCAGTGTGCCACGCGCGGCCCGGGGCCGCGCGGCGCGGGCGTGAGCCGTGAGAAAGGAAAGAAAGAGTGCGGCGAGATAGAGCAGAGCATGCGCCTCGCACACGTGCGTGTTGGCTGTGGCACTTCCTCTCCACGTCCGCGCCCCGCCTCTCCCGCGCCGCCTCCCACTCGACCGCGGTAGCTTACCTCCAGGTCCTGGACCACCTCCGCCGAGGGCGGGCACCTGCTGTCAGGGCGTCCCCTGACGACCACGCACACGGAGGGGGGAACCTTTCCGCGCGTCCTCACTCCCCCATGGACTCGTCGTCGCCGGCGCCTCCGCAGCCACCACCCGCCGCGCGCCGCCTCCTGCGCGCCCTCGCCCGCGCCCCAGGCCGCCTGGTCCCACGCAAGCGGCCAGGGGCGGGCCGGGATGAGAAGAGCCAGGCCGGCCTGGCCTCCCTGAGCGCGGTCGCGTACAGCGCGGGCGAGCCGGCCAGCGGAGGAGCGCCGCCCGCCGACCTCCCCCCGACCCCACTGCCGCTGCCCGCCCCCTCCCCGCTGGACGCCGCCGCCGCGGCGCTGGACTCGGCCATCGCCGCCATCACCTCCGCCGTGGCCCTGCCCTGGCTGACCGGGCGCGAGACGCCGCCGCCGCCCGCGCCCGGCATCTCCGAGGCGGACGCCGCCTGGCGGGTGGGCGGCTGCTTCCCCTCCCGCATCGCGCCCACGGCCTCCACCACCACCACCACCCACCCCGCCAGTCCGCCCGCGCCGGCGGGAGGCACCCACCACCTAGCCGCCGTCGGCACGCGGGCCTTCTCCCTGTGGGGCGCCTCCCTGCGCATCTACGACTTTGGTGTGTACGTCTCCCCCGACGCGGCCGCGGCGTCCCCCGCCCTGGGCGGCCCGGCCGCGCCTGACACGCACGCGGCCGACCCCATCGCCTTCTCCCGCGCCCTGCGCTCCGCGGACGACGTGCCCAAGACCCTGCTGGTGCGGACGCGCCGCGCCCTGCCCCTGCCGCTGATGAAGGCCGAGTACGCGCGCATCCTGACCCGCCGCATCGCCCTGGTGGGCGGCGACCCGTCCGACACAGCCCTGACAGAGCTCATCGGCCTGTTCCGGTCGGACGTGCTGCCTCCGTCCGCCCGGGGCCCGGCCGGCATGGTCCGGGCGGGCACTGTCCTCGAGTTTGGGCGGGCCCCCGGCGGGCGGCTGACCGTCAGCCTGGACGGCGTGCGCCTGGCGGACGTGGCGTCGCCCCCGCTCGCGGCCGCCGTCTTCGACATTTACCTGGGCGCCGACCTGCCCTGCTGCCCGGCCGCCCAAGCGGCGGCCGCTGTGCGGGTCGCGCGGTGGGCGGGGGGTGGGAGTGGAGGGGGTGGAGGGGGGACGCCCGGGCGGCTGAGCGGCCCGCAGTGGCGGGACACGGTGGAGGAGGTGGAGGCGTCGCACGAGCCAGGCCCCCTCGCGCCTGAGCTGGTGTGCGGGCGGGGTGGAGGCGGAGGCACGTGCGCCGGGCGGCGGGCGGCGAAACTAGGTTAGGATTATGATGTCGCGTCTTGCCCGTTCTTCCATCTCTCATCATCCTCTCTTCCATTCACACACACGCTCTTCTCTTGTCGAGGCACGCACCCCGCCCCTCTCACGCTCTCCTCCCTCTCTCTCCACTCTCTCTCCTTCTTTCACACATCGTCCGCCATGAACGCCTCCCACCAGCCCGGCTTGTAGGGCGAGTAGGGCGCCGTCCAGGCGGCAGCGGCCCGGTCGAGGGGCGCGAACGCAGGGACGGGCTGCGTGGATTTGATGGCCTCCGCCGGCGTCAGCTCGCCCACGTCCACCTTGAGGACGCGGTCCAGGCGCAGCTTCATGAAGGTGATCCAGACCTGGTCGGTGGAGACCAGGGCGACGGCCGGGCGCTTGACTTTCTCCTTCCCGGGGACGGACTCCAGCCAGGCCGGCTCGCACGATAGGAAAAAGTCGAGGGGGCGGCCGTTGTCCTTGAACAGGCGCACCCGTTCGCGCAGCTGTTCGGGGAAGGCCTCGTTCTGGACGTCGTGCAGCATGAAGTCGGCGTTGGCGACGACCGCGTACCAATGGACCTGAAAGGGGGGGGAGAGAGTGAGGCAGGAGGGTCAGGAAAGAAAAAAGAGGGTCGGGGTCGGGAGCGGAGCGACGACGGCTGGTTAAGGGGAATCGGCTTGAGCTCTCGCGGCCCAAGGCTCGGGCGGGCAGGGCAGGACCGATCCCGGAAGCCGCAGGGCAGGGGGGAGACCAGGTGTTTAGTGGCCACGCCGAGACGGAGAAGCGGGGGTGGGAGGGCGCGCCCCTGGGCCGCACACGGCCGACAGAAGAGGGAGTCTTATCCGGAGGATAGGGAGCGACGGCGCGCGCCGGCGTCGGGGACGCGACGTCGCCGCGACCAGGCCCCGCTCTGTCTCTTCTCTTCTCATCACCCTCGGGCCCGTGAACTAGGCCAGCCGGTCCCTCGCATCACGCGCCACAGGCAAGAGCCGTTCGGGTCTTGCCTGCCCGATGCGTGCCCAGGCCGAGGTGCCGGGAGCGGCGGGACGGCGGGGCGTCCCCGCAAACCTGCGAGCAGAGCGTCGGGCCCCGCCCGACGACTCTTTCTCAACCGCCGCCCCTCGCCCGAGCCCAGCCTCGTTCCCCATCCGAACATCGCCATCCCATGAACTCACCTTCTCCCCCTTGACCGGAATGGGCGCGGGCGCCATGAGGTCGGCCTCCGCGGACGAGGAGGAGGGCGCGGCCGCGACGGCGACGGCCGCCGCGGGGCGGGCAGATGGGCAGGCGGGGCGCGGGGCGGCGCGGACACAGCCGCCGGCCGGCCGAGCCGCGGGCGACCAGGCGGCCGACCGGGCGACGCCGGCGGAGGAGGTGAGAGCCAGCATCTGAGGAAGGTGGGCGGGGTGTGCGCTCGAGAAGGGAAAAGGCTAAAAGCGAATTCACGTCTGGAGCTGCGCGAAGCAAGACAGAAAAACCAAGACGGCCCTTCATCAACACTCTCTCACTGCCTGCGCCACTCCCACTCCTCCATGCCCGCCCCGCCCGCCTTTTCCCACGCCAGCGCCGGCACCAGCGCGTCCAGGCCCGCGTAACGCACCTGGGCCGGAGTCAGGGGGCGGACCGACCAGGCCGAGGTGCGGAGGGCCTTGTCCAAGGGGGACCCCAGCGCCCGCTCCGCCAGGGCAGCCAGCCCGGGCGGCGCGGACGCCTTGCCATTGCCGCCGCCGCCGCCGCCGCCGCCGCCCAGCTTGCCCGCGTCTGCGCACCGGATCGCCCCGCCCGCCGTCGCGGCCGGCAGGGCGGCGCCCAGGCGGGCCAGGTCCGCCCGCAGGCCGACGCCCAGGACGAGGTGGCGGGGCGAGGCCAGGAGGGCGGCCACCAAGGCCGCCAGGCGCGCGGTCAGGCCCGCAGCCTCGCAGGCGGCCAGGTCAAACACGAAGCAGGAAGTCGGGCTGGCCAGCTGTAGGGTGGAGACCAGCGGGCGGGAGGGGGAGGCGGACGCGGAGGCGCCCCCGCCACCACCACCACCACCACCACCCACCTCGTGCCCCGGCGTCGCATCCCACTCGAGGTCGAGGCCGATCGGCACGGTCGCGCCCGCGTCCCGCCCGTCAGCCACTCCCAACAGCCCCTCCCGCGCCGCCTGCAGCCCATCCGCGTCCTCCACCAGGGTCAGGGACGCGCCGGGCGGCCAGGCGAGGAAGCCGGCGTCGACGGGAGGGGGAGGGGGTGGGGCGGCTGGCCCGCCCCCACCCCAGGTGAGGGAGCGGGCGGGTTGCGCCTGTGCGCCGCCCCCCTCCCGCGCCTCCGCCAGCGCCCGCACGTCGACCGCCAAGCACGGCCGCCCCGATGCTTCAGCCGCCTCCGCGACGCACCGCAGGGCGACCGCCGGCGGCGGGCCGCCCGGCGCGGGAGAACCCGCCATCGCGACCGCCGCGTCCCACGCCCCGCCCGCCGTCGCGGCCGCCAGGGCGGCCGCCTGGGCGGTCGCCTCCACGGCCGGGTAGGCGGCCCGCAGGCGGAAACGCCGGACAAAAGCCGCCGCGGACCTCAGGCGGCCGGAGGACAGGCAGGCGTCCACCAGGGCGGCCGGGGCGGGGGTGGCGGGGCCCCGGGCAGCCGCAAACGCGCTGGCCGCCGCTTCCCCGCCGCCGGCCAGGAGGGCGGCGATAGCGGCGGAGTCAAAGGCGCTTTCTCCTGCTCCTCCATCATCCCGCCCGCCCAGGCCGGGTAGGCTGGCCAGCAGGGCCGCCGCCGGGCCCGCGCCCGCCGGGCCGGAGGACGCGAGGGCGAGGAGGAGGGTCGCTGCTGCTTCCCCTCTTCCGCCGCCACTGCTCAGGTCGGCCGCGGTCAGGCCAAACCCGGCCGCCAGGCGCGGGGCCAGGCGGGTGGAGGAGGTAGGGGTGCTGAGCAGGGCCCGAAAAGTACTGGCCGCCACGGCCCGGGCGGCCGGCGGGATGGTGCTACCGGGCGCCGCCGCCGCTGCCCAGGCGGCGAGGAGGGCCGAGGCCAGGGCAGGCGAGGGCGGGGCGCCGCCGCCCTCACCTACCGCCGCCGCGACGCCGACCGCGACATTGGTGGCGATGTCAGTTTTCGATCGGCCGCCACCTATAAAAGCGGCGGTCAGGGCCGACACGAGGCCTGCGTGCCCCCGCCCGGCCGCGGCGGGGCCGGCAACAGAGAGCAAGGTCGGAACGTCGCCGGCCAGCGCTGCTGCTGCTGCGGTGGCGGTGGACGCGGCCTCTGCTGCCTCGTCGGCGGCGGCCGTGGCTGCAGCATGAGTCATCCTCCTCCTCCTGTGCGGTCTGACGAAGGCCGGCGAAGGCATGGCGGGGTGCTGGCGGAGGGCGGACGCCGCGCCGAGCCAGCACCGCATGTTTTTTGTGCCGCGCTTCTCGCCTCTGACTCCCCACCCGCCAGCCACTCCCGCGTCCTCTCTCCCATTTTCATGCCGCCCGCCCTCTTCCTGCTCGCCTTCTACCCAGCCTACCTCGCCCTGGTCCTGTCCCTGTTGGCCAGCCTGAAGACGGTCCTCCTCGCGACGGCGACCACCTCTCCGACCGCCATCGTGCGCGGCCTCGTCGCGTGAAAGCAGCGGCACCGGACGCGCTCTTTTGAAACGCGCACACAGCTTGTCTTCGTCTCTCCTGCCGACTCAGCACGAGAAAGCAAGCTCGCACACACACGCGTGTGTGCTGAACAATCAAACAGCACCCCCGGAATCGGGGCCATGGAGAACTTCACGTGCGTGAGAGAGAGAGAGAGAGGGAGAGAGAGGGAAGTGGGGGATGCCTGCGGCGTCGTGCGGCGGGCGGGCGCGGGACGCCCCCCGCAACAACTACGCACCGCTCCCAGGGCGGGCTATGCACGTGCCACGGCCCAGTCATTCCACCTCGTCCAAAGGACCGGAGCCCTCGGTCATCGATAAACTAGTCAGAATGCCCATCCGAGTAGCCTGGGCGCGCTCGCCCGCGGCCATGCAAAAAGCCGCATGCGTCTCTTCGCTCACGCTCCCTCGTTCACCCACTTCAACACATAGCCCCAACGCCGCCGCCTGGGCGGCCGCGGGCGTGCCCCTGAAGCCGCCCGGTGCCGTGCCGCACGTGTCCGTGTCTGATCAGGTACGGGTATTGAGAGAGAGGGGGAGAGAGAGGAGGCGGGAGCGCCGCGGGAGCGCCGCGGGAGCGACGCGGGACGGGGAGAGAGCGGGAGGCGAGGCGCGCCATAACGCGCCGGCCGCCTCTCTCAACCTTCTCCTCCCTTCTCTCTCTCCACTCGCACAGCCGGCCCCGCAAGGCGAATTCGTCCGCGGCGTGGAGGGCGAGTTCGAGGTCGTCGAAGCGGACGGCATCGTCTTCAAGCGCCGCCGCACGCTGGCGCCCGGCGGCGCCGCGGCCGCGGCGGCGGCGGCGGCGGCAGCGGGCCGTCCGCGCGCCACGTCCCTCGCGCACGGCGCTGGGAGCGACCCCTCCGTCGGCCGGGCGCCTGGCGCCGCGGCCGGCGCGTCCGTCCCGGCGTCCGCGCCGCCCGGCTCCCGCCCGCGCCCCCGCGTGTCGACGGCCGCCCGGGCGGAGGCCGCGGGGCGGCGTGGTGAGGCCGCCGCAGCGGGCGACGCGGCGGAGGCCGCCCGTCTGCGGGCGCTCTGGTCCCAGCTGGTAGAGGCCGAGGCGGCCCGGGTCGCCCAGGCGGGGGCGGCGTCCGCCATCGGCGGGGCCGGCAGTGTCCGCACCAGCACCGCCTCCGCCGTGGCGTCCGCCCTGCGGGCGACCGTGCCCGCCGTGGCGGCGGCCCTGGCGGACGGGACGCTGGTGTGCGGCTCCGCTGCCGCGGGCGCCCTGGCGGCCGCCGCGGCCGCGGCGCGGGAGCCGACCGACTCGGCCGCCGCCCTGGCCGCCGCCAAGGCGCGCGCCGCCGCCCGCCTGGACGCGCTGGCGACGGAGGAGGGCGAGTGGGCGTCCCTGCTGGAGCGCGCGCGTGGGGCGGGCCCGCCACCCCTGCCGCCCATGGCGAGCGGCGGCGGCGAGGCGTGCCGGGCGGAGGAGGACGGCCCGGACTCCTCCCGGCCGGGCGTCCTGCGCCGGGCCGCCCGCGCCGCCCGCCGCCGCCTGGCGGTGCGGGTGGAGGCGCTGGCCGCCCTGGTCGCAGGCGCCGAGGCCCTGGCCGGCCGGGCGGAGCGGGCGGCCGTCGCCGCCCACGCCGCCTGGCACGCCGTCCGGGCGGCCCGCACCGCGGCGACGGTGGGCGGGGTTGTGGACGTGGACTCGCCGGGCGCGCTCATGGCGGGGCTGCTGGGCGGACGGTGAGAGAGAGAGGGGCGCAGAGGGGGGGAGAGAGAGAGAGAGAGATGGGGTGGAAATGGAGGCGTGGAGTGTTTTTTTCTCTTGTCGCATCCCTTCCCTTTACACACGCCAGCCGCCGCAACGCACGCACACACACGCAGGCACACGCACGCACACACTCACACACACGCACACATACGTCCCGCACGCGCCCCCCCTCGCCATACTCCTCTTCCTAAATGAAAAAAAGTCAAATCGCGCCCGCCGCACCATAGCGCTGCTCCATCCGGGCCGCCAGGCGGGCCGCGCCCCGCCCCGCCTGCTGGGCCGCGCCCTTCAGGTCGCCCATGCTGCGGATGGCAGCCAGGTGGGCCGCCTGGGCCGCCTCCTCGCCCATGCCCGCGTACTCCCAGCCCGGCCCCTTCTTGGACGCCACCAGCAGGCCGGCCGCCAGGAGCAGGCCGCCCGCTTGCGCGAGGATGACCCAGACAAAAATCCAGCGAAAGGCCGCAAGGCGCGCGGAGAGCGAGTCCGCATCAAAGGTCAGGGCCGGGTTGGTGTGGGCGGCCGCGATCTCGGCACACACCCGGGCCGGGTCGGCGAAGGCCGCGCCCACCAGGGCGGCCTGGGCGAGCGTGGCCGCCGCGCCGGCGCCCACGTACGTCGCCAGCAGTGCCCGCGACCGGCGCACGCCCGCGAAGCCGAGCGCGGCGGACGCGGCGGTGAGGACGCCGACCGCGAGCAGGCCGGCGGGGACGGGGGCGCGGGGCGGGTTCTGAAGAAGGAGAGAGAGAAACAGGGCGTGAAGAGAATGGGGAAAAGGTCGGCCGGCGGACGGGGCGCGCGCGCGCGCGCGCGCGCGCGGCCGTTCTCTCTCTCCGACGCAGTTCTCCCCTCTCACCTGCAGCAGGCAGCCCGCCGCGATGAGGGCAGCCCCCACCACGAGGGAGCCGATGGTCAGGACCTTGACGACAAAGGTCAGGAGGGCGTCACCGGGGCGACCCATTGGTGAGGAGTGAACGGGAGGGAGAGAGAAGAGGGGGAGAGGGACAAAAGGTCGGTCGGAGGTCGAGAGGCGGCGTCGAGAGAATGAATGATGAGCGGCGGTTGCTTTCCTTTCTGTTCACAAACACGTACGGGAGCGACCCCCCACACAAAGCTGCGGATAAAGCACGCAACAGTCGCCCATTGCAAAAGCACACATGCACACACACGCACACACACACACACGCCACGATCAACCTCCCCGACCCCCTCATGCACACGCCGCCTCCCTCTCACCCTCTCTTTGGGGAAGGGGTCGAGAGAGAAATGGCGTTAGCTTTCAAAGAGGGGGGTTGCTTCAGGAGATAATGAAGGCACTGAGGCTCAGTCCTCGTACACGCGGCACTCGTCGGCGTCCGGGTTGTCGTTGCAGAAGGTCTAGGAAGGAGGGAGAGAAGGGCGTTGGAGAGGGTGAGGTTGTTTTCCTCACGAGCCGCCGGCGTGGCCAGGCGTTGCGTTTTTTTGGTCGTGCTCCCCCCATCTCTCTCTCCGCCTCTCCACTCACCTCCAGGGGGTCCTCCTTCTTGATGGCCGCCTTCTTGTGCGACTCCGCGGCGGAGATCTCCTCGACCTGTGTGTGGAATGGAGGGAGGGAGGGTGCGTGAGCGAGGGGCGGCGAGGGAAGAGAGAGCGAGCCTGGGCCCTCCCACAACCGAGGAGAGAGACAGCGGGGGAGGTCTTGCTTCCCCGAAGAGCCCGCGCCCCGGGCGGGGCCGGGCCATGGTCCAGAACCCTCCACCATCCGCAGGCTGGCCTGCCGCCCCGCGCCCCGTGAGGGGGGGAAAGCCGGGCCTCCCGAGGCGGCGCCCACCCCTCCAACCGGGGCGCGCCCCGAAAGACCCTCCGCGGCCGGCAGCGCCGTTTTTTTCGCGCTCGCGTGTGGGCCAAGCAGGCCCTAGCGGGGGCGCGAGCGGGCGGGTCCGGGCGCCGGCACGCACCACCCACCCCCTGCCAAGGCAGCTGGAGGCGTACCCGTCCTTGCCGAGGGGGCGGGGTGGGTGGGCCAGGAGGCGGGACGCCGGCGCGGGCCCCGGCGCAAAGGCCCCGAGGGGAGCGTGCCGCGGAAAATTGGGTGGGTGCTGCTCCCTGTGCGAGAGGGCACACGCCTCCTCGCTGCCCGGCGGGTCCCGCCACAACGCCGTCCCTCCACATGTGCGCGACTGGACGCCCAGCCCACACAGCCCGATCCTCTCTTCCCCAAAAAAGAAAAGGCCACACACGCACCGTGTCCCAGGCGACCGCGCACTCGGACGACGACCCGTCGGCGCACGTCTCCTTGGCCTCATCGATGGCGGCCTCCAGCGGGGTCTTGGGGTCGGCCCGGACGACGACGCGCGCCACGGTGCGGCGGGCGGGGCGGACGCCGGTCATGGCGGGGCGGGGGGCGGCGGCGCGAAGGGAGAACATGGCGGAGAGGGAAGTTGATGGGAGGCAGGAAGGAGAGCGGAAAGAGAGTGTGGAGAAAGGAAGCGGGCTGGCGCAGACCGCCGTTTCTCTTTCTGTTCGTTCGCTCGCTCGCTCTCCTTCCTGCACGCGGAGGCGGCGGCCACTCGCTCTCTGCTCGCCCGCAATGGCGCAGTGGGACGCCCGTGACCCGCGCTGGGTGGTGGAGGACCGCCCCGAGGACGGCAAGAACGTCAACGGGTGGCACTGGTGAGTGGACGCGCGAAGTCAGTCTCCGATTGCGCGCCCCCAACCTCCCCCCACCTTGCAGCGGCCGCGCGCCGCCGCCGCCCCGTCCCTTCCACGGCCCCCGCAACTGACCAGCCCCTCTCCCTCTCCCCCTCTCTCTCTCTTCCAGGCAAGAAAAGAACGTGCTGGCCTGGAGCCGTGACGACCTGACGGCCCGCCTGGTCGGGGTCTGCGGGGATCTGCCGGGCGGGGATGAGGGGGGCGCGGCGGCCGTGGCCATCACGAAAGTGGCGTCCGTGGAGGGCGAGGCCTACCTGACGACCCGGAAAGGCGGCAAGAAGTTTGCGGCGTACGACCTGAGCCTGAGCCTGGAGTGGGAGGTGCGGGGCGGCGGCAGCGGCGAGGGCGACGGGGCGCCGTCCACGTCGGGGTCCCTCAAGGTGACCGAAGTCTCCCTCGCCTCCGACCCGGACGACGTCCTGTTCGAGGTGAGCGGCGGCGGCGGCGGGGGCGCGACGCCCGCGTCCGCCGTGACGGCCGCCCTGAAACCGGGCATCCTCGCCGCCCTGGAGGCGTTTGCAGCCGCACTGGACCAGCTCGACTTGTAACGCGACACACCTCAAAACCACCCCCCATTCTCCTCTCTCACGCCTCCCGCCTCCCGCCTCTCAATCCCTCACTTGTGTTTCCCCTCTCTCTCTCTCTCTCTCTCTCTCTCTCCCTCTTCTCTCTCTCCTCCTCACCGCGGCGTCCGCTTGACCACCTGGCTGGCGCAGTGGACGGCCCCGTACATGCTGGTGATGGGCCCAAAGTCCACCACCTGGACGTCCCCCCTGAACTTGGGGTCTCGCACAATCGCCCGCGCGGTGCCCGCGTGGACGGACAGCACCTTGCCCCCGCCCAGGTTCAGGCAGTTGCACCCGTAGGCCAGCTGGTCGGCCGAGGGCACGGGGATGATGTGCCAGCCCCGGCCCCGCATGTAGGCCGCGAACTCGACCCCCGAACGGGCGAGGGAGTAGGCCCCCGTGCCGGGGTCCATCACCCATTCATCCACCGTGCGCCGGGTAGGGGACGCCTCCCCCATCATGTCCTCCAGCATCAGGCACACGTCGTCGCCCAGGAGGCTGAAGACGCAGTCCAGGTGCATGCGGTCCTGGGCCTGGTCGAACTCGTCCCGCACGACCGCGAGCGTGTGCACACCGCCCAGCCAGCCGGAGGACATGAGCTGGTGCGCGGCCGCCATGTTGGAGCGCAGGCCGATGCCCAGGAGGGCGAGGCCCGGGCCGGCGGGGAAAAAGTCGCCGCCTTCCAGGAAGCCGGGCGCCTCGATGCCGCCCAGGACGGGCAGCCCCAGCTTGGCGAAGCAGAAGGCCATGAGGTCGACCTCCAGGGCGCGCTGGGGCGAGCGGAGGCGGCCCATGACCACGCCGCCCGCGGTCGTGACCTGCTGGTCGCGGGTGTACACCAGGTTGGACAGCGGCTGGAACTCGTACGTCGCGGTCAGGCCCGTGTCCCGGCCCGACGGCTTCAGGTCGACGGTCGGGTTGATGAGCAAGGTCTCAATCAGCTGGGCGATGGACATGTGCTCCAAGACGCGCCGCTTGTAGGCGTCTGAGAGGTAGAAGGCGTCCTCCGGGGTGACCGAGGCCGGGTCGGTCCCGGGCGCCAGGCGGTAGCGGAGCGCCTTCATGGCCAGCTCCTCCAGCTCGACGCGGGCGCCCATGTGGGAGGCGACGCCGAAGGACAGGATGTCGCGCACGGTCAGGACCTAGAGAGAGAGGGCGGGAGGGCGGGGGGTGAGAGAAAGAGCACAGTGCACGCGCCTGGGTTTGCCCCAACCCTCCCTCCATCCCTCTTTCTCATCATCATCATTCGTCTCTCCTTTCCCTCTCCTTCTCACCTTGACGCCCGCCTCCCGCATGACCCGCCGGAACTCGGCGTGCGCCTTCTTGGCGGCGTCCAGGTTGACGGGGCGCTCGTAGAGGGAGGCGCTGTGTGTTGTGCGTAGGATGGATGTTGGTGTGCATGAGGAAAAAGCAAAGGAGAGCAGAAGCAAGGCGCGCACGTACTTTCCCTACCGTGTCTTCTTGCGGCCGCCTCCAGAGTGCGCCCCGCAAACGAGCAAGGAAACCCGCGTTCACGCGTGCGCCCTCCCGCCTCCATCTCCTCATTTCCACTCAAGCTCTCACCGCGGGTGCAGCCCGCCCATCATCAGGCTGGTCCCTTCCGGCTCGCACACGATGACGACCTCCGCGACCTCGTTCTCGTGGCACTGGCGCGCGGCGCCGAGGGGGGGCATGCGGTGGTGGCGGTGGTGTGGCGCGATCGCGGTCGCGGTCGCGGTCGCGGGTGCCTCGTCCAGGGCCAGGGCGGCGGTCGCGGCCGCGGCGAGGGCGGCGTCGGCGTCGGCGGGAGTTTGGGGCGGTGCTAGGGCGGCGGGCGGCGCGCGCGCGCCGAGCCCGCCGCCGCCGCCGGCCGCACGGCACGCCTCCTCCCGCGCCACAGGCCGGCCGGAGGTGACGCCGGCGCCGTCCTCCTCCTCTTCTTCGCCCTTGTACCGCGGGCTGATTACAGGCTGATAGAGGGAGAGGGCGATCAAAGGGATCGGGGGCGGGAGAGTGAGTGAGAGAGCGGGGCCGCGAATGCGCTCGGCTAGCGGGGGGGGGGGGGGGGGCCGCCTTCCTCCCCCCCTCCCCCCCTGTCCGCCCCCCCCGCCCCCCCCCCCCCGTACTCCGTCCCCCACGACGCGGC
>Ga0114918_10003288_pt1 | contig 14309 bp, 11 predicted proteins | sample LantaG_FD_87015 | JGI IMG/M metagenome (GOLD analysis project Ga0114918, IMG submission 87015) | Deep subsurface microbial communities from Baltic Sea to uncover new lineages of life (NeLLi) - Landsort_02402 metaG | ecosystem: Environmental > Aquatic > Marine > Oceanic > Sediment | place...
AAAGGTCTTTGGCTAATCCTAATTTTATTTTTGCTGCGCCATTTGTTACTTTTTTTGTAACAAATTCAAGTCCCCTCCTTGGAGACTCGTGATTGAAAAGTATGCCGCTGCAGGCAAACATATCATAACTTTCCCTGTAATTTACAGTCATATAGTGGCCATAAGCTTTAGCAACTCCATACGGGCTTCTTGGATAAAAAGGCGTGTTCTCATTTTGCGGAACTTCCCTCACTTTTCCAAACATTTCTGAGCTTGAAGCCTGGTAGAATTTAATATCTTTATTTAGGTGCCTCACAGCCTCAAGCATTCTTGTAACTCCAAGTGCCGTAAACTCTCCTGTCAGTACCGGCTGTTTCCAGGAAGTCGGTACAAAAGACATGGCCCCTAAATTATAGATTTCATCCGGGTTTGATTCTTTTACAGCGCTTATAATGGAAAGCTGGTCCAAAAGGTCAGCCTGGACAAATTTAATCTTCTCCCTTATGTGTTCTATCCTGTCTAATTTTTCAACTGAAGATCTTCTAACCATCCCATAAACCTCATACCCCTTGCTCAGCAAAAAATCTGCAAGATATGAGCCGTCCTGCCCTGTTATACCGGTTATCAATACTCTCATAATTTTTTGTCTCCCTGGCTAAATTTTTATTTTTATATTAGCTCCAGCTCATCAAAATGTAATCTGCCCTGCACCAATCTTTGAATTAATATTTATCCTGATTCCATTTTTTAAAATATTATCATTCCCAATTGTACTGTTATCCCCAATTATTGACATATCGCCTACCTTCACATTTTCTCCGATTGTCACATTTTTAGAGATTACTGAATTGGCAATATGACAATTTTTGTGTATTTTACAATTATCAAAAACCACGCTCCTGGAAATCTCGCAGCCGGAAAAAATACTGCAGTTTTTTCCTATTACTGTGAGCGGTAAAATCTTAGCGCCTTTTTCTATTACGGTCCCTTCCCCCACAAGCACAGGACCGGAAACAAAATTTTCTTTGCTGAATTTTGCTCCTTTCCCAACATAAATATTTTGAAAAGCTTCCCTGTAAGGAAACTTAAAATTAACTTTCCTCTCAAGCATATCATGATGAGCCAATAAATATTTCTCCGGAGTCCCAACATCAAGCCAGTAAGAACCAGACACAAAACCAAATATCTTATATCCCCTGCTTAAAGCATCCGGAAAAAGTTCCCTTTCAAAAGAATACTTTTTTCCTTTCGGTACCAGGTCCATTATATGCGGCTCAATTATATATGTGCCGGCATTTATTAAATTAGTTTTAATTTCTTCCTGCCTGGGTTTTTCTAAAAACTCTTTTACCCTCTGTTTACCATCAACAGGCACCAGGCCATACGATGTAGGATCTTCAACCGGTGTCAGGGAAATAGTTACGTCTGCATTTTTTTGCTTGTGAAAAGAAATCATATCTTTTAAGTTAAGAGAGGTTAGGATATCACCGTTAAACACCATAAAGCTGCTGCCGTCAAGATATTTTTCTACATTTTTTACAGCGCCGCAGGTTCCGAGCGGAGAGCTTTCAGTTATACATGTAAGTTTTACCCCAATACTTTTTCCATCACCAAAATATTTTAAAAATATATCAGGAAGATAACAGGTAGAAAGTATGATATCTTTGAGACCATAAAATTTAAGCCATGAAATAAAATTATGCATAAAAGGCTTGTTTAGAAAAGGCAGCATTGGTTTTGGGTTCAGACATGTAAGCGGCCTGAGTCTTGTTCCTTCTCCGCCTGCAAGTATTACTGCTTTCAATTAAGCTCCTTTCCAATTTCCTCTCTCCAGTACTCAAGCACGCTCCTGAGAGAGTCTGTAATGCTGTATTCCGGTTTCCATCCTGTATGGCTCCTGAGCTTGCTGTTGTCGCCATAAACAATATCTGTATCAACCGGTCTAAATTTATCTTTATCCACTTTTATTGTAATATCATTCCTTCTGCTGGTTGACATTAAAACATCTAATAAATATGAGATTTTATACTTTTTCCCCGAACATACGTTGTAGGCCTGTCCAATTTTGCCCCTGTTAATTATATAGCTATAAGCTTTCACAACATCCCTTACATCTAAGAAATCACGATATGCTTCTATGTTTCCAACTTTTACAACAGGCTCCCTGATGCCATTTTCTATTTCTGCAATCTGCTTTGCAAAATCAGAGCATACAAATCTTTCCGACTGCCCCGGCCCGATATGGTTAAAGGACCTGCTGACAAGTACAGGAATGCCGTACGCCCTATGGTAAGTTATGGAAAAGAAATCCAATGCAGCTTTACTGATAGCATACGGGTTTGAAGGATAGATCTTAAAATCCTCGTCTATTGCCTTTTTTTTGTCATTTGCTTCACTATATTCTTCTGCAGTGCATACCACTAATATTCTGCACTCGGGGCAATAATTTTTCAAACTTTCCAGAATGTTAATCCCGCCAAACACATTAGACTTAAAAGTCTCCACAGGATTTTCCCATGACCAGTTAACCGAGCTCTGGGCTGCAAGGTGATAAATTTGTTGCGGTTTAAACTTTACAATTATATTTTCAACACTTTTTTTATCTTTTATATCAACTTCCAAAACTTTAATTTTGTTTTGAGCCTCATCTGCGCCAAATTTATCAATGCTAAAGTTTGCTAATTTTAAGTCAGCACCTAAAATTTCATGATTGCCATCTTCCAGCAGGTATCTGGTAAGATGTTTCCCTACAAATCCTGCAATTCCCGTTATCAAAATCCTCAAAAGTCATCTCTCCCGGCCAATTAATTTATTAATAATTTTACCATTGTGCCTTCTATTTTAATATAAAACCAAAACTATATAAAATAAAATGATAAAAGAATGAAGTTAAAATTATTTATCTACTTTTTAAAACATCTGAAGCATTGCTTAAAAAAAGTAATAAAGACTCTAAAAGCTAATACTATGATTAGCAAAGGAATCAGTAAAACCTTCCAGCTTTTTTTATAATTCTTCCAGAAAAAATAAAATACGCTTCTCTGCATTCTAAAACAGGCTTTCAGCTCCCCGTTTCCGCTGCTCCCGCCAATATGGTGAAGAATATTGGCGCAGGGATAGTAATACACTTTCCAGCTTTTTTGCCACATTCTATAGCAAAGATCCAAATCTTCCACATACATAAAATATCTTTCGTCAATAAGGCCGGTATCCTCAAGTGCTTTTCTCCTGATTATCATAGCTGAGCCCGACACCCAGTCAACTTCAAATGGAGCATCTCTATTTGCATCAGCCAGCTTGTATTTTCTTGAAAAAGGATTATTGGGAACAATATTTGTGAGTATGGTGTGAAAAGCTGCATTAAAAATAGAGGGGAATTTTCTGCACGATAGCTGGACAGAACCATCGCTGTTTATAATTTTTGGCCCTGCTATCCCTACTTTTTTATTTTTTTCCATAAAATTTACAAGACTGTCCAAAGAATTTTTATAGACCTTGCAATCGCTGTTTATTAAAAGTATATATTTTGAATTTGTCTTACTTATTGCCTTATTATTCGCAGCAGCAAAACCTATATTTTTACTGTTACGAAGCAATTTAACTTGTGGAAAATTTTTTTGAACTAACTCACGCGACCCATCTGTAGAAGCATTATCAACTACTATAATTTCATATTTTAAAGAAGGCGGATTTTCTAATATGGAATTCAGGCAGTCCCTTAAAAAATTTAGACTGTTATAACTTACGATACTTATTGTTAAGTCTTTAATTTCTAATTTACTCAACTTCTTTTATTAACTTATATTATTAGAAAAATCAATTTGCTTTTAGCTGGCTGAATCTATATTGTGCGAGTTACATATTGCATAGCACCTGGCTAAAATTATTATAACATATTGTAATTTGGCATTATATATTTTTCCAATGCAAACACTTTATGTAATAAAAAAGATGGCTTCGAAAAAGCCATCTTTTTTAAAAGCTGCAGCCTGCGAATTCTACATTCTCACAGTTTTAACTCTTCCACCCTGTTTAACCTGCAAACATATATGAATTTTTTATAGATTTTAGCCCTTCTTTGATTTTTGTTTTTTTTCTTTTGCATCAGCTTCCAGCATTTTTCTTGCTATTCTCAGCTCTGTTTTTTTTCTTATCTCGTCTGTATAAACTCTTATTTCTGCAACCAATCTATTGTACCGTGTAATGTATATGGTCTCGCCTAAATTTTTGGTTAGATACTTTGTGAGATTGATTCTTAAATCATTGGTATCAACCTTCATTATATCGTCGTTCATTCCTTTGCTTCCTCCTCAATCAGTAAAAATTTATAATTATTATTTTATAGTAAAAAACTCTTAACAATTATATCATATTTTGTTTAAAAAAACATGTTAAAAAAATATTAATTTTTACTAATTTTTTTATAGCCAATACTTGTGCAGTTATATTATAGCTTTTTTAGAATAATGTTATCCTTTTTACTTACCTCTCATTTTTTCATTTTAGCGAGCCCGTAGATGTATCCAAAAGATTTTGCCAGATCTATATAAAAAAGCAGAAACGGCACGAAAATTATTGACAGCAGTCTTCCAATTTTTTTAACTTTAGCTCCGCAAGGCATTCCCCATATAAATTGCAGCCTTCTGTAAGGCTTAAATACATAGCCCGCAAACAAAGGGACCAGTACAGCTAAAAACCATTTGTTTAGGCCAAACGCTGCAGCCAGCACTGCAAACAAAAAAATAAAGGATGCAAATCTTATCAAGTGGCGTTGCAGGTACATCCTGCCTTTGGCATCTCCTTTGGCATACCTGAAAAACTGCCTGAATATTTGCAGCATATCTTTTCTCATCTTCCAGTATACAACTGCATCAGGATTAAATTTTATTACAAATCCTTTATCCCTTATATTAAAATTAAATTTCATATCTTCGCCATAATCCATATTCTCAGGATATCCTCCTGTACTTCTCCACACATCTTTTTTAAAACTGATATTTCTGGAAGAAGGCATAAATTTGCTTCTTTTTATCTCCTTATTCTCTGGCATAATGCACATTGCAAGGCATCTCTCTAAAAGGTTACTGCAGGCCGGACAATTAAATCCTCCAACTACACTGCAAGAATTGCTGCTGTAGGATTTAGTTATTTCCTCAATCCAATTTCTTTCTAAAATACATCCTGCGTCACTGACACAAATAATTTCATTTTTAGTATTTCTTATTGCAATATTCCTGCCCTGCGGGATATTCGCACCTTTCTTTTCAATTATTTTTACATATATCTTTACTTCTTCCTTATTGTCATATGAACTTATATCTTTACTTCTTCTGAAAAATATTTCAGAACTAAATACAAGATTTCCATCGCTGCAGCTATCCAGTGCATCGTCTTTAACCATTCTGGCACTGACGATTGTACTTTCTATGCCTCTAATTTTATTTTTAAAAAAATCAACAGCTACCTTTAGTGTTCTGTCAACAGATCCTCCATCCACTATTACTATTTCACCGGGCAGCAGTTTTTGATACATAAGGCTTTTAAGAAAAGCGGGCATGCTGTCTTCCTCGTTATAGACAGTGGCCACAAAACTCACATCGTCTTTAACTATCCATTCATCTTTTTTGCTATTATTTAAAATATCTTCTTTACACATTTGCTAATTTATTTTCTGCTTTTTACTTTATATTAACTATTTTTTAACTGACCGTCCTGCAAAGTATAGTTTCAACGTTTTAAGGTATGTCTGCAATCTCTTCCTGTTTTGCTTTTTTGCTGTAAAAATGGATAAAATTGTAAATATTATTATCCTGTTTAAAACTCCTAAAAAATATAAAAAACTCAATATTTCAGCATGGAATAAAGAGTAATTTTTTTTAAAATAAAGTCTTCTGCTCTTCCACACGCTGGCTTCCCTTAATGCATTATTTTCAGAAGCAATGCCGCCATCAGCATGCTCTGCTACAAAAAATGGAAAGTAATAATTTCTGTAGCCGTTTTTGCACAGTCTAAAGCATAAGTCACTGTCTTCACTGTACATAAAATAATCTTCATCAAAGCCGCCTGCCCTGACAAAATCTTCCCTTTTTATAAACATAAAAGCTCCGGAAAGCCAATCTACTTCCCTTGCGCTGCCATGGTTCCACCAGCTAAGAAAATATGCGCCAAAAACAGGAGAGTTTTTAAATAACCTGTATAAAAAATAACTTTCATAAAACTGCCTTGCAAGCGTTGGAAAGGACCTGCAGCTGTACTGGATGGTCCCATCCGGGTTTACAAGTTTTGCTCCAATAGCCCCCACTTTGCTGCCTTTGCTTTTTTCATCATAAAACCTAATAAACTCTTCTGCACTGCCGCTTATAAATTTGGTGTCTGGATTTAAAAAAAGCAGGAACTTTCCATTTGCTTTACTGGCTCCGAGGTTGCATGCCTTGCAGAATCCTAAATTTTTACTTTCATTGATTAAATAAATATTCCCATATTGTTCTGCAAGCATTTTAATATAATCGGCACTTCCATCCGAAGAGCCGTTGTCAACTATTATAAGCTCGCAGAAAGTAGGACCCTTGCTGCAAAGAAAAGAACTAATGCTGTCAACACAGCTTTTTATATAATTTAAGCTATTGTAATTTACTGTGATGATACTGATATCTATACTCAACTACACTCCCCGGTAATGTTACTGATTATTGAAAGCAGCTTTTTTTCAAAATTAGAGCTGGAAAATTTCCTGCAGCTTTCAATGGCCCGTTTTCTTACGGCTTCCACATCTATATCTCCCCTGCATACTTTTAAAGTTATATCTTTGAGTTCGTCCCATCTTTCATATAAAAAACCATCTTCCCCGTCCCTTATGATCTCTTTCTGCCCTCCCTTGCCGATAACTATCGGGATGCAGCCTGAAGCCATTGCTTCAACAGTAGTTATTCCAAAATGTTCAAATTTCTCTGGATGTTTTTTTTCATCCTCGTCCATCCCGGCACCGTGCCAGAATATAAAAGCTTTAGAAAAAATTTCTACCAGCTCTCCCCACCCTATATTAGTTATGACCTTTACAGGATACTTTTTACTAATATTTTTTATCTTATCAACATATTCCAGATGTTTTTTTCTTTGCTCAACACCGCCAACCAGATATAGTACATATCCATCCATTACCTCAGGATAATTATCATAAAGATCAATGAAGGCCTCTGTGAGTTCTAATTGTTTTTTATTGTGATGTTCCGGGAAAAATCTTCCAACGCTAAGAATTATTTTTTCTTTTTTTCCAACTTTAAAGCTGCCGGTATCCACTGGCGGGAAAAGAAGTGTGCTGTCTTTCTTCCAAAGTTTTCTGATCCAGCTTTTAGAATATTCTGAAATTGAGATAATCTCATCATAAGTTTCTAAAAATTTTAAGTTCTTAGGGTATGTAACAAGAAACATTGGGACAAACCCAAGCACCTTTAAAACAATCATTTTAATAAAGCCAGTCCTGCTCTCATCATATACAAAAACGCCTAATTTTCTTGAATCCTCTAAATTGCTATTTACTTCTGCGGGAATAAATGTATTGGAACAAATAACAACACTGCAGCCTTTTTTGTTAAAACTTTTCGGGAGATATACAATCTTCTTCTCATTCTTATTTAAAATGACAGCCTGCTCGTAAACTACCCTGCTGCCATCGTCTGTGCCGCTTTCCAGCACCCTGACGCTGACATTCATTAATTGAAGGCCGCTTCTTTCAGGATTTTTAAGACCTATTCTTAAATTTTTATTTAATCTGCTTACATCTAAAACTACTCTTCCGCTGCTCCAGCTGCCTCTTCTGAGAAAAAACTTTTTTGGTTCATACAGCCCCTTCTCAATTTTTATTTCCTTAAAACCGCCGCACAGCTTGTCAGCAAATCTGAAAAGCCATCTGGCAGGCAGGCAAAAAAAGAGAAGTAAAAACTTATGGATTAATTTAAAATCAACATCAAAACGAGTAGGAAAATAACACAAATACAGATTTTTTTGTCCGTGCCCGGAAAGAGAACTTAGATAAGTAGCATTTATGAATATATTATAGCTAGCAGCAATATTGCCGGCATATTCTTCAGATAGAAATGGGAACACCTTTAAATTTACCCTGCTTAAATCTAAATTTAACCTTTCAGATATCTTTACTAAATCTTCATATATATCAGTGATCAAGTCTACGCTGTAGTCTTTCTGCCGGGACAGAATTTCTGCTATTTTACAGCTGTACCGCTCTCCTCCTCCTAACGTTGACAGGTATCTATCGTAAATGCCGATTTTTATCATAAATAAACCCTGCTAAAAATTTCTCATCCAACTTTTAATAATTTTATCAGAAACTTTCCTGCCTTTTCTGATTTTAAATCTCGCAGCTAAATTTTTAGGCAGCATATAAAAAAGCTCAAAAAAAACTCTTGCCCTGACAGGGATATCAACCCTTTTTAGTCTTCTGCCAATTAGAAGATTTGCAGCATAAAAAGCTGCATTCTTTATGGTTGATAAAACAAATAATGTATAGCATTTCAAAAACAAAACCGGCCATCCGCATTTAAAAATCATAAGCAGCCTGTTTCTCACTACGTGATATGTAAAGCTATAAGACCACTCCTTGCCAGTTCCGCAGTGAAGATGCCTTACGACAGAATCAGGAGAAAAAAACATTTTCCATCCTTTAAGCCTTGCCCGCCAGAATAAATCTATATCCTCATAATAAGTAAAAAAGCTCTCATCAAAATAACCTGCATCTTCTAACATCCGCCTGTCAATTAAAAGACTGCTCCCGCTTACGGCAAATACTTCTTCTGCGTTTCCATACTGGCCCTCATCAAAGCTAAGATATCCCCTGTCCCTGCTATAGAACAATTTGTTTATTTTCGCGCCGCAGCTGTTTATTATATCTTTCCTGCAGCTGAAATAACTTTTAGGAATCTTTATCTTTATCTCTTGCAGATTCCCATCTACCTTTAAATCATAAAGAATTTCTTCGCCAACTACTATTTGTAAATTATTTGAAGAAAGATATGAGGATACACTAAACTTCATTATTATATCCTCATCCAGATTTTCTAACGGAACTGCTAAAACAGCATTATCCTGAGTCCACCGGTAAATGCTGCCTTTGCTATCGGAAGCAGGCGGATAAAACCCGTCTAAATACTTTATGTTTATACCGCCATTCTCTTTTGCGCGCAATATCTCAACATCAGATATCTTTACACCAAGCCTGCTGATGTCTTTTCCTTTTTTTAATTCCCCTGGGCTTATGCTTGCAGCAACAAATTGAACAGGCAGGTATGGATAAAAAAGAACTACTTTTGAACCTACGGCGCCTACATGCGAACTTTTCGAATACTGCCTGAAAATAGAAAACATCTTGCTTAGCCAATCTTCCTCAACTATGCAATCGTTATTTACAAGAGCTATATAGCTTCCTTTAGCCTTCCTGATGCCTTCATTGTTTCCGCCAGCATACCCATGGTTATTAGAGAGAGGCACTATTTCCACCATGGGAAATTCATTTTTTACAAAATCTACGGACCCGTCCGACGAACCGTTGTCAACCATTATTATTTGTATTTTTTCAGAGGGGTAATCAAGATTTAATATAGAATTAAAAAGACCGCCCAGAAATTTCTTGCCATTATAATTTACCGTAACAATAGATATTAGGGGATCATCATCCTGAACCAATTAAAAAACTCACCTCACCTTTAATTAAAATTTTAGCCTCTGGAAAGTATAATCACTCCTGCTGTAATTACAAGCGCTCCTATCCAGCGGATAGGGTTTACATCTTCTTTCAGTATAAATTTGGAAAGAATAAGAACAAAAACATAGCTGGACCCTATAAAAGGATAAGCAAAGCTTAGATCAACTGAAGACAGCACAACCAGCCAGACAACAGCAGAAACCACATATAAAAATAAGCCAAACAATACCAGCGGACTTTTAAGTACCGCAGAAAACAGCTGCCCCAGTCCGCCAAGCCCATTTAAGCTTACAACTCCTATGCGATTCATCCCAAGTTTGAGCAAAATCTGGCCCGCTACTGCTATAGATATGCTAAGTAAAATGAGAGGTATGGATTTTGCTAAACTCAAAGTCTTGCTCTCCTTTTTCATCTTAATAATAAATTTACAGTTTTTTAGCTAAATAATATTTACTTGATATTGTAAGCCCCATAATTCTATCAATATTTTCAAAACTTTTAAACAATGTTTCCAGCTTCTGGTCAAGATTCAGTGGCATCTTGGATTTAGATTCAATGCTCTCAAACAATTCCCTCAAACTTTCAACGTCATAGCCTAAATTCTTAATTTCTGCCTCAAGCGTATTGAATATGTTAAAATAAATCAGCAGCATCCTCTCCCTGTTTTTGCGATTTAGCTCATTTATCTCCCCGTTTATCTGGAGTTGGATATTATTATTAACTGCCTTAATAGACTCATTATAACTTTTTCTCAAATTTTCAAAATATATGCTGGTAAGTAGATACACATATTTTCTAAACTTTCCCTTTATAGTTTTATCCTCAGCTAATTCTTTTGATTTTAGTATATCCAGGCTGCTTAGAAGCTTTAATTCTTTAAAATTTTCTTTGTTCAGATTTATTTGGAATAGTTCAAACAGTTCATTTTTACCATATATTTCACCTGCTCTTTCCACGCCTTCACCATTACCGCCGGCTTCAATTTTATCCCATATACCCTTATCAATTATCTGAAAATCTGCATTTTTCAAAATATATTCAATCATAAAATCATCAACCATACTGTCTCTTCTACCGGCTATCCGTTCACCGCCAAAAGCGCTGGACAGCCCTCTTGTTTCCGGCATCATAAAAAACAGCAGGCCTTCACTCTTTAGTTTTGCACTTAAAACATTTACAAGATCATAAAAAAACTTTGGAGTAATCTTAGAAAAAGCATCCCTTACAATTATTCCATCAAATTTGTATCTTTTTGCTATCTTAGATTTTATTAACCCAACTTTATCTAAAATCTCATTCCCAACTTTTTGCTTGTCAATACTTTCGTCCACTTCTAAATAGGATATCTTTCCAAGATATTTATTACCAAAGAACTGCATGTCCTTATACTTATTGTTAGTTAATACTAAAACATTTGCAGTGTCCTCAAAATTTTTCCTTACAATAGTTGAAATCTTGCTATTTTGCATGTCTATCATCCACATTATATTCTTTTTATCTACTGCGTAATCTGCATTAACACAATATTTAACTAATGGCCTTGTCACATTTTCCCAATAAAATCTTGGAGCAATTTTATTTAAATTCTTTTTATAAATCTCCCTCAGGCTCTTGTTTGTAAGCATGCTCTCCATTATCCTGGCTAATTGATGGGCGTCTCCATATTTTATTACTTCACCAATGTTTTTTTCCTTTACCATCTTTGCTATCGAGTCGCCTTCTGTTGTAATAATAGGAAGCCTTGCCCATATATAGTCTATGACTCTTGTCCTGAATGAAAACTCTGTCTCAATTCTTTCCTGGTGTATCGACAGGCCAACATCTGCCTCTATAAGAAAATTTTGTCTTGCCTTGTAGGGTGTCCATTCATTAAAAAAAGCATACTCTCCAAACAAATCAAGTTCTTTGCTAAGCCTTATAGCTTCAACACATTTTTTCATCTCAGGCAGTCTGGGATCCGGGTGTCTGGTTCCTACAAATATCATTTTTATATCTTTTCTGCTTCTTGTTATCTCCCACAGTGCCTTAATTGCAGTTATCGGGTCAAGCCAATTCCAGACGCCTCCGCCCCACAAAGCAATTTTGTCATCTTCTTTAATATTTGGTATTACCCCTTTTGCAACTTCTTTTGTATGCTCTGGAGCATCCTGTGGAATCCCAAAGGGAACGACATCTATCAATTTTCTAAGATTACTGTCCTTGTCATAAGTATATGGATTTACTCTTCCAACAGCATTTAACATCCCTATCCAATAATCCCTCTGCTTTTCGCTGGCGCACATAAAAAAATCCCCTATAGCAAACTGCAGTTTTAGCATATGTAAATTGTTTTTATCAATTCTAAGCCTCTCTGCCATATTATCATTTTTATACATCTCAAGGCTCTCTAAGTTAAAAGGGTTGTAAAGATCAACTATAATTTTGCCGGTAAAATTTTTTAAAAAAGGCAGATAGTAAAGGATATGGCCCTGGATTAATATCATATCCATATTCTCAGAATACTTTTTCAGGATTTTGTAGCTATTTATACTATATTGTATAGTCTTAAAACCTTCTATATCAATGTCTATCTTATTGGGAATTGCAAGAGTAACATCAAGGTAACCAGACAAAACCTTTGCAAATTCATAGAACCTTATTCCGGGTCCAGCCATATTTTTCCCTACAACATCCTGGCTGATTATTAAAATTTTTGCAGGTCTGCCTTTCTTATCTAACTTTTTTGCCATAAAATCTCCTTTTGGTCCATAAGCTAATTTTAATTAGGCTCATTAGCAATTCTACTATTATTTACTTAATTTTTAAAATAATATAATTTTTACTTGAGATTCTTAGCCCGAATTTATATCTTTTAATCTCAACCTGCTTATAGCAAGATAATTTTTTACTTTCACCGCTAAATTGCAGGGTAAAAAAATAAAATTTAAAAAATATGCATACATCAGCGGCAGAAGCTGATCTTTTGTAGCTTTACTGGAAACCCACCTGAATTCTTCTTTTATAAATTTCCCTAAAAAATTAAAAAAACTCATATTAATAACTGCACATCTTATTCTATTTTTATGATAATACTTATAAAACTTTCTGCTAAATTTCTTAACGGATGCTCCTTCAAAATGCCTTGCAATACTGCAGGGGTTCACTGCCACCTTCCGCCCGGATCTTTTTATTTTAATGCAATAATCAAGTTCCTCGTAATATGCCGGCCTGTATCCTGTATCAAAGCCTCCGATCTTTTTAAAAATTGAAAACTTTGTAGCAAACAGGGCCCCGGTGACATAATCTGTTTCTCCTGGGGCCTTGCTTTTTTCAATGCCCTGCATCACTTTTTGAGGCCCATCCAAATCCCTGTACTGCCTGCCATAACCTATGTGAGATGTAATATAATTAGGGCCTACCTTGCCTCCCAGATGCTGGATTGTATCTTTTTTGTAATCTAAAATTAATCCGCCTGCAACTCCTATATTTTTACCTTCAGCTTCAAGCGGCAAAATTAAATTTTCCAGAGCACTCTCTGAAAGGCAGATATCAGGATTTATCAAAACAAGGTATTCTAACTCTTTTTCCAGCTCTTTTTTCTTTTTTGAAATAAATTTAAATACAGCATAATTTACTGCTGCAGAAAAACCTATGTTTTTTTTTAGTGTAATAAGTTTAAAATTACCTGTAGTTAAATTTATATGTGAATTTCTAAATTCCCTTACCCTGCCAACAGTCTCATCCTTAGAATTGTTATCTACAACTACTAAAATCCAGCTCTTGTAATTCTGCTTCAGTACTGACTTAAGACAATTTTCAATAAAATTTTCACTATTATAGCTAACAACGACTATTAAACTTTTAGAGTCCATAAATATAAATCTTCAGGTTATTTAAATATTTTTCTCTTAATAATTTTTAAATAGCTGTACATCTTATATGTAAAGCTTTTTTGAACAATTCCTTCCAGTTCTGAAATTCGCCTTTCTCTTTCATCTATCATCTTTTTTTGCTCCAGTACGATCTGATTAAGGTTTTTAAGAGCTTCTTCTTTTTCAAAAAATATTTCCCTATCTTTCCCCCTGTCCGGTGAAAAGGTTGGGTCCTCTACCCATTTTTGAAGCCTTTTAGTTGTCCTGTCAAAGTTAAATTTTAAAAAACCATATTTTTTACCTGCAGCTGCCGCCGTCTTTACCTTATCAGGATTAGCTGCCAGATACAAAAGCTTCTCGCTTAAATTTTCTGGATCACCTGCTTTAAAAACATAGCCTGCTTTTTCCCTGTCCATAATTTCTGTGAGCTCGCATATGTTAGAGGACAAAACACAGAGCCCGGCCCTCATCCAATCAAGTATCCTGTTTTTACTTCCCAGCCTGACTTCATATATATCTTTATCAATATTTATGCCTAAATCTGCCTCTAAATAATAATTCGGCACATCTTCCCCTGCTATCCACCCCCTCATCACAAATCTATCCTTATAAGGAGAGTCCTCTATCATGGATAAAAATCTTGGATAAGTTTTCATGTCCTGCTCGGGTATTTCTCCCCCTGTGGAAACAAATTTAATCTTCGGGTTTTTTGCCATGGCAAGAGTTAACCCTTTAAACAAAGTATCTACATCCGTCCATGTATT
>Ga0114918_10003289_pt1 | contig 14308 bp, 9 predicted proteins | sample LantaG_FD_87015 | JGI IMG/M metagenome (GOLD analysis project Ga0114918, IMG submission 87015) | Deep subsurface microbial communities from Baltic Sea to uncover new lineages of life (NeLLi) - Landsort_02402 metaG | ecosystem: Environmental > Aquatic > Marine > Oceanic > Sediment | place: Baltic...
CAAGGTATCAATCTCGGCATGTCCGCTGGTATGAACCTGGTAAAACTTCATCTTCTTTTTCTTGATAAATATCATCATCTTCTGCATGGCATCGTCCGGTAAATATCCTTCCCACAAAGAATAAATAAAGGTAGCACCTTCAAAAAAGTTAGAAAAAATTACTGAATTGTTGGCTTAATAAAACTGTCCTATTCGCATTCTTATATCTCAAATCATTAACATCTATAAAAATATCATAAATATATTTTCTCAGTTTATGTTTTTTAGCCAACCCCAAATAACAGTCCATCGTTTGAATAGCTCCAAGCCATTCATCTTTAGTTTTTGGTCCATGAACTGTTATATCGTTAATAAAATAGATAAATAAAAGATGGGTTTTAATTTTATTTTTTTCTCTTAAATAGTATAAATGAGCTATTCGATTCAGATATTGATAAAATTTTCCGGTCCAATCAATGGTATCGCTAACATTCAAATATTTTTTTACCTCATCAAGGGAATTCCTTATTTTTTTAATTGATTGAGGGTTTTTTGCATCAGTTCCGGAGCTTACCATTTCAGGGATATTTGCCTTGGCTTCAACTAGTATAATTTCATCATCGCTAACACCTAGTGCATCCCATTGAGGACCATTGTTAGGCCAAAAATTACTTAAAGAATATTTCATTTTATTTAATATCTCTAACTTTATTAAGAAATCTTCATCACGGTACTCTGCATAATCATCTGCCTTTAGTGGAGATTTCCAATCAATATTCATTTGCTTTCCAATTACCTTTGAAATTTCACAATCTAGAAATCTCTTCTTTTCATTAATAGCATCCTGCAAGTTTTTAAGGCTGCCATGTGAATTGGATTTTTGAGTATGTCTGCTCATAACACACCTTTCTTTTTTTAGATTAGGTTCAAAATTGAAAATAATGAATCTATCTAATATCTTATTGTATTCCAATTAATCCTCTGTTTTTCCTTTAGTCTTTCAGCTTTCAGATATGACCACCAAAGAATATCAAATATCCTTATCTTGCTTAAATGTTGAATATTATTTTCCAATAATTTATCAAAGATATAATTTAAATTTTCCTGATTAGATTCTATTTTTAGATTTTTATAAAAATCAATAAATATTTCATCGGCTCGTTCCTTCGTCCATAGATTATTAATTTTTTCACGATACTTATTTTGAAGAGGATTATCCATCATGGGAATAATTTTTGGGTAAAGGGTATGCAAAATCTTAGTAGTAGTAGACAAAGCAATACCATTAATCTTTAACAACTTCTGAATAACAAATTCATTTAGTTCTTTAATCTGTTCATTTCTATCTTTCTCATCCAATCTTAAAAATTGCTCAAGATTATATTTAAATATACTTAAATTCTTTGTTCTTTCAGTTATTTTTTTACATTCTGAAAGTACTTCTTTCTTGATACGTGCACCAATTTTATTTACATCCTCAATTTTCTTATCTTCCAGAAGGTCATATTTGGAATAAAAATCATTTTGGTAGCAGTAACATTCGATTAAAGCGATGGGCTCAGGAATTTCAAATGGTATTTTTGAGAATAGAAGGAATTCCATTTTAAAACCTCGGTTTTTGCAATTAAATCCTTATAATTAACAATTATGTTTAATTCTAAAGTTTCCAATAATATTTCTTTATTTTCTTGGCCATTAGTTTTCGACGTTCTTGGAGAAACTCTTCATAGTGCTCAATGGTTTTATTTTCCATTCCTTCAGGGACACAGTGCATAGTAAAATTTTTTCTAATTTGATCTAATTCTGTAATCGCTCCATAAGCAAAATTTTTATTTCCATTACTACAATACTCTAGTAATTTAGAAAAATAATCTGCGGGAGATTTATCACCAATTGCTATGTTAATTTCACTCTGCATCATTACATAATTTGCAATTTGATTGTACTTACTCCGTGTCAAGTCATGCTTCTTGAGGTAATTCTTTGGGAAAAGGTGGTGAACGTCTCCCTTGTACGAAAGAAGGTCTTGAACGGTTATATCTCTAGACAAAAATCCTTTATCATTTAAATAAACTTGAGAGGCAAGATAAACATTAAAATACGGACTGCTAGCAACTGATGTATTCATTTGTTGAGGCAAGCCTGCATTCCAAAACGCATCTGATAATTCCGCAGCCTCTACATCTTCTATATATTTAGCAATACCTATTTCATTAATTCGTTTTATATCAAAATCAAAGGATGACTCTGGTGAACTTGAATAGCGCCTGGTTAGTATTGATATTACAAACCATCTACGTATATATGATTCTATTTTACCGGGAGTAATTTCTTGATACTTTGTTACAAGATAAATAATATAAGCAAAATTTAAAGTATTCTGCGAACGAATCATGGAGGAATCTACAAATCCAGCAGAACGAATAATCATAACAAATCTCTTAAAATTCGTTTCATTCATAAAATCAAAGATACCTTCTTTAAGTTTGTTAAAAGATTCTTCTGCAATTATGGCTTCGTAATCTCGGGTTTCAAAATTTCTTCCTGATAACAAAGCTACTAAGTCTGACAATCGGCCTCTCTTAAATTTTGAAGTAAAAGCAACTCTTAACATATCTGTATAAGATGGATCATATAAATCATCATTCTCATTTTTTAACCATGTCATTTTTTGAAAATATTCTGTCTTGGTAAATTCTTGGTCTATATCTGTAAGCTGTGGATAAAATTCGGGAGCAACTGCCAGATGACAAAAATAATCGATGCATTTTCGTAATTCATTACCTCCATAAATTTCATTAGCTGCAATTTTGGACATTGCAAAATCAGCTTGGCTAAGAATAGCACCTTGCGAATTAATACGAATAAATATTTCCGTGACAGTCTCAATGTCTAAGTCAGAATTTAGTTCAATCAATCCAATTTGATTATTAACGATATCTCGCAATGATTCGATGCTCTCGTAAATATCATCCTGATCACTTTCTTCGTTTTTCTCACAATACTCTTTGACAAGTTTAGGAACTTTAACTTCAGGAGAAAAAACTTTTGATATATCAGATAACCAAGATTTATCTTTGCGAATAGCAGGATTAGACACTTCAAATTTACGCTCAATTGGGTGGAATGCGATAGTAATTTTTACTCTTCTATAATCTTTATCAATTATATATTCTCCAAGCAAAGCTGCCATTAATGAAGTTACTCGTTGCTGGCCATCAATAAGTATCTTTTTCCCTTTTGACCTAGTCCCATCTTTTAGTCTCACTGAAGGATTATGCCAAGCAATCAAATAACCAATCGGATATCCTTCATATAACGAATCAATAAGGTCACGAACCTTCGTTGCACTCCAGACAAAAGGACGTTGAATTTCTGGTATGGCAATTTCATTTGATTTAATGTCAACTAGTATTGCTTGAATAGGTCTTTGATTTACTGAATATCTGTGGATTAACATATTACACCTCTTTTCTTTATAAAATATAAAAAAATTATATTTGAATAATTTATTTATAATATATATTCACATCATTGAAAGCGCGAATACGACGTAGGTAATATTTATGTTTTTCTTCATCCTGTTTCGAGATTTACTTATATGTAAGGTTCAATAGTTTGCTCTACAAAACCATTCAATCTTCTTTAAAGGTTTTAATATTCTCTGAAATAATTTAGAATACAAAAATTAAATCATACAACATTATCCCATTTCTGATATATTATTTAAATTAATTATCTGAGATTAGATGCCATATTCTTCATTTCTTTCAATATCATCTTTTATATGCTTCTCAATAGTTTCAATACATTCTCTTATTAAATTATTTAATCTTCCTGGTTCAATTTTGTTTAACATTTGTTTGAATATATTTTTTATTTCTAAAAATATTGCAGGTGATGACCAGACAATACCCTCTGGAAGTGTTTTACGGAAAAGTAAATTTTGCACTTCGTTGTATAAATTATCATTAATCCCTTTTTGAGATATTTCCAGAAAAAGATTTACCGTTTCTATGCTCAAAGGTAATACTTCTGCACAAATTATTGCATCGATAAGTTGATTTTCCTTTATTAGCTCTTTTATGCTTTTGATTAAATAATTTTCCACAGAATCTTTTTCTTTTTTAGATAATATTGGGTCAAATAAATTTTTTATCTTTAGGTCAAATAAAAACAATTTTGCATTATGCCAAATTATATATTTCTTTACAAATTTATAATAATCTTCAAAAGAATGTATAGATTTTTCAAGGCATCTTATTCCTTCATGGGGAACTGCTTCAAAATCTTCCCTATTATGCAAATATTTTTTTTCTTTATTTAATCTATAATCAATAAAATCAATCATCTCATCAATATTTAAATCACAAAACTCTAATATCTCTTGAGCTTCCCGTGATAATGAGGGATAATCCTTAAGCATTTTTAAAAATATCCCTGTTAGTTTTATTTTTTTTGAATACAATTCTTTACTATCAATGGCTTTGTTTATTTCTTTCAAATAAAAATATACGCTTTTTATTAAAATTGATTCTGGCTTTTTTTCAATTGAAAATATATCAATAAGAAAATTCAATATCGTATTGACATCTTTATTTTTCTTAAATATAAAATATAATCCAGAAGCTATAGTAGCTCTTATTTCAGAATTTCCCTTTTTTATTAATTCTTTAATCCACATCTTCCATTTTGACTCTGGTAAATTTTCTGCTATTAATACCAAAAATAAATTGATTCTTCGTAACGATACATTGAAAGGATTATTCAATATTTCATTGGCTAAGATACTTAAATGATTAGGACAAACCACAGCAATACCTTTATCAATTTCATCTTTAAATCTCTCAGGAACCTTTTCCCACAACTTATTATTCTCTCTAATTTTCCTAAAAATTTCTGGGTTGATTTTCGCCCAACTTATGATAAATAATGCACGAAAATTGGATTCAAAAGATGACAATCTTTTATCTAAATCGCCTAAAAATATTATTACTTCGTCTTCATTTTTATATTTTTTATTCAATTCTTCTACAATGCTTGAAAAATATTCTATCTTTACTTGCCATTTAAAAGACATGATATTTTTTACAAACCAATCCCACTTATTTTGTTTTGGTGCAAGCTTTTCGTAATCGGAAAATATTTTTATATCATATTCATTAGAATAAAACCAACGGAAAATTAGATATTCGTTTGTATAAGGAAATTTTCTTAAAAAATTGACTACATTTTCCGTGCCAGGTTTTTCTTGAGCCCACCATTCAATAAATAAATCCTCAATTTCGCTCAATAATTTAAAATCTATCTTTGAATTGGTTATGCTTCCTATCTCTTCTACTAATTCTTTTCTTTCTTTTTTGAATGTTTCATATAATGGTAACTTTTCTTCAGGATGTCTACCCATTACACTTACTCCAATTTTTTTTGTTATTTCTATAGCTTTTATTTGTATATCTAAATTATTGCAAGAAAGCATACTTTTCAAAATAGATAATGTCTTATTTCTTACTTCAATAACTTTAGGGTGCTTTATTAAAGGTTTTTCCCCTAAAGTTATTCCGCCTAAAGATGATTCACTAAATCTATGGGTACCTGCTAACAATCCAGAAAGAGAAGTCCCTAAAAGAGTAATTCTCGTATTACTTGGATTGCTTAACCAGCTATTAAATATATCTAATTTAGATAAAATAACTTCAGGATTATTTTTTAATGGTGAAATGTATTCGCTAACTAAAGTCGATGGTTTGTAATTGTCATATGTTCCCATAATATTTAAACCTGCCATCTTTTCGATAATACATATTGCTTCATTATCAAAAGATGGGATTTTCATTAACTCCTGAATAATTGGTCCGTAATCGTCAGTATTAAGTTCTATTTTTTCCATATTTAGTTTTATATAATTTGGATCTGTTTCAGGAGGGGAAGGATATTCAAGATAAGAAAATAAAAGATTTATAACTTTTTTCGGGACAAGAAAAACTGCCTTTTCTATCAAATTAAGTATTTTTTTTCTTTGATTTCCTGTCGTTTTATCCGCATTTTCAATCCACTTATCTAGAAATTCAGATAAAATTTCTTTCACAGCATTTGACTCTCCATATATTAAAGCTGAACCTATATTGGTGAAAATATTTTCCGGACATATAGATATCCATTTCAAAATAAAATCCTTTAAAAATTCTCTATCGAAATCTTTTAATTTGTGTTGTAGATATATATCTCCTTTCATATCGGGATTAAATCTTACCATTCTTCCTATTTTTCTTAATACACCTGCCTCCATAAGTCTACCAACGGCTTTTGTTAATGATTTAGAATCTAAACTAATTTCAGTAACTATTTTATTTAATAATTCTATATCTTTAAGATTAAAAGGAATAATACACGCAAGCACGAAAATAAACTTTTCTATTTCCTTATCAACTACATCTTTAAGACATTGCCTGACTTCATAATTTATATCTCCAACAAATTTTTCTTTTAATTTGGAAATATCACTAATTGCTTTTCCTTTTAATTGGCTACCTATCCAAACAATAATATATGGATTGGGATAATAAACTGCTATAGATTCTTCATCTTTTACTTTGCTTTTTCCTGTAGTAGCTCTTAAAAGTTTTATTAAATCATCTTTTTTCCATTTGACAATTTTTATTTCTTCGGTTATTTCGCTACCCTTTGTCTCTTCTAATAATCTTCGCAATAAATAGATTCCTGAACTTCTTAATGATAAAATTAACTTTATATCTATATCTCCTTTTCTTAAAAAGTTTAAAAGTGGTTTAATCGATTCAAAATTCCTTTCCGCATCATCAAAAATTAATAAATACTTACGATCATTAATAATTTCTTCTTGTATTGCATCTTTTATGTCCCTATATCCTGCACTAACTAACCAAGTTTGTCTTGTGGGATCAACCTGATAAGCATTTTGTGCTATTTCTCTTAGAAGATGAGATTTTCCATGACCTCCCGGTGAATGGATTATTAGTAATTTATTATTTGAAGAAATAAATTGCTTTATCTTTTTAATATATTTTTCGAAGTCATTAGTTTCTATAGAGGGAAAGGAAGCCAAATTTTGCTCAACTTTAGAGAAATAATTATTATAGGGTACGAATAAAGGATGTTGAGGATAATCAAAAAAGTGATATCTTAACCAAGGTTGTTTTTCTATTCGTATAGTTAGATTCTCTCGATGCCAAATTCTTAAATCTTTGACTTTCTTCCCACTAAGATTTTCTAATTCTAGAATATGTTCAGTTTTTAATTTTGCATTAGTTACGATTTTTAGATATTCTACTTTATTATTCTGCGCCGTATCTAATTCTTTTTTAATTTGAGGTTTCAGAATTTTTACTGCACCCTTTAAATTTTTAGTTGTCCATTTTGATTGAATTGAATATATTCCTTCTTTTTTTTCTTTTGGATACAATCCACTATAATAACCATCCCATCCTCCATCTGCTCCAATATAAGGACTTGATGGAATAAAACCTGGGGAATTACATTCTAAAGCAAATAGATGGTTAACAAGTCTTTGAAATGTCTTTTCGTCCGATATTTTAGACCAATCAATTTTATACAATTTAGAACTCCTTTTAAGTTTCAAAAAATCAAATATATTAAAAATAGAAATTTAATACTTTAATATGGTTTTTTCCAACTCCCTAAATCCTTTAAAAATTCACTTAAATCCCGCTGATCATATACTTTAGCAATTTGTGGACAATTTAATCCAGTTGATTGTACAAAATTTTTCCACCTCTTATCAATTAGAACAAAATCGCAATAAGCAACCGGAATAATGGTGTGAAAAATATCTCGCCATTCTTTGTCCTGCATCTTCATATTTTCATTTATTGTTATGTAATCAAAACAAGTTTCCATTAAAAATTCCGTACAGGGAAATTTATATGTATTAGCATTTTCTTTTCGTTTTCTAAAACGTTTTTTTGCATTAGAAAGAGCATTAATTTTATTTCTTGCTCTTGCAATAATAGGAAACAAACTTTGCTCCCAATTCTCCTCTAACACTTTACCGTTTTCCAAATCTTGTCGATAGGCCAAAAAAATTTCGGATACTTTTAAGGGATTTTCAGGTTCGTGAATTTTAATAAATACATCCAACAATTCAAGATCTATTGCAGGGCTTATTTCCAAAAATTGCCCGTTGTCCTTCTTATATTTTTTTTCATTATCAATAACTCTTATAAAATTAAAATCTAAAAGAGCGACCCTATCTATACCTATTGAATCTATAAGGTCACATAAGCATTGAAATTGCTTTTGATTTTTCAGACCCACAGACTCGAGAATAGACATGATAGACAACATTAGAGTACCACCTAGATTATTTAAAATCTTGATGAATCTACCAGCTAAATCATTAGCTCCAATAAAATCAAATAATGCCCACGTATCTAAATAGACTGTAGGCGGATATGCAATCTGATCAATCTTTACTACTATCTTCCCATTGATATTTTCTTTGGAATATTTAAGCATTACTTCACCCAAATGACGCCTTTTTGTAAAATGCTGAACCATAAATCGTAGTCCATTGGTCTTAATAATTCAAAGATGTACATTTATTAAAGAGCTGCAGGGACCCCCAAGTCCGCCCAAAGCATTAATTATCTAAGAAAATGGGATGTTTCCCTATTTATTCTAATAACGTACCTCAGATAGCCGATGTTGCAGCAGTAAAGCGAAGGCAATTTAGCCAAAGCCTGAAGGGCGGCATCGTCTACTCGATGTTAGGTGTGTTTTTAAATTTCATGCCGGATGCAACCATTAATTGCAATGTTCTCGATAAATGCGTGTTTTCCACATAATGAGTATCTTTTTCATTCATAATCTTTAAAATCTCAGCAATCATTTCATCGATTGTGATAACTTTAAGTTTCATATTTACTTTCTTTTGTTTGAAATATTTCTTAATAACTTCAGAATTTTCAAAATCGCTTTTATGCTTTAATGATCCTTTTGTTATTTTGGTACATAATATTACATATTCTAGTTCTATTTCTCGAGTAGAAACAACATTTAATTCATTTCTTAATATTTCCAAGAATGAATTAGTCCATCTATATATACAAAGTTCCCTAAATACACACCAATCATCTCGTTTCCCAGTAGTTTTAATAGGTTGCTTATTTAAAGCATCCTCTAACGCATTTTTGTATTTTAATATATCAAAACCACCCTGCCACGATTTACAGCTAACAGTAATAATTTTATTTCTTTTATGAGCATCAATAATGATTAAATCTATATCAGAATGTACAGAATCAAATTTAGCTATATAGGCTGGCTCTTTATCTGATGGTCTATATTTAATATTATGTTTTGTAAAGTAACCAACTTTTTTAGAATAAAAATCTTCTGCGATTTGTTCTAATATATCTTCTTTCATTAGTACCTCCAAAAATGGTGCCTAACTACTGATAGACACATTACTGCGTTCATCCTACCAAAATGACAGAGTACCCACAATATTGCGAATATTTCTTACTATAGTTTAATTTAGAAAATAGGGACATCCAATTTTTCTATAGTTTAATTTTCTCTCTTACAAGGTCTTTCTTTAGGACGTCTATCTATAATAATACCTAAAGTTTCAACCATCTGGTTAAGAAATTTCTCAGATCCTATAGGTTTCCCGCTAAAAAATACCGAATTATAGACCTTATACACCCTTTATTTATTTTAAAAGTAAAATATTAATTATCTAAGAAAATGGGATATGTTCACATTTATTATACTAAAGTCTTTTTTGTTTAAACTTTATGTAATTATAGGTTTATGGGGAAGGATAAATAATATCTCCATCGCGTACATTATCACCAACAATTGAGACCAACCCAGTAAGAATGGCAAAATAGTAACCATCTCCCCATTTTAATTCACTTGATATTTTCTCAAGTATTTCATAATTTTCATCATCATCTTCATCATAATAATATTCATCAAAAGTTAAGAAGCCTAATATGTTTTTATTATTTAAAACCATAACGAAAATTTTTTTATCACATTGATTTTCCTTTGCCGTATTATCTAATTGTTTTTTCTTTTCTTCGGCTTTACTTACATAATCTTGAATCAGATCATCCATATACATTAAAGGCTTAATAGTTATTTCATTAGTTTTTAATTCTTTTTTTAGTTCTTTTGATATGTTGCAAGATACTTCAATGGCATATTTGTGGCAACCTTTATTAGCAATAAAATCAGAGCACTTTTTGTTTTTTTTGGCTTTTAAAGGAATAATATTAGTAAAATTCATCTTATCAAGGAAAATAATAGTTCTTAATTCAGCGAATGCTGTCTCAATTCGTCCACGAGCAATATCATTTGAATGAAAATCTGTTCGCCTAAATATATCTGCCGGCGATAATCCAGTAATTTTAGAAGCTTTTTTAAATAAATTATTAGTGTTTTTAAAGAATATTTCCCTTTTTCTTTCGATAGCTAATAAGGGAACTAAATTCTTTGGTTTTCCTCTCACACCCACCATAACAATAGCATCACATATTTCACCAGGAATATATGAATATTTTTTTAATTCTTCTTTTATTTCTAATAAAAAATCTTTATTTTTCATTTTATTATATTATCCTTAATTTAAACTGGTTAAGAACTCCTTAGATTCTATAGATTTTCCGCTAAAAAATACCGAATTATTGACTTGTCACGCATTCCCTATTTATTTAATTTAAAAGCAAAATATTAATTGTCTAAGAAAATGGAATGTTTCTCTATTTATTCAAAGCTGTGTTATTATGATTAAACCCTTCTCTTAATGAGGTTTCTGTTGTCCCGATACTTATAAATAGCTGTTTTCGCCTGGCCATAGCTGAAGCCCATTTTCTCTAAATGCTTTATACATTCTTTTGGTTTCATATTGCAAGCGTTAAAATTGTTTAAAATTTTATCGTATTTTTCTTGTGTCATCCTAGGCCCAGCTTTTTGATGATTTTTGTGGTGAAGATAAACATACACTCCATTTTTAGCTTGTTCATGAGAGGCGCCGGCATCAATAAGGATCCTTTCGCATTTAGAGTACGGTAACCCCTTTTCACGAGCATTATACTTATCAAGAATTCGAGTATATTCACCTTGTTTAAAATGTTGAATACGTTCATTCATTTTTTTCTCCTTTAATCTAAAAAAATGGATCCCATTTATTCAAGACATTTAGTTCAAATAAAAATAATTAATTTTCTTCCTGGTAAGGTAAAAGAATCTTATTATTTGTAAAAATTATCAACCTTTTACAAGCCCTAGTTATTGCAACATAAAAATTTTTAGGACATTTAAATTTGTGCGCATCCAAAACAGCCACCGTATCAAACTCCAAACCTTTTGTGAGCAAAGTGGTCCCGATACATTTTCCTTCAATTTTTCGCCCTATTCTTCTTTTAATATTTCTAATTTCTTTCATTGCTTCATAAACTGATATATTTTTACACTCTGCTTTTTCAAGTGCCCTGCATAAACAATTAAAAAGTTCCACCCTGTAACACTTTATATCAGGCAATTTCTTTGTTTCTTTTAATATTTCTAGAATTAATGTTAATGAAAATTTTTGTTTTATCTTTTTAATATCTTTATCAATTGAACAAACAAGTTTTTTATCACTTTCAGATCTTTTTTGCTTGACACCACTTTCATTAAACCATATTTTTATCGATGTTTTTCCATTAAATAGTTTAATAAATAATTTATACAAAATATTGTAAAAATTACTCGAATTCATCTTGTCAAATTCTTTTGAAAATTTATAAAAATCTTTATTGTCCAAAGCTTCGACTAAAACAAATGAATTATTAAAACTTCTTGTAAAATTTATCCTTACATTTATATTTGCACTATCGGGATGTATAACTAAAAGATTTTTATCTTCCATTAAACTCCAAATATTTCTATTATAATCCGTTCTAGGATCATATTTATCATTTTCGTTTATTACCAAAGTTTCTATATAAGTATTAAACAAATCTAAATCTATTTCTCTTTTTTCTTCTAATAAAGTTCTTATTTTCTTTAAGCATTCCCCTAAACCAGGATTATTTGTTTTCCATCGCCACGGTTCAGTTAAATTAGGAAACTTTTCAAAATCATTAAGATCTTCATCGAAATCGACCAAAGTATCTCCATTAAAGTCAAATATTCCCTGAAGATAATCACCTAAAATATGAATCGGCAAAATTTCTCCTAAAATTTTAATAAAATTATGCTGGCCAATGATACAATCTTGATACTCATCAACAAATAATCCTGAATACGTTGATCTAACTACATCTCTAATTGGATCTAATTTAAATAAATTTTTTGCTTTATCGATCAAGAAAGGATAATAAGCTTTGCTATCCTCTTGTTCTGGAACATCATCACCACAATAAAAAGCATTGACATATTTTTGTGCAAAACCTGTAATTGTTTCAACCCGATAATGTTTATAATCAATGCCCTGTTGTATTATTTTTTCTTTTAATGATGCAACTCCTGCATGTGTATGGGTTAAAATGAGTTGTCTTCCTTTAGTATGTTTTAAGCATATGGCGATAGCGTGTGTTTTTCCGTTCCCTGCCGGGGCAACTACCATACTTTTTGATTCAGAGACAAATTTTTCAAAATTCATTACTCATCAATCCATTTTGAAAGTTTTTCTAATTGCAACTTTATTTTTTTATTATTTAATTCTTCGAAACATTCAAAGATAGTTACACCTAAAAATTCGCCATGATCAATCCGTTTAAACCATTTGTTATTTTTAGCGACTTTCCCTATAGCTTGTCTTATTTCAGGTGTATCTGAATATTCAAAATTATCAGAAAAAATATTTTTGTATGTTGACTCAATTGATTCCATTACTTGTTTTACATCCTTGCACTTGTCATTTGCCACATAATCAATTAATTTTTCTATTCCATTCCAAGGTAAATCTTGAAATACTTGTTGCTCAATAGCCTTGCCTTCGTCACAGTCAAATATTTTTATACCTAATTCTTTTAATTCAGATTTTGATGGATTTAATTCGTTATCATTATCTGAATCGCAAAAAACAGATACAGATTTATCTAAATCTTTTAATTTTATTGCCCGTTCTATAAAATTATTGCCCTCACCAAGAACATAAACGCATTTGCGAAACGACATACATTTCTCACCTTTCTTTTTGCGATAAGCATCCAAAGCTCTGCAAATGCCTATTTCAGTTTTACCTTCACAGACAATCACTTTTTTAGCATATCCCGCTTCGGAGCAAGCCCTGATAATATTTTGAAAATTTTGATTAAGATTTAAAGCTTTGACATTCCCTTCATCATTACTTATCATCACTAAATCATCTGCTTCTAATTCAGCTATTACTTCGCATGAATGAGTCGTTATGAATATTTGTCCTAAATTGTTCTTTTTTAATGATCTGATTAAATTTCTAACTCGATCAGGCTCTAAACCCTGCTCAACTTCATCTATTAATATAATACCTCCATACTGGACAAGTATAGTTTGTATAGCCATTGAGATTAACCTTTTGGTTCCTTTACCTTTTAATCGTAATGGCACATTTTCATCATGGAGGCAAGTTCTTCCCCCTTTAATGTATAAGTCTCTAAAATCAATCGTTGTTTTTGCATTTGATAAATCAATCCCAAAATCTGCCGAAGTAACTATAATATTATCAGTAACATTTTTAAATTGACTAAAACTATCTTGTCCAATTTTAGTTATTGCTTCACGGATAGCATCAATAATAACACTATTTTTTTCGTCTTCGGAAGATTTACTTTCTCTGAGAATAGAATATAGCGGATTACCTTTACTCCAAGAAAAATGCCGATCAATATAATCTGATACCATAAATACATTGAATTTTGCACGGTCGTTAACAGACATCCGTATAGGTTCTTGCCTGTTATTTATAACAAACCATTGAGGTTCTAAATCTTTTTTAACCTCCAATTTTATGGTTAAAACTTTCTTATAATCATTATGCAATTCATCTTGAATGACACCTCTATTATCAAGTCCCCTTATATAGAGACCATATCTATCCTCTCTGATTAACTTTTCAGGAAGATCAAGCAATGAAACTTCTATTTCTATAGAATTATTTACATTTCCTTCAAAAAAATCACTGTCGTAAAAAGAGAGGTTCCAATTTGGAGATAAAACATAGGAAATTGCATCTAATATGGTTGTCTTGCCAAAATCACCACGACCTAATAAACAAATAAAATTCTTGCTGAATTTTTCCGAAAAAGTTTTTATCCCTCGAAAATTACTAATTTTTAACTCATGTATTCTCGCCATA
>Ga0114918_10003290_pt1 | contig 14307 bp, 15 predicted proteins | sample LantaG_FD_87015 | JGI IMG/M metagenome (GOLD analysis project Ga0114918, IMG submission 87015) | Deep subsurface microbial communities from Baltic Sea to uncover new lineages of life (NeLLi) - Landsort_02402 metaG | ecosystem: Environmental > Aquatic > Marine > Oceanic > Sediment | place...
AACACCGTGCGAAGTCGGGTTTGGTGTGCCCAAATCCGTAATATTACCATTACCAGTTGCGGTTGTTTCATTTATTGATGAAACCGCTTGCGTTGTAAGTGTTGGTGTACTACCAGCAAATAATGATGATAATCTAATAACCGAAAATGCACCTACTTCATTGGTAACAGTTGTTGTTGTAGTACCAATTCTATCATTTCTAACATAAATAGAATCATTCGCAGATAAACCATTTAATAAACCTGCGGTATTCAAAGTACCAAAACCTGCAGTGCCAATACCTCTAACATAAGTTGATCTACCAATAGTTTCATTATCTGTTGTATTAACTCTAAATTGCATTGCGGCTGTTGACCTATTTGCTGCTGTGTAAGTTAAAGATGCCTGTGAAGCAAAAACTAAATAATCATCAGCATTGTCAACATCAATATTAGCGTTACCTGCGGTTGCCGTAAATGCGGCAGTATCTATATATGGTAATGTGTCCCAAGTAAAATCAGTTGTAGCAACATTAAAATTTCCTGTTGTTGCTTCCATAATTGCGGCTTCCGCACCAGATGGTAATTCTATAAGTTGTAAGGTATTTTCAAAAGCAGAACCACCAAGATCCCTTGTTACTACTTCAAGTTCTAAATCATCACCTGATGTTGGTTCTAATAAACACGCAGCTGAACAACCTCCCCAAGTACTGTTATCAATATTTCTTCTATAAATATGTCCATAAGAACCCGGAACAGGAGTACCATTTAAAGTTAATCTTCCTTGAAACTCTGAACGACCTGCAACAACATTAGATTGTAAAGAATAAATTGCAAGTACTAAATTATTGGTCGCTATATCAACAGTATTTGTGGTTCTTGTAAATGGACTATCTTGTTGATCTTCTGTTTGAATATTTAGTGTAACCGCTGCATTATCTGTATCTGATGAATTTGTTGAAGATGAATTACGATATAACCCAAATCCAGAAGTGTCATCTAATTTTATAATTGAAATACCTGAACGATCACCACCAACACGATTCAATGTTCCTGTCGTAGAATTATCTATACGCTCTGTTCTGACTTGAAGTTCATCCCCTGTACCAGTTGTGGTTGTAACATCAATAATCGCTAATGATGTTTGAATCGCTCCTTGATTACCACCACTTTTTCTAATATATTCAGCACTATAACCTTCTAATAACTCTGTACCATCAAGGGTAAGAGTCATTTTAAAGTTAAAACGTTCATTATTAGTAGTATCTGTTGTACTTACATAATCAGAAACCATTACTAAAAATTTACCAGTTTCACCAAGTGTAAATGTCCCACTAGAATATGTTATATTTGTACCTTCATTATCAACCGCGGTATCCCATAAAAGTAATAAGTCACTACCTGCATTTGGAACAGAATCAGTGTTTGATGCGTTCCTCATTATCTTAAAATCACCAGCGGCCATGTTTTATTGAATATTTTACATTATATATTAAAATTATAAAGGTAAAAAACAAAAAGGGAGTGATGAATAATCATCATTCCCTTTTTTATATAGAGTAATCCTAATTTTTAAGGATTAGAGTAGTTTCTTTCTAGAGCTGCCACAAAGTTGATAACGTTAGCAGTTGTTCTTGTAATAGAACCTGTAGTTGATACATATTGCCCTGTTGATAATCCGATTGCGATCGCCGTATAAGCAGCTTCTGTACCCGGTGTTCTACCACCCTGACTATTATTATCATAATCAAATGAGAATGATACCGATGTTCTACCAGAAACATATCCCATAATATTATTATCATCATTATCTTGAATTAGAATAGCGTCTGGTGTATTCCAAGCGTTTCCACCAGCATTTGTGAAGAACACCCAATATCTAGCAACCGCATCATTAACAAGGTTATCATTAAATAGTAAGTTTCCAGTTGCAACATATGGGAATGTTCTAATTGTATTTGTATCATCTGTGAACTGTAAACGGTTAGTATCTGCTTCTAAGAAGTTATCTATATAAACCCCTCCATCGGTCGTGTATAGTGTTTTTAATGTATCACCGATAAATTGTAGAAGCTCTTCCGCCGTTTGACCAGTTACCGATCCAGTACCTGCATCAATATCTATATCTTGACGTAATGACCACTGAACGAATTCATAAATTTGTTCAGCAGTACCACCACTACCATCAATAAAAATTGAAAATGTATAACCAGTTCCACCAATGTCTCTAGTATCACCAGTTGTCCATGTTATTGACATACCATTATAAGGTTCCATATTTGGAACTGTTGAACCTGATGCAATTTGCCAGTCTTCGTGTGTAATTTTAAGGTCTTCACTATTTGATAGTGGCAGAGCATATTTCTTATAAGTTAAAACTGTTAAGTTCTGCTCAGTGATCAAATCGTAGAAGTCATAAATTTTTCCTTGCTCACGAAGATAAATCTTAAAATAACTTTTATAATTTTCAGCTCCATAATTAGCGTAAATTAGAATAGCTTGATTCACCTCACCCGGATACACTGTATCAATAGCTGCACCATCCAACACTTGTTGATAATAAGCCCTATCATTTAAAGAATCGTTAAATGAACCTAGTGTTGTTAAATTCATATATTCTTCAACTGTACCACCAGTTGTATTTTTTAGAGCCCAACCACCATCTCGGATGAGTTGACGGGAATATTGTCCGTAAAAATCCCATCCGTTGATAAGCTCGAACTGTTCAGCAGTAATACCCTCAAATGGAAAAGAGAATTTAATTAAATCCGTATCATCTTTCCATTCCTCTTTTGTAAAAGAGTATAAACATTGAAGTGTAACACCATCATCACTTAATGTACCACCGGTAATTAAACGAATTGTTTTTCCTGTCGGATCAAAAATAACTTCAGTTCCTTGTCCTAAGTCTGAAGGGTCAACTATTTTAGTCATATCTTACTTATTATTTTTTTCTTTTAGAAATTGATTATATTCTACTGAAGCTTCATCTAATGTATCTTGTAATCTTAAAGTTACTTGAAATAATTCTTTACTTTCAATAGCGTCATCGAATAAGAGTGTTTGTAATTCTCTCAGTATTTCTATAGATTTATCAATTTTTGTTTCCATAATTAATTGTATATATTAATTTTTTTTTTATGGTTTTCATAATTATATATTAATATGAAAAACCGGTTTTTTATATAGGTCTAATAGTTCTACCTCTTATGAACATTTTTTTAATTCCATCTTTTTTTAATTCTGTTGAAATTAAATAATTCAAATATTCTATATCTTTAATTCTTTGTTCTTCTAGATTTTTATCACCTTCGATAACTTCACCTTGATAAAGTTTATCTGTTTCTACTTTTTCTAATGTTTCAATTAAATATCTATATTTAGCTTTTCTTTCTAATTGTGTATAATTCATATTGGGTGATTATTTTTAACTATATATTAATATTAAGAGTTTCATTTATATGAAATTTTTTTATTTCGTTTAAATTTGGTATTTTTGTAATTGAAAACTATTATCGGACTTTACGCTGGTTGAAAAACTAGAGGAAGCTCGTGACTACACTGCTTAAAGTTGGAGACCTAAACAGTCGTTTGCACAACTGAGGTAGCAAGCCAAACAGTTCGAATCGGTGAGCAGGATTATGAGAACGGGTTGGTGCACCTTTCATCGGAAAGGAAGTTTGAAAAGACTTAGATAAATGTAAAGATAAAACAGAATCGCGGCTACTCGGTAATAGTTTTTTTTTTATTAAATATTTTTATTATCTTTAATTATGATAAAAACTAACATACATCAAAAACTCGTTGAATGTATAAATGAGATGATTTCAGACATGACACTCTATTTATATTATTATGGAGAATTTTGTCAGTTTGTTATTTTTCAGGAAAGTACAAGACTTCCTAGATGTGGAGTAAATTTTACACCACATGGTATGATGTTTTATTGGAATAAAGAGTTTCTGGATAAAACACCACAAAAACAAGTCAATTTTATTCTTGTCCATGAAATATTCCACTTAATATTAGATCATCCAAAAAGAATTCGAATGGGTGGTTATGATTTAAAATTGTCAAATGTCGCTACTGATATGATTATCAATACTGCGATAAAATCAGATTTTATTGATTCTGGTTTTTCCACACAATATTTCATAGAAGTTCCTACTGAAAAGGTTAAGTACATTGATAAGAATGGAAATATTATTGAAGATGATGAAGTGTGGGTTCTGATGGTTCCTGATGAATATAAAGGTGAACATGTATTCGAAGAAATATACGATTGGTTAAAAAATCAGAAGAAAAAATTTGATCAATGGAAAAAAGATAAATCATCTATGGATATGAATGGTGGGTGGGAACCACCAGATGATGGTGATGGTGATGGTGAAGGTAGTGGTGGTGGGGATAATAGTGAAAGTGATACAGAAAAAAAAGAAAATGGAGATAAAGATTCAAAAAAGAGAGAATTAAAACCATCAAAAAATAATGGCCAATCATCTGATGATTGTCCGGTTAGTGATTATCTAAAAGGTATTTTTGAAGGAATGGATAGTGGTATTGAAGATTGGTTAGATAGTCATTTACCATGTGAAGTTCCTGATGAAATTAGAAAATCACTTATTGAAGATGTTAAAGACCATTTAAGGGGTAGGGGTTTTGAAAAAGGTAAAGTACAAAAAACTTTAGAAAAACTCGTTAAATCTAAAAAGGATTATCTTAGAGAAATTAAAACATCAATATCTTCATTAAGAGGGTATTTCAAAGTGAAAACCATAACTAAAAGAAACAGAAGAGGGATTCCGGGTATTAAAGGAAAAAAGAAAGAGGGTTTTGGATTAAATGTTATATTGGATGTATCTGGTTCAATGAGTGGTCATTTTCAAAGGGCATTATCTTATATTTTTCAAAATAATATAATGATAAATCTCATTCAATGTGATACAGAAGTTCAAGAACAAAATGGTAGATCGTATGTTACCATAAACAATAAGAAAGAATTCAAAAAAGTTTCAATTGTCGGATTGGGTGGAACAGTTTTACAACCAGCGATTGATTTTATTAGTAGTAAAAAAGAACTAAGAATGTTAAACACCCTTATTCTTACTGATGGGATGACGGATCATTTAGATGTTTCAAGATTACGAAAAACTCTTATTCTAACAATTGGTAGAAAATGTCCAATTAAAGATGGCAATCCAAGACAAATAGTAATCGAAGATGATTTAAAAGGAAGTGATGATTGGTAAATACATAATAGAAAATGGGATAAAATATGATTATTTGTGTTTGGATCATAATAAAACATCTAAATTGTCCAGAACTCAAATAAAAAGAACATGGAGAAAATTTGTTAAAGATAAAGAATATTCAAAAGTTGAAATTTTTGATAAAAGAATAAGTGATAATGTACCTATAAATGAAATAATGTATTTCAAAAATGGCAAACTTCATAACGAATTTAATTGGTCTGTCGAAACAGAAATATTAAGTACTGTCGAAAGATTATATTATTTAGATGGTAAAAAAATGACAAATTTTGATGAAACTTCTTGGCCAGAATTCGTTATTAATTGGAGACGATTTAATATATTAAAAGAAACATTAGGTGGTGACATCATAGAATTAGAATGAAAAAATACAAAATTGAACAAGAACATGGTATTGATTATGTTGTCATTCATTTGGATGATAACGAATTGATGGATTTAAAAAAGATTATTAAACAAAATTTCGATTTTTTAAAAAATCCTAATTTTAAATTTTTCATTTCTGATAGTAAAGAAGATTGGCTGGTATTTTATACAAAAAAATATAAAACACATAACCCATATGGTCCATCTTGGTATTTATTAAAAGATGATATGGAAAAATTTCATTTGGATGGAATTGAATATGAATTTGAACAATATATAAATAATATAAGAAAAAAAATACTTGGAGAAATTTTAGATGAAAATAAACTTATTTAAATTTCCAAATAAAACCGTGTGATTTTTTATATCTACCCATACAACATTGCGATATTAATTTCGAATTAAATCCATTTTCTTTTAAAGAATATAAATCATCCCATTTTTTAATAAAATTCATATTCATATCATATTGTAAAACTGGTGTGGGGTTATAATTTGGATTGTTCCTACCTTTTGATTTTTCTTTCATTCTTTTTCTCAATTTTTCAATTAATTCTGGATTTTGTTCAAAACATTTTTTTGTGTTAATTGACATTTTTTTCTTGGATTCCTCACTATGTTTTTTACCAAACATAGGATTTTTTTCACCATTAATATCAGCGTGATTTTTTGAAATTTTACATTTTATTTCTTCATTATCGATGTATGTATGTCCACCATTACCACCATCTTTTATATTATATCCATTTTTTTTAGATTGTAATTTTTCGATCCAATATTTTTCAATGACACATAAATGTTCTCTATTATTACAATATTCTAAAATTTCTTTTTTGAAATTTTCTTTTCCGTATTTTTTTATGGCTAATTTTAAAATTTTTCCAGATCCTAAATATTTCGGATTGTTTTTTTCATCTTTACCTATGTAAATTTTACCATTGATCAAATTCGTAGTTTTGTATATTACCATAAAAACATATCTTTTTATTTTTATATATAAAAATTCAATCTTCTAATATGTCATAATAATTTTTTTATTAATAAAATTTCAGTAAATTTGTAATATGATAGAAAAAACAAAAAAATACGCCTTTGACTGCCATCAATCGATAAATCAATTATATGATGAAAAACCTTATTCTTTTCATTTAGAAATGGTAGTAGAAATTGCGAATAATTTCATTTTTTATATTCCAGAAAAAGATAGAGATGTTGTCATATCTGGTTGTTATATACATGATTGTATTGAAGATACAGGTGTTGATTGGTATGATGTAATGATTCATACAAATGTTAAAATAGCTAATTTGTCGTGTGCATTAGCTACGAAATTAACGGGTAATAGAAAAGAAAGATTTTCAAATGAATATTATAAAGGTATAAGAGAAGAAAAATATGCCACATTTGTTAAATTATGTGATAGAATTGCAAATGTTGAATATTCCGTTAAATCTGATAATCAGAATCTCTTTAAAATGTATAAAAAAGAATATAATCATTTTAAAGAAATGTTATATACCGATGAATACGAAGATATGTGGAATTATCTTGATTCTTTAATGTTTTAATTTTTTTATTTCATAAATTTTTATTAATTTTACAATCAAATTAAAAACCAATTCATATGCCTTATACTATTGGAAGAAAATCTCAATTGAATTTTGATTTTTCAAAATTATCAAAAACGGAATTGATGTATTTTGAAATTATGTTGTCTGGAACAGCTCTTTATATTAGAGGTATTCCGGGAAACGCTAAATCAGCAATTGGTAGAAGTATTTGTGAAAAAATCATTTGGTGGCGTGATGGGGAAAAAGAAAAACACACCGGAATAAATTACATTGATTTAAGGTTAGCTGATAAGGATGAAACTGACTTGGGTAGTTATCCTGTTACAAAAAATCCAATCGATCAATTGATAAAGTTTGGTGAAATGTTGGATAAGGGGTATATCGATCTCGATCAATTTAATAAAATTAAAGAGAAATATTTAGATGTTATTATCAATGTTGATGATTTAACAAGTTTAACATTTGCCGTACCAGATTGGGCATTAGGTGCTAATAGTTATCCGACAATTATTCACGTTGAAGAATTAAACCGATGTGATCCAAAAGTTCGTGCCGCTTCCCTTCAATTATTGAATGAAAAACAAATTGGTAATTTTAAATTCAATGATAATGTTTTTTGGATGGCATCAGGTAACTTAGGTGAAGAAGATAGAACTGAAGTGGATGAAATGGATTTAGCTCTTTCCAATCGTATTTGTATTTTGGATCACGATATTGGTGTTGAAGAGTGGGCTGAAAATTTCGGAAATGAACATTGTTGGAATGTAATGGTTGATTATCTGTTATCAAATCAAAAATTATATGTCGCACCATCAGCCAATGAAATTCGTTACGCTACAGCAAGAAGTTGGACAAATTTATCGAATTATATTTTTTCGACATTCGGTAAAGACCCAGATCTTTATACAGTTTCATCATCTGATAAAATGTCAATTGTTGGGTTGGGTTTCATTGGGGCTTCTTGGAGTGGTTTTCAAAGATATCTGATGGATACAAGTAAAATCAACATTAATGATATTATTGATAAATGGGAAACTGTTAAAAAAGAAGTTCAGAAATTGAACAGAGGTCGTACAATGGAATTGATGAGTAATTTAAGAAATGTTAAATTACAAGAAAAAAACAAAGAACAAATCCATAATATTATAAGTTTTTTAAAAGTATTAGCACCTGATAACATTAGTGATGGTGATACTAAATCACATTCTAATGACGATGAGGTTACAAGTTATCTTCTACATCTTGTTGATAAAATGGAAACTCCTAATGAAAAATTTCATAAATATGTCATTAAACATTTTACTGATAAAGCTAAGATTATTCATAAATGGGTTGAAAATGGCAGACTTACAAAAAAAGATGGAACTCCTGATTTAAGTGGTGTGTAATTTTTTATCTTCTTCAACTAAAATCCCATCAATAATAACGAATCTTTTATTATTAACGTGATATTCCCAACTCACTTTTTTACCTTCTAGAAAATATTCACCACCACCATTATAGTATTCAATTGCTGGACCATTAAAACGATGAAGCTTATTGTTTTTTTTGTATTCAAAAACCCCTTTTTTATCGAAACGTAATTTTTGATCTTTATTTTCATCATACATCCAATCTAATACACCAATTACATCAACGTAATGATCTCTATCTAAAATTTTACTCATATTGTTTTAACGATATTTATTATTGTTCCCAAAAAATCTTTAATCCAATTACCTATCATTGTTCCAGATAAGTCTGGAAATATAATTACAAATAATATGAAAAGAAAGAGTAAAATCCATTTAATTTTCTTTCGATGTTTCTGATAAAATATTATAAATTTAAAACTTGGTTTATTGAATTTATTTCTAGCATCATGAATTTTTAAATTGGGTTGTTTTAAACTTACATTTTTGATTAATGGTTGTTCTTTTTGTTTCCTAGAATCGTGTATTTCCATATTTATAATATTAGATTTAAAAGATATCGATTAGTAACAACTTGACAAATTGTTAATAAACAATCCATGCCATTTAGAGTTATTATAGAACCAGAAAATAAACCTTTAAATTTTTTACCTTTAATTGGTTTAACTGTAGTTAAATAATTCTTAATAACCCCATTGAGTTTTATCATATTCATGACATGAAGTTTATCTTTTTTCTTAATTATATTTAATCCTGTTTCTGTAGTGTCTTTCCCAATCACTTCTTTTTTATCTTTGATGCCAATTATATCCATATATGACTGATTCACATCAATGATGGTGTTATCCGTTAATGTGTTAATTGCCATTGGGCACGGATTTAAATCGAAAACCTGATAAAATTTATTTTCCACTTTTCTTAATTCTTCAGAAATATATTCTAAATTATCTTTCGGAAAAAATATATCAGCATTTTCTAATATTTTATCACCATTATTTTTATGAATTAATTTCATTGTTAAAAATTCATTTTGAACCAAGTATATATTAAAAAATAAAATCCAGTTTTTCGTCTTTCAATATTTTTGATAATTTATCGAATCTATCTCGGTTCGTCATTTCTTCAAAAAATAATTCATTATAAATAACTGGGTTCATTATGATATAATTGGCTTTCGGTTGATCACCTTTTCTACCAACTAAAATATTATTTTTATCAGAATGTGGATCAATATAAATAGGAATATCATTTATAGTGTGTTCACCTTTAGTAATTTTATTTGCCGCTTCATTTATTTTTGTGATTAAATTCATTAAATTATTTCAAATTTTGATATTCCATTTTTATCTTTTGTGACATCAATTATCATATCCGCCATTATTTCATTATCGTGTTCAATGATAACAATTTTATTTATTCTTTCTTTTATTTGACTATTAAGTAATTCAACAAATTTGTCAACACTTTCACCAACTAAACGATTTATGACTTCATCTAGAAATATAAAATTCGGTTTAGATTTAAAATTAATTGTTCTTAAAACTGTTTTTAAAACTATCGCCGCAAATGTTCTCTCCATACCTGATGATTCAATTGCGTTTTGGATACCCGGTAAACCATTATGTTCCAACTTATAATTCAAATCACCATCAAAAAACATATTAAAGTTTGTATTTGATAATAAGGTTGATAATTCACCATTTAACAAATCTATATTTTTCCTTAATAAATATGTTGGTAATCCATTTCTACTCATACAATTCATATATACACCCCACATTTCTTCTCTACGAAGTTGTTCGTCATATCTTCTTAATCTATCTTTTAAATCAGTTATTACTTTTCTATGTAAAGTGATAGAATTGTTGATAATTATTTTATCATTTATTAGATCGTTTTTTTGACCATTTAATTGTTTTATAATTACCTTTGATTGATCTATCTTACTATTGATTTCTTTATTTTCTTCAATTTTCTTCAGATTTTTATTATACTCTTTAATTAAAGATTCATTCTTCTGAATAGATTTTTCTAAATCATTATTAGTTGAAGATAACTTATTCATTTTGATGATGTAATCTTTTCTTTTTTCAATACCTTTTTTAGTTTGGTTTTTTTCGACTATAATTTTTTCTAAATCATCAATATCACTTTTCAATTTTTTAACAATAGAATCGTTTTTATCAATTTTTAATTGAAGTTCTTTATTTTCTAATTCTGCTTTATCCTTACTTTTTGTGATAATATCAATTTCATCTTTTATTTCACTTATATCGAAGTTTAAAATTTGTTCTTCAACTTTCTTTATTTGTTCATTGGTATTATCAATATTTTCCAATACCAACTTAATTTCAATTGATTCATCAATTACTTTTTTCGATTCTGTTAAAATTTCTATTTCTCGTTGAATCTCTTTTTTCTTTGTTAATTTTGGTTTAGCTTCAGAAGAAATATCATTAAATTGATTTTTTAAATCTTGTATTAACTTATCCAAATGTTCAGCATCACATTCATCCATTGAACGTCCACAAGTTGGGCAATTTTCTTTCTTCCCATCTTTAACATTTTCAAACGATTTTATTTTATCATTAATATCTGTTCCATCAGATTTTAATTGTATTAAATCATTATCCAACTTACCAATTACATTATACAATTTAGTTATAGATTTATCTATTTCTCTCTCTTTCTCATTTGTTATAGAAACGATTTTATTTTTATCATTATTAATAGAATTAGATAACTCATTAATTTTGTTATTTTTTCCATTTAAAGTTCGTCTTTTAACTGTTTCTATCTCATTATCAACATTTTCAATTTTAAAATTGTTTTCATCCATTTTTCTTTCCCATTCGACAATTTCAATTTCTTTCTTATATGCTTCTTTTTCAAATTTTGATTTATTTTCAATATCATCATTGAATTTTCTGTAATCAAATTCACTAGGTAAACCATCAATAATGGTTTTGTATTCAAAAATAGTATCGTTATTTTCAGATAATTTTTTATTATCTATACCTATATCATATGTAACGTTTTCAACATTTAAATTCATTATATCATCATCGATTTTATGAACCTTTAATGTTAATTTTTCTTGAATTGATAAACCTTTAGAAATTTTATCTTCAATATCAGAAATATTACTGTTAATGGTATGTTCTTTTTCTTCTAAATCATCTATTTCTTCCTGATTACTATTTATTGTTTCTTCTGTAGAAAGTGGATTTAATACAATTTTTTCAAAGTTTTGTTCTTTTTTATATGATTTAAATTCTTCTCCTTTCTTTTCAAAAATTTCATACCCAGCATCTTTAATTATACTATCTATGAACTCCGATCGTATCATAGATAGTAGTTGATTCAGATTATCACTGTTCGTTAGTGCCAGCCTAATGAAATCGTCAAAATCACCTAATACATCACTTATCATCTTTTGTGTTTTTAATGACCCCTCACCAGTTAATTCATTTTCTTCGATCATTTCTTCACCCGTATAATATTTGACGATTGTGGGACATCTTGTAATTTCACCAGATGAATTTGTTTCTCTGGTGGTTTTTCTATAAACAATATATTTATCACCATTAATATCTAATACTACACCCCCGTCACAAAAATTTATATCCATTTTATTATTAATATATCTATTATCACCAAATTTCTGTTTTGTGGTGGTTGATATAGTTTTGCCATATAAAATGTAACATATAGCATCAAGTATACTTGTTTTACCATATTGGTTAATGCCATTAATTTGAATAATCCCGTCTATTCTTAAATCCAATACATTACCTCCAGCATATGATTTGAAATTATTAAACCATATTTTATCAATATCCCAAACAGTATTTACAACATCAGATTTTTCTAATCTTTCATCAATAATATCATCTAATTCTATGATCTGCTTTATGAAATCTTCATCATATTCATTATTCGCTAAATATTCTTTAATAATATCTTGTTGTATTTGTTTATCGTTGATGTTCAACACTTCAGATATTAATTTAGAATCTTCAATTTTTGTATGATATGGAAACTTTTGAAAACGAACATCTTCAACATTATATTTATCTTTTAAATGTCTCCTTATTTTCAATTCGTTTTCACGATTAACATTAGATGCAAAATCTGACCAAATAACTCTAAATTTATTATGTTTAGTGACATGTGGACTTGATAATGATAAATTATCATAATCTGGTGACTTTAATTCAAAATTAACCAAAGCATAATCATTATCTAATTCAATGAATTCGAATGATTTATTTGGTATATCCCATAATAAATATCCATGCCCTTTTGGACTTTCACCAAAATTTTGTTGAATCATAGATGAAGTATAAGCTTTTGTATCATTTACAAAACTTTGATGTAAGTGAATATCACTTAACATACTCAAATCACCTTTAAGATCTTTAATGTTTGCTACATTTTTCTTTTTGAAATTATAACCATTACATAACATAACATTTATAACCGGATTATGATATAAATCAATATAAGTAAATTTTGGATCCTTTTTAGTTGGGAATGTTTTATATGGATTTAATCGATCCAAATAATCCCATACTACCCACACCACATTTTCATCTTCATAAAAACCTGTTTTTTTATAATAAATAATATTTGGATTATCCAAAAGAGTAACCGCCGCTTCTATGGTATCAACACGATTACGATTCTTTTTACGAACATCGTGATTACCTTTAATAAGGATTACTTTTGCGATGGTTGATAATGTGGTGAAGAATTCACCAACAAGAATAAGGGCTTCATTTTCTAAATCTATAAAGTCATTATAGATATCACCTGTTATGACTATTCTATCTGGTTTTTGTTCTTTTAATTTTTTGTAGAATTTTTCAAATACTTCTCTGTATTCTGAATGTCTTTCAAGTTTTTTCGGTATATGGATATCTCCACAGTTTGCAACTTTTTTTATCATTCATAGGCATTATTTTTTAAAAATTAATAATTATATTATCAAAAGTTTCCTAATAAGTTTTAAAAAAGATTTAACTCCAGTTCATATACATTTACTAACTTAGAATAGACACTTACTTATTAATTGTTGTGTTTAAATTGTTAAACATCTGATAATGAATATATTAAATTTTAATGTAAAATTGATCATTTAAACTTTATATCTATTATTTAATATATATTATAAACAAATGATATTTATGAAAAAGTTAGTATTTTTAATGGTTTTATTGGTGATGACTCTATTTTCTTGTAGAAAGATGGACATTGATCCGATTAATAATAATCCAGTTCCAACAACAGAATTGCAAGCTTCTTCATCTTTTGATTGGAAAACATCAAAAGATATTACTTTAAATATCATTGGAATGAAAGATATAAATCCTAATATTTCTAATATATTATATGTCAAATCATCTAATGGTGATACAATTTATTATAATGATTTATTAGTTATGATCAATAATTATACTATTAAATTTGCAGTACCAACGACAGAAACAAATGTGATTGTAATTTATGGTAGTAAAACACAAATGATTGATCTACTTTCAAATACAATAACATTTGATTATATACTTCAATAAAATAAAAAAGACACATGAAAAAATTCATATTAATAACTTTCTGAAGTTTAATGGGACTATTTGGTTATAGTGAAGTAACAAACAATTTCAAAAATGGTAACTGGGTATATTATAGTAATCATTGTTGGGGAATA
>Ga0114918_10003293_pt1 | contig 14300 bp, 13 predicted proteins | sample LantaG_FD_87015 | JGI IMG/M metagenome (GOLD analysis project Ga0114918, IMG submission 87015) | Deep subsurface microbial communities from Baltic Sea to uncover new lineages of life (NeLLi) - Landsort_02402 metaG | ecosystem: Environmental > Aquatic > Marine > Oceanic > Sediment | place...
GAGGCAAATGTAGCTGTAGGACTAGCTCGTTTTGGTTTAAATGTAGCCTATGTTTCTGTAATCCCCAATAACCCAATTGGAGATGCTTGTCTTGGAGAACTAAGAAGGCAGGGTGTAGATACTTCGCTTATTGTGAGAAAGGGAAACAGGTTAGGTATCTATTTTTTGGAAGCCGGAGCCAATCAGAGACCATCTAAAGTTATTTACGATCGTTCTCATTCCGCCATCGCTGAAGCAAAACCTGGCGATATTAACTGGGACAGGGTATTTGATGGAACAAGTTGGTTTCATATTACAGGTATTACCCCAGCTATTTCTCTTTCGGTCTCAGAGCTTTCCTTAGAGGCAGTAAGAAAAGCAAGAGAAAAAGGTATTACTGTCTCCTGTGATCTTAACTTTAGGAAAAATTTATGGAAATATGGAAAATCTGCCTATGAAGTAATGGGTGAGCTAGTTAAATATGTTGATATTGCCTTGGGGAATGAAGAAGATTGTCAAAGATCTCTGGGAGTAAAAATGGATATAGATGTCGAATCGGGCGAACTTCAAATACAACAATATAAAGAATTAACTGATAAAGTTCTTAGTTTATATCCCCATCTCCAGAAAATTGCTCTCACTTTAAGGGAGAGCCATTCTGCAAACTATAACGGATGGTCAGCGGTACTTAACAATCGGAAGGAGTTTCTTATTTCAAAAAAATATGAAATTCATGATATTGTAGATAGGGTTGGAGGAGGAGATACATTTGCCGCAGGTTTAATTTATGGTGTTACTAACTTAACTGGTGATAAAGAAGCCCTTGAGTTTGCAGTAGCAGCATCTTGCTTAAAGCATTCTATCCCTGGTGATCTACCTTTACTTTCAATAGAAGAGGTAAATAGCTTAGCCGGAGGAGCAGGGTCAGGTAGAGTGCAAAGGTAAGGGATATTGCTAAAACAAAAAAAGATTGAGTTTATCATTTTTTCCTTGCAAGTGAAGTTTATCTATTATTTAAACAATTAGTTTGATATGCCTTATAACCTTCTTGATGTTAAAAAAATTTCGAAGAAAAAGATAAGAATTATTACTTAAATTTAGAGAAAACCGACATTAAAATTTCTTATACAATAAAAGTGAAGCCATTTAAGATAAAAAAAGAAAGGGGGTAAAGTTTTTGAGGGAATAATAATTTAATACTTTAATTGTTTAGTAGGAGGTGAGAGCAAAGTATATATAAAAAAATATTTTATGAAAAGCTAGTAAAAAAATAAAAATTTTAAAAGGAGAAAAGCTATGAAAAAAGTATTCATAATAATAACGGTTTTGTTGTTAGTGCTTTGCTTAAATGTTTTTGCTTCTGAAAGTAGTGCAGAAATTAAGGAAGCAGTCATTACGGTTGCCCATGTGGCTATCGAAGGGCAGTATCATCCTTACAATGAGGGTTTAAGGGTCATGCAAGAGGTTCTGGATAGAGAAACAGATGGTAAAATAAAATTAAAAATTTACGCTGGGGGTTCACTATCCAATAGTGAAAGTGAAATGTTAACCATGATCAAAGGCGGGTCGTTAGATATGGCTATTATAGCCCCCTCTCCCCTGTCAACTTACGAGCCTACAATGAGTATTTTAGGTCTTCCCTATGTTTTTAGGAGTCTAGATCACACTGAAAAAGTAATGTCAGGAGAAGTCGGTCATATTTTTCAACAAATGTTGGAAAAGAAGGGATTCACAATCTTGTCATGGTGGATTGGGAAAGGATTTCGGAGTGTAAATAATTCAGTCCGTCCAATATATAAACCCGAAGATTTAAAAGGGATTAAAATAAGAGTTATGGAAGATCCTGCCTATATAGATGCATTCAAAGCATTTGGAGCTATTCCAGTTCCAATTTCCTGGGGAGAACTGCATACTGCGCTTCAGACAAAAACAGTTGATGCACATGAAAATGATCCTCAAGTTATTGATAAGTACGGTTTTATTGAGTTTACAAAATATTTTTCGCTTACTGAACATACAGCAATGCCTATCGCCGTGGTTATAAGTAGCACTAAATTAAACTCCTTAGGAGAAGAAGGTAAAAAGGCGATGTTATTAGCTGCAGATGTTGCTAGGTATGCAGCTAGAAAAGTTGCAGATGACACTATCGAAGGATCTTATGCAGGAATAGAGGCACAGGGAGGTTTTGTTAATAAAGTGGAAAATCTTGAGGACTTTCGTAATGTTGTTTTACCGGTAATAGAAAAGTATAAAGGAAAATTTGGCGAAGAAGGTGCTTATTTAATCGAATTGATACTTAAATAATCGATTAAAAATAACTAGTAAAAATAAATTGAAGAGGACCCTCATTAAAGGATTTAATTTGGTGAGGGTCTTCTGTTAAAAAAATTAAGGGTTGAAAAGATATAAAAAGGAAGGAAATTAATGGAGTTTTTAGACAAAATTGAACAAATAATTGTAAAATTTGAGAAGATAGTAATACTACTTTCCGGACTAATTATGTTGATTTCAGTAGCACTGCAAGTTTTATTTCGTTATGTTTTCCGGATTTCTGTTCCCTGGACAGAAGAAATATCTATTATGTCTTTTATTGTAATGGTTTTTTATGGTGCGATTCTTGCTAGTTATCATAACCGTCATTTAGGAATAAAAAATTTTGTTGATAAATTGACAGAACAAAGTTACAAAATTATTTGGTTTTTCAAAAAGATAGTACTCTCATTATTCCTGATTATTGTCATGGTGCTGTTTTCATTTCCAATGGTTATTGAGGGTTTGAATCAATCATATACAATTAGTAGAATTCGTTTATTTTATATTTTTCTTCAGATTCCCATTTTTGGCTTATTAATTGTCTTTCATATAATAATGTCCTTTTTAAGGAAAGATTATCTCCAAGAGCTACCTATGAAAAAAAATAAGGAGACTTAGAATGTTATTGATACTTTTTGGTGTTTTTTTTCTTGCTATGCTTATTAATATACCAATAGCCTTTTGTGTGGGTTTAGGGGTTTTAGGAGCAATGGTTTTTACAACTAATCTTCCTCTTTCTGTAATTCCCCTTAAAATGTATTCCATGATGAATTCCTTTCCTCTTTTAGCCATTCCACTTTATATCATGGCAGGCAGTATAATGAACAAGTCGGGAATTACTATACGATTAATTAATTTAGCTAAGGTGATGATTGGTTTTGCGAAGGGTGGGCTTGGAATGGCTGCAGTTCTTGCTTCGATGTTTTTTGGAGGTGTGTCTGGCTCATCACTCGCAGACACCGCTGCTATTGGCTCTGTTGTTTTGCCGGAAATGAAAAAAGAAGGATATGACGAAAATTTTTCAGCAGGTTTAATTGCTTCTGCAGGAACCTTAGGTGGAATAATTCCGCCTAGTATTTCAATGGTCCTTTATGGTGTAGTTTCTGGAACTTCTATTGCTAAATTATTTCTTGCTGGTGCAGTTCCCGGTATTTTGTTAGGGATATTTTTTATGTTTGTGACTTATGTTTTTGCACGGAAGAATAAATATCCAGTTGGTCCGAAACCAAATTTACGAAAGGCTGCTAAGGCAATTTTTAAAGCTCTTCTTCCTCTTGGTATGCCTGTAATAATTATTGGGGGAATTTATGGAGGTATTTTTACTGCTACCGAGGCAGGAATTATAGCTCTTATATATGCTTTAATATTAGGAGTTTTTATTTATCGGACAATCAAATTAAAAGATATTGTAAAGGCTATAATTGATACTGTGGAAACATCATCTATTCCTTGTCTTATTATTGCTTTTTCTGGAAGTTTTGCTTTTATTAATTCATATGCTGAAATTCCACGAACGGTAAGTACTTTCATTTATTCTATTACTTCCAGCAAAATTGTTATTATGTTACTTATAAATTTAATGCTTCTGATTATCGGTATGTTTATGGATGGTGCAGCGGTGTATCCTATAATAGTGCCTATCTTTCTCCCAATACTAATACAAATGGGGATTTCACCTTTGCACTTTGGTGTAATAATTGTTTTAAATTTATCAATAGGCCTTATTACTCCTCCTGTAGGAGGAACACTTTACACTGCTTGCGCTATTTCGGGTCTTCAGCCACTTGCTGTAGCAAGAAAAGCAGTCCCGTTTATTGTTGTTGCCCTTTTAGTTCTTATGGCTGCTACGTTCATCCCCTGGGTGTCTGAATTTTTGCCAAGTTTGATGAGTAGATAGGGGTTAATAACCTGGAATATGTATCGAGATATTTATTTTTGAATAAAGGAGGGGAAAATGGAAAAAATAAAATTAGGTTTAATGTCTCCTGGAACATGGGGAAGGAATATTTTGGAGTCAATTGAAAAATCCGATAAGGTTAAAATCATTGTATGTGCTAGCCGAAGTAAAGAAACTGCAGAAAAAGCAGGGAAGGATTTTAATCTTAAAGTGGCAAATAGTTATAATGACCTCCTAAAAGAAGATATAAGTGGAGTAGTCCTTCCCACTCCAAATCATCTTCATTATGAGCAGGCTTTAATGGCTGCGGAAGCAGGAAAGCATGTTTTTGTAGAAAAGCCAATTGCCAATACAATACAGGAAGCAAAAGGTATAGAACTTTCCTGTGAAAAAGCAGGAGTTACACTTATGGTTGGTCATTCACAGAGAAGACTGCCAGGCTGCAGAACAGCTAAAAGAATGATATCCAGTGGGGAATATGGTCTACCTGTGAATGCAATCGCCTATGCAGGTCTACGGGGAGTGGAGATGTATGGCTTGGGGCACTGGCTGCTTGATGGAAAATTAAATCCCGGAGGATCTCTTTATATGATGGGTGTACATTTTACTGAAACTCTCCAGTATATCATGGGACCAATAAAAACTATAAGCGGCTTTGAGGTGAGGAATTTTGCTGGAACGACAATACCCGAAGTTGCAGCCGGTATTTTTGAATTTGAAAAAAAACGTATAGGATATTTAGGAAGCCATTACGTTGCTCCATACAATAGTTTTATTACAATTTTTTGTCAGAATGGAATATTTTATATTGAGAAGTTTGGTAGAGAGCTTTATTTTCAGGATTCACATTTTCCTAAAATTGAAAGGAAAGAGCTTAAACTTGATTCTATCCCCTGTGAGAATCCTGTTCAAGAAGAATTGGAGGAATTTGCAGATTGTATCAGAGGGATAAAAAAACCAGAAACAGGAGCCAAAGAAGCAATAACCGCGTTAGCTGCCATCCGCGGTATTATGATATCAGCTAAAGAAAAAAGACCTATTACGTTAGAAGAGGTTATTGAAAAATATTAGTTTTAAATAGAAAGGTTAAAAGGATAGGGAAAAATGAAAAATAAAGGTTGTATCTACTGCGCTAGGGGTGAGAAACTTGAAAAGTTAATGGTAGAAATTGTTGCCCTTAAGGTTTCTACTTTATTTCTCCTTAAAAATCAATCATTCGAAGGGAGATGTGTGCTTGCTTTGAATGATCACAAAAATGAAATTTTTGAGCTTGAACGGAAAGAAAGGGAATCCTATTTTGAAGATCTATCTATAGCTGCTAAAGCTATTTTTAATTTGTTTCATCCGGATAAGATTAATTATGCCGTTTTTGGTGATATTGTATCACATTTTCATATACACCTTGTCCCGAAATATAAGAAAGGACCTCTTTGGGGAAAAGCATTTTGCGAAGAACCTGTTGGCCCTCTTGTTCTATCTGATGAGGATTTAATTAAAAGAGTTTCTCAAATAAAAAAAATAATACTTAAACATAGTATTTCTTGATTTTTATTTCATGTAAAATCAGCAGAAAAATATATTTAGGAGGTAAGAAAAATGTCTGGGAAAGATCAATTGGTGGAGAAGACAAAAGTATCAATACAAAAGGGAATCTCATGGTTAATTCAAAATGATAATAAAATAGAAAAAATAAAAGATTTATCTGCTAGTTATAAAGCACCTTATCTTTATGCGGTAACTGGGATAAGAGATCGTGCTAGCAAATATGCTAATTTAATCTCGAATAAATACCTTCAAAAAGATGGCGATTTTAAGACATCGATTGATAAAAAAGGATGGGAGCATATTCCGTCTAGTCCTGGGAATCGTTATGTTTATTCAAATGGATGGATTATTTCGGGTTTGCAAAAGAGCGGAGCTTATTATGCAGTAAAAAAGGGTTTAGAATTTATTAGTCATTTTCAGGACCCAAAATTAGGTGGTTTTTATTCTCGATTTGATGAAAAAAATCATAAAATTAATAAAAATTTTCTTGATACTTCTTCAACTGCTTCAGCAGGTCTAGCTATGTTGAATTGTGGAAAGTTTGAAAGAGCTAAGCGAGCTGGTGATTTTATATTAATGGTGTTGGAAAATCAAACAAATAAAAATAAATTTTTTTTTAACAGTTGGGAGACAGATAAAGGATTAATGACAGATGTATTTACTAATGAAGATCCAGGTGCCATGAGAGGAAGAAAAAACTTTTGCGTAAGCACAGAAAAAGATGCGGTTTATGAAATGGTATGGTTTATTGGGATGCCTATGAAATTTCTTTGCGATTTATATGAAATGACTTTAGACAATCGTTATTTGGATGGAGCAAAAGAACTTTTTTCTTTTTTTAATAAACTTGATGATGGGAAATGGAAAAATAATTCTGGTAGTAAGATTATGTGGGGAGCATCAGAACTATATCGATATACTAAGGATTTAGAATATAAAAAAGCAGCGGTAAAAATCTTGGAATGGCTTATAAAAACTCAAGATAAATCAGGGGTATGGGTTCATTCTTTGTGGTATAAATCGATTGCTGAGCAACCTTTTCCTGCAACGTTAGACCTTGTCCAAGAGTACATTTCTGAATTCAGTGATGTAATATTTAATCTTTCCGAATAAACAAAAATTTTAATTTTATTATAAAATTAAAAAGTAGCTATATAAAAAGAGAAAATAATATAAAGATATTTTAGATCAAAAAAAATGATGAACTTTTTACCAAAAGAATAGTACCGGAAGATTTATTGTATATTTATTTTTAGATAAAGATTCAGCTAAATTATTCTAAAATAATAAAAAGGTATATTAAAATAGTTGTAATTAAATATAAAGTAGGTTAATGGTGTTTAGAAAAATTAAGATCAAGTACAAAAGAAAAGATCTATATTTTGAAGTGAATACAAAAAATTTAATTTATTATTTGGAAATGCTCAAACTCAATATTTTAAACGATGTGGAAGAGAAAGAAAGAATTTATCATGCTCTTCATAATCCATGGGGAACAAAATCCTTCTGCAATTTGGTGAGTTGTAAGACGAAGGTTACTATTATTATTGATGATATTACCAGGCCAACACCACAGAAACTTATTTTGCCCATAGTAGTACAGGAATTAAAAAAAAGCGGTGTTGAAGATAAAAATATTACTATTATAATTGCTTTGGGTACACATCGTTATTTAACTCGGAAGGAAATGAAGGAAAGGGTTGGTTTAGAAATTTTTGAACGAGTGGATGTAAAGAATAGTGAATGGAAAGATGTTGATAACTTTGTAGATTTAGGAAAAACAAAAAACGGAACACCGATAAAAGTTAACAAAGAAGTGTATAAGTCTGATTTTGTTATCGGGGTTGGCAGTATTTCTCCACATGTTCATGCTGGTTGGTCAGGGGGAGCAAAAATAATTCAACCAGGAGTATGTGGGTGGGAAACTACGGGTGCTACTCATTTGTTAGCTCCAAGATCCCCTGAACTTTTTAAAATAGCTGGAAATGTTAATAATCCCTTTAGAAAAGAAATAGAGGAAATTGGTAAAAAAGTTGGATTAAATTTTATTATAAATACTATAGTGAACCCTAAGGGTAAAATTTACGATGTAGTTGCAGGTGATCCTATCATTGCTCATCGGGAAGGTGTAAAAAGAGCAAGAGAATTTTTTGTAATGCCCATAAAAGAACTTGCAGACATTGTAATAGTGAGTGCATATCCTGGGGAGATAGATTATTGGGCAGGTGCAAAAGCAGTTTTCCTTTCTCAAAGAGGGTTAAAGTATAATGGAATTACTATTATAGTGGGAGAATTTCCTGAAGGAATTGCCTCTACACATGTACAACGTGAAACCTTTGCCCTGAAAAGCGTTGAAGAAATAGAAGAATTGATAAAAAGAGAATCAATCACAGATTTGATTTGTGCAGGTGATTTAATAATGCATGCGAGACTTTTAAATAGAACAAAAATAATTTGTATATCAAGTTTAACACAAAAACAAAAAAATAATCTTGGTTTTAAAAGTGCAGAATCCATTGAAGATGCTTTAAAAATGGCTTTTAGGATTAAAGGTGAAAATGCAAAAATTGGAGTAATAAATAATGGATGGGAAATTTTACCAGAATTAAATACTTAATTATAGAAATATTATATTTTAACTTATATATTACGTAAAAGGAGGAAGAAATGAAGGTTAAAATAGGAGTAGTTGGTGCAGGCATTTTTGGCAAAGGTGTTTTACAAGCATTTAAACAATCTGAATATGAAGGAATTGCTCAATTAGTTGCTGTAGCTGATATAAATAAAGATATAGTAAAACAGCAGGAAAAGGATTTTAGAATTAGAGGGTATACGAACTATAAAGAAATGTTAAAAAAAGAAGAACTCGATGCAATTGCTATTGTAACTCCTGATCATTTGCATCGTGAAATTGCATTAAATGGAGCAAAACAAGGGAAGCATCTTTTTATAGAAAAACCTTTAGATGTAACTGTTGAAGGTTGTAATGAAATAATTGAGGCGGCTTCTGAAAATAATTTATTATTGCAAGTAGATTTTCATAAAAGATTTGATCCCCCACACAAAATGCTGAAACATAAAATTGAAATGGGGAAATTAGGAGAAATCCAATATGGATATATGTGGATGGAAGATTCAATTGACGTTCCTTCTGAATGGTGGCCTAATTGGGCTTCAAAAAGTTCTCCTGTTTGGTTTTTAGGGGTACATTGTTACGATGTATTTAGATTTATATTGCAATGTGATGCAAAAAGGGTATCAGCTACTGGGCAGAAGAAGAAATTAGTCTCAATGGGCATAGATACATTCGATTCTGTTCAAACAAAAGTTGAATTTGAAAATGGAGTTATTGTAAATTTTGATAATTCTTGGATTCTCCCTAAAGGATTTCCAGCTTTCACAAATCAAGGATTAAAAGTGGTTGGTACAGAGGGTATCTGCGAAATTGATAGTCAAAATCGTGGTATTGAAGAATGCACAAGTGAAAAAAAAGGGGTTAAAACTCCTAACGCATATTTTGATTTAAAAGAACAGGATTTATATAATCGTATTATTTATAAAGGATATAAATTTGATTCAATTCAAAATTTTGTTAATAATTTGTACTTTATAAAAAATGGAGGTAAAATTCAAGAATTGAAAGGGAAGTACGCAAGTGGAGAAGATGGAAGAGAAGCTACTAAAATAGCTGAAGCGGCTAATAAAAGTATTAAGTATAATAAAATTATAGATCTTTAAGTAATAAATAAATGAGGTATTAAGGTGAATCTATTTTTTAAAAATGGGAAAGTTATTACCCCGATGCAGGTATTTAAAAAAGGAGCTTTAGCAATAGAAAATGGAATAATAGTAGATGTTGGCTATCAAGAAAAGGTTAGGAAGCCAAGAAATTCAATGATCATTGATGTTAAAGGAAATTATATTACGCCAGGTTTTATAGATATGCATGTTCATGGAGGAGGAGGAAGCGATACGATGGAGGGTACTATAGAAGCCTTATCTACTATAGCCAAAACTCATGTAAAAGGTGGTACAACCTCATTGCTTCCGACTACACTTACCGCATCTCACTGTGAAATTGAGCGAGTTCTTAGTTGTGTAGAAAAAATGAAAGATAAAAATTTTGGAGGGGCTAAAATTCTTGGGATACATCTTGAAGGTCCTTATTTTAGTAGGGAGCAGATAGGTGCACAAAATCCAGAATTTATAAAAATCCCAAGAAAAGTAGAATATCTAAAGCTTTTGAATAAATATGATTGTATCCGAAGGGTTTCTGTAGCACCTGAGTTAGAAGGAGGATTGGAATTAGGACAAGAGTTAAGAAAACGGAGAATTTTAGCTTCAATTGCCCATACGAATGCAACCTATCAAGATGTTCTTGCTGCTATTGATGCCGGTTATACTCACGTAACACATATATACTCGGGAATGTCTGGATTGAAGAGAATAAATGCTTATAGAATACCTGGTGTTATAGAGTCAACTCTTTTATTAAATGAATTAACTACAGAAATAATTGCCGACGGACATCATTTGCCCCCCAGTCTTATTAGGTTAATAATAAAGGCAAAAGGCTTAGATAAAATATCACTCGTAACTGATGCTATGAATGCAGCTGGATTAGGCCCAGGAAAATACTCTCTTGGTGGTTTAGATGTTATTGTTGAGGACAATGTGGCAAAGGAGTTTGAAGTTTCAAATCATAAAGGGAATTATGTAGCTAAACTTTTAACTCGTGATTTTTTTGCAGGCAGCGTAGCCACAATGGATCAGTTAGTAAGGAATATGGTGAATTTAGTAGGGCTTTCTATCCAAAATGCTATTAAGATGGCAACTTTAAACCCAGCTAGGGTGTTAAGAATAGACGCCGAGAGGGGAATTTTATTCCCCGGGTTAAAAGGAGATGTAGTAGTATTTGATGAGAATATTAAAATACTAATGACTGTTGTTGAAGGAAAAATTGTATATAAAAGAATGTAAATGATATTAAAAGATAATCATTTTATAAAAATTATAAGCATAAGGAATATAATATATAGAATAATATTATCATAATCAAGATAATAAGTTATTTCAAATGTGACTAGAGGAGGGATAGAAGTATAAATAAAAATATAACATGCCTATCTACATGTTTTAATATTATTAATACTGTTAAAAATAATTATGAAATAATGAAAGAGGTTAAAATATGAAAATTGGAATATTTGAAACAAAGGATAATATGGGGAAAGCTGCAGCTGAAGAAGCAGCTAGAATATTAATTAGTACAATACAAAAAAAAGGAAAAGCTACTTTTATAGCAGCAACTGGTGCTTCTCAATTTGAATTTTTAGAAAATCTTACAAGCATTTCTTCTATTGATTGGTCAAAGACTACCATGTTCCACTTAGACGAATATATAGGTCTTCCAGAAACTCATCCAGCATGTTTTAGAAAATATTTAAAAGAAAGGTTAATCAATAAAGTACATCCAGGAAATGTTCATTTAATTAAAGGAGATGCTAAAAGCCCAGAATTAGAATGTGAACGTTTAGATAAAATTATAAAACAAAAGGAAATTGATGTTGCATTTATTGGTATTGGAGAAAATGGACATTTAGCCTTTAACGATCCTCCAGCTGACTTTAATACTAAGAAACCACATCTTATAGTTGAGCTCGATGATGCCTGTAGAAAGCAACAGCTTGGTGAGGGCTGGTTTGAGAAGCTAGAAGAAGTACCAAAACAGGCTATTTCCATGTCTATTTACCAAATTATGAAATCAAAAAATATCATTTGCACCGTTCCAGATAGTCGTAAAGCGCAAGCTATTAAGAATTGCTTTGAAGGTGATATTTCTCCAGATTATCCCGCTTCAATATTAAAAAATCATGGAAGTGCGTTTTTATTTCTTGATAAAGATTCTGCTAAATTGCTTAAGAAAAAATAAATTATAAAATTTCTAATTACAGAGGAAGATAAATTAATGGAGACTTTAAATATGTTTAGTCTTAATGAAAAAAAGCTGTAATTACTGGAGGAGCAGGTATTTTAGGCTCTGCTATTGGAAGGGATTAGGGAAAGCCGAAGCTGAAGTTGCTATATGTGATATTGTCGGTACGGATAAGGATAAAGTAATTAGTAAATTTGAAAAAGAAGGGATGAAAGCAAAAAGTTATTATATAGATGTTATGGATATTGAGAAAATAAAAACTTGCTATAGTGATATAATGAATGATTTTGAAAGGGTAGATATCCTTATTAATGCGGCCGGAGGAAATGTTAAGGAAGCAACTACCTCTGAAGAACTTAGTTTTTTTGACTTACTTCTCTCAGCGTTTGAAAAAGTTGTGGGGCTTAATCTTTTCGGAGGATCTACAATCCCTTGTCAAGTATTTGGAAAGTCTATGATAAAGAATAAAGAAGGAGGCTCTATTATAAATATATCTTCTATGAGTGCTTTCCGTCCATTGACCAGAACAGCTTGATACTCTGCAGCCAAGACCGCAGTTAGTAAATTTACCTAATGGCTAGCAAATCACTTTGCTCAAGAATATAACAAAAAATTAAGGGTTAATACTATCGCGCCAGGCTTTTTCCTAACACAACAAAATCGTTATTTACTTTTAGATAAAAATGAGGATTTTACCCCTCGAGCGAAATCTATAATATCTAATACTCCCATGGGTGAATTTGGCAAACCCGAAGATCTTTTTGGAGCATGTGTCTGGCTTGCTTCTAATGCGTCGAGATTTGTAACAGGAGTCGTTGTTCCTATAGATGGAGGGTTTAATGCCTATTCAGGAGTATAAAATATGTGAATAGTTTAAGTAATTGAGTATATTTTATTCTAAAAAATTAAAATAAGGAGAAATTATGTCTAACAAAGGACTAAAAATTGTAATAACTGATTGTGACCACCCATCTATAGAAATAGAAAAAGAAATATTAAGTGAAATTGATCCAGAACTTATTCTAGCTTATTGTAATACAGAGGATGAAGTAATAGAAGCGGCTAAAGATGCTGATGGAATAATTAATCAATGTGCTCCTATAACTAGAAGGGTAATTGAATCATTGAAGAGGTGTAAGGTAATTGCTCGCTATGGAGTAGGAGTGGATAATATTGATGTTGAAGCAGCTACTGAACATAAAATTATCGTGGCTAATGTTCCCGATTATTGTGTTGATGAGGTCTCTACTCATACTATAGCCCTAATTCTAGCCTGTGCCCGAGGAATAACTTTATTGGATAGAAAAATAAGAGATAAAAAATGGGATTTCACCCTGGCTAAACCTCTATTTCGAACTAAAGGCAAGGCCCTCGGTCTCTTTGGTCTGGGGAAAATTGCCAGAACGGTAGCTCAAAAAGCTTCGGGATTCGGCTTTAAAATTATTGCTTATGATCCTTATGTTTCCAAAGTTGATGGGGGTATAAGGTTGGTTGAATTTTCTCAATTATTATCTGATTCAGATTTTATTTCCATTCATTCTCCACTCACGAATGAGACAAGATATTCTTTTGGAGAGAATGAGCTAAAGAAAATGAAAAAAACTGCCTATCTAATAAATACTGCCCGAGGACCAATTATTAATGAAAAAAATCTTTATGTAGCCCTCAAGGGAAAATGGATTGCTGGGGCAGCATTAGATGTGATGGAGAAAGAGCCACCTGATTGGGAAAATCCATTATTAAGATTAGAAAATCTAATTCTTTCACCCCATATATCTTTTTACTCAGAGGAACCCTATGTTGAGCTGAAGACCCAGACCGCTAAGGCAGTGCTATCCGTCTTAAAAGGAAAGTTGCCCAGGGCAATGGTTAACCCTCAAGTAATAAATAAAAGAGTTCTATAGAAAGATAGATCATTAAAAGAACCTGAGGATACTGAAGAAAAGGGAGTATTCTTGGGTTTAGAATAAGCGAGATTTAATTTTCATCCAAAATATTTTCTAAGGTATAATGAATCTACTTTACTTCCCTCGATTGAAAATCCAGCCAGTAAATGAAGAAAAATTTTATTAGGATGAATCAAATTTTAATTTTTTGGCAGAGTAATTTGATGAGCACTAGGAAAGCTTGTTTTAAGTGACTAAATGACCTATAATAATAAATTAAGAGTGGTAAAGGCCTTAATGTACGAAAATCAAATAAGGTTGTTTAATTTAAGAGGAGAAATTGATGAATAAACAGGATATTTTGCACTTATTCAATAAGTATTATGGTGATAGATATGAGGCCTATATATCTTCTATAAAATCAGAAAAAAAAAATTACTTTTTTCTGGTAAAAGATGATCACAGTAAATATTTAATAGTTATTGGTACTCATGGAATTTGTAAAGATTTTGAAGGTGATAATTTAGAAGAATTCAAAATTGATAAATATGAACTGATAGTAAAGAGATGCTACTTAGATCACCGTAATCTTATTTTACTGCGAGGAATATTTCCTCACCTTAATCCTTCTTTTTGTGGTCTTCGACCTTCTTTTGGTACCGGAGATCGCTTGGGTATAGCTACTCCTGCTCATCTTCAAGCTTTTAAAGGTAAGGATATTTTCCCCATTTTAGCCCAGCAATCA
>Ga0114918_10003294_pt1 | contig 14298 bp, 29 predicted proteins | sample LantaG_FD_87015 | JGI IMG/M metagenome (GOLD analysis project Ga0114918, IMG submission 87015) | Deep subsurface microbial communities from Baltic Sea to uncover new lineages of life (NeLLi) - Landsort_02402 metaG | ecosystem: Environmental > Aquatic > Marine > Oceanic > Sediment | place...
ATATAATCATCTTCTTCGGTATCAAAATTATATTCAATCTCATTATTAGAAAAATTATTAAACTTAAAAGGATATGCACCAGCACTTCCATCACCAGTTTCAGTAATTGATTTTAACCTATCACCAAACTGTGGAAAGTTGGCAACCGTGGTCATTATTTCTTCATTAATAATATCTGTGATTCTCGACATTTAAATCTTTTTCACATAAATACTATACGTTATGAATTTCGTTCATATAATCGATAATTTCATCAACATCAACTATATCTAGTTTAAGTTCTAATGCAATAAATTGTAATCCAGTACCAACTAAATACATGGCATAGACCTTCTTTCTTATTTTTCGTTTAAAATACACTAGTAATTAACTCAACATGATTGTCTTTATTACGCATAATCATTTGTTTATGATTTCAAATCGAAATGCCTTTCCTTCACCATGTTCTTCAGCACCACTAATTCCAGATGGAAAACACATGTCAAGTAAAAATCTTTGTGGATAAATCATTGAGACTTCGTTACGAAAAACCCATCCCCAATAATCTGGTGCATCATATTTAGAATTTAGTTCTGGGATTGTTTGGTCTTCACTAATTTTTAATGTGAGATTAACAATATCCTCAACCTTATGATCATATAATTGCGCTGTTTTTGGATGAATTCCAAAATGATTATAGCTTTTATCAGATAAAACAACAGTAACTATAAATTCCATATTAATATCTTTTAGCGGTTTCACAACCTAATGTAAAATGAAGCATATAAACCCAACCATAAGCCATTTCACCACACATAGGACACCTTGACCCTTGTGATGCTGGACTAATAATCGTCTTCTTCGAAGTAACGTCTTTTCTTTTTGTACACTTCTTTATCGTATTCATCTTCATCATCGTAGTTTTCATAACGACTAGTTTTATTTTCTTTAGCTTTACATTTTTGACATTCATCATCAAGATGATTAGTCATTTGCATACACTCGTCACAATAATCGAGTCTTAATTCTTTAACTTTTTTCATTTGTTTTACCTAAACCTTGTTCTGCAATTATAATTATTTTATTCGGATTTTCTTTACTAAATCTTAAAATTTCTTCTTGGTGTTTTGTATATTTATTAACCTCATAACTTTCCAATACCCTACATCTTCGACATTCAACATAACTATCATCTTCCTCAAATACATACGCAGGAATTCCTAATTGTTTGTGTTCAACCACACCTTTAACAGTATTAATTAAAAGTCCAGATTTAAATGGTTTACCTTTTAAGACATGTTTTTTCTTAGTAACACTTTTCTTTGCAACCTTTTTACCAATTGCAAATTCATAATTCTTTTCCATGATTAATTTCTTTTATTCCAAATATTAATAAGGTCTTTTCTAATTAAAGTATATAAATTAATAGCTAACCAACATTCATTTTTATGGGTACAAACAAAATAGTTATCATAAACATCGTTTTTCGATAATTCCAACTCAGCACCACAAAACGGACATGGTTTGGCATTATGCAATATTTCCGCAGTAGCTGGGTCTTTAATATATAACTTAACCATGCTAGGGGTTATTTCGTCATGACTCTCAGGAAATTTATGAGTAGCAATCACCTTCTTGTTCTCCCAAATTTTAAGAGTCCAATTATCGGCAGTCCAACCGTAAGTTTTTCCACCAACCACAATATCTCTGTGTTTCTTTTTCATAATATGTTATACGAAGTTAATATAAAAATGTTACGATTAATCATTTTAATTATATTTTAAACAACATTTTTTGAATTTCAAACCACTTCCACATGGACATAATTCATTTCTTTGTGGTTGAATTGGTTTGGGTTCAATAAAATCTTCACGAACATCTTCATGAACACCATTAAGGTGATTGATTTCATGTTGCCAAATCTGTCCAACAAATCTTTTAAATTCACCAAAATGTAATTGCCCATCCATATCATACCACCTTACCTTAACAGCACGATAGCGTTCAGCAACAACAACCTTATCCTTCCATGTTAAACAACCTTCAACCTTAATATCTTTAAGACCAAGACATTCAATAATTTCAGGATTAATTACTAAACTCCATTCACGAGTAATCATGCTACGTATTGCAAATGCTCTAATGGCAAATCTATTGTCATCAAGAGCACATTGATTTGCAGCTAAACCAACAGCATTTTCTTGGGTATTGGCAAACTCAAGAAATGTTTTCAATGTTTCTTTATGCTTTTCAATATACTCACTGATTGGTTCGGTTATTTCACGAATCTCTGGGGTTTGTTCATTTGGTATTACTATGAATTCCATTATTTTTTATTTAAATTTATAAATTCCTCAGATGACATCCATTTAAGATGTTCAAGTGAATAAACATTTTCAATTTCGCTAATAATTGGTAAACAATGGGTTGCGACAATAAGTTGTACACCATTGTTTGTAGCTTTTTTTATTTCTTTAGCAAGTTTAAATTGATTTCTCAATGATAATGCTGATTCAGGTTCATCTAAAAATAAAACACAATCTTTTGCGTCTTTAATTCGATTAACAGTATATTCTTTTAATACCTCACCATGTGACATAAAATGTGATTGTAATGCATTTCCAATTCCAATTCCTCTTGAAGTACCATTGGGGTTGCTAAACATTTGAATATCAGTTATTCTTGGATTCATTTTTTCTGAATCGAAAAAATGTGTATTAACACCATTTGTTTTGGTGAAATTAGATATTTGAACATCAATTATTTCAGAATTTTCTTGAAGTAATGATAATAGTGTACTTTTACCACAACCCTGTTCACCAACTAACAGTGTGAGTGATTGAAATTCAATTACTAACCCCTTTTTTAAACAAAATTTATCCTTTAATAATGTTACTGATTCTAAATATGTTTTATTTTTTTCCATATCATTATATACGTAAGTTTTGTAGAAAGGTTACAATTTAATATCTAATTTTTTTAATGATTCACAACGACTGAACACCTCACTAAACGAATCTGCCTTGATGTTATCAAAAAAACCATCTGGAATGGTTGTTAATGAAGTACAGTGCCTAACGTTTTCATCAAGATATTTTTCTTCTTCTTCGGTTAGGTTATCAAACCTTGCTTGTAATTCATAATAAGTTAATGTTTCAATACCGTGACCCAAATTAACTTTGAAAGTATTTTCTTCACTAATCTTAGTTTTATTTTTTATTAGTCATCAAATACAAACATTAATTTTTTAATAAATGGATGTGCATCGAAAAAGTTATTAACCCATTCAACAGCAAATTCGGTGTTCCAGTTTTCTTTTTTTATTTTACCATCGTAATACACCTTACCTTCTTCACTAAAAATTTCCTTTCCACATAAATCACATAATTGATTCCATTCATAATCAGAATTAGCTTCAATGAATTTAATCATATCACTTTCTGAAACATATGCAATTAAATCATCTTCATTAATAAATGTTTTCATTGTTTATAATTTTTATTTTTTTTAAATAAACACATATTTTATAATTATTGATAATCTTTTGTTTGAATAATACCGTACTTATGAAAATATCTTAATGGTCTCCATTTGACAAGTTCACCTGTCTTACCATGATTAACCCAGAAACCCCATTTATGATATGGTCTACTACATAATAAAATTGTCCATGCACCACCTTCTGGAATATCAAGATAGTGTCGTTGTTTTGCTTTCATTTTTCTTGGAATCCATGCAGTTGCTTTGTGTTTAATAGGTTGATTATTTTCATCAGGCATAACGTTATAATACCAACCTTTAATAATAATGGAAATTAAATCACAAGCATGGTCATGAAAGAATCTTCTATCATCTGACTTAATCCAGTGATGAAGCCTAATGGTGAAACCAAAAAAAATCAACGTCCACCTATATAAATAAGGTGATTCCGATAAACCCATTGGTTCTTTCCAACGGAACTGAAAATATTTGTTGAATTTTCTATAAGGTTTCATTATAATTTAATACCAGTTGTATCAGTTATTGTATCAGGAATTGGTTTTGACCATTGAGCACGTTTCATCGATTCGTTTTTTAATTTTAATTCAAAACTTAAAAAAGTCACGACCATTTTTTCACGGTTAATTACTTTTGCAGTGCCACGTCTTACATCAAGAACATCAAATTCTTCTGGTTCAATTTCTTTACCATAAGAAAATATATAACCACTAAGAGTTGCTTTCGTACCGATTAAATCTAGGTATTCCCGTGGAAGACCAACTTTTGTTTTTCTTGACATAATTTTAATTATTTGTTATTAGTCAATGAAAGGGGATTCGAAAATCAATTTTCATTGTATTTATAAAAAACATTAATTATGATTAGATTATTTACAGATGAAGATTATGAACTAAATGTAATGAAATTATTACCCTTTAAATGTTCAATTTGTGGTGATATTTTTCATCTTCAAAGAAGATATTACACATATTACTTAAAACATGATTCTAAAAGTACTTTCAAATATTGTTCAAAATCATGTAGTGATATTGGATTATATACTAGAAAGAAAATTAATTGTAATAACTGTGGAAAGGAATTCATGAAAGAAATTAAAGAAATAAAAAAATCTAAATCTGGTAACCATTTTTGTTCTAAATCATGTGCTGCCACATATAATAATACACATAAAAAACATGGGACACGTAAATCTAAACTTGAAAATTGGTTAGAGATTCAATTAATTGAATCATATCCTGAATTAGAAATTCATTTTAATCGTAAAGATACAATAAATTCTGAATTAGATATTTATATTCCAACTTTGAAACTTGCTTTTGAATTAAATGGGTTATTTCATTATGAACCAATTTTTGGTAACGATAAACTTCAAAAAATTCAAAATAACGATAATCGTAAATTTCAAGCCTGTTTAGAACAAGGTATTGAATTATGTATTATCGATTCATCACAACAAAAATACTTCAAAGAACAAACATCTAAAAAATATTTAGATGTTATTATTAATCTTATCAATGTTAAACTTTTAGTCAATCAAAACTGATTGTGCAAGAGTTACCACGTGCAGGTAATTTAACTTAACTCTCTCAACCCAAGGGGATTCGAACCAAACCTGACCTCCTGCATGTTAATACCGCCAATCTATTTCCAATTTCATCTGGATTTCATGATATCAGCTTAACACCAATTCATCTTTCTTACTTTCTTATATCCATCTTTAGTACCCCAATTATCGGTAAACCGCTAAATAAACTTTTAATTGAGACAGACGCTCTAACCAACTGAGCTATGGGTTGAAATTTCATTATTTTAAAGAACTTACACTATTATACGAAGATAATAAAAAAAGGTTACAAAAAATATTACTATTTTGCATATTGATTAACAATTGTTTTAGCACTAAGATTTTCGTGTCTAATATGATAATTAAATCTCCATCTTCTTTTCGTAACACCCAAAAGTTCATCCAAGACTTCAATTGTGTTTGGATGTTGAGGTGCTAAACCAGTTTTTTTACATGCTTCTTTAATTAATCCTTGATAGAATTTAGTTCGAGCACTTCTTTTGGCTTCCTGACCTATTTTCTGTGCTTCTGAGAGCATTATTCTATACTTCTTATTCGAACGTACCTGTTCTTCAGTAAGTCCATTAGAACTCATTAATTGACGTAATAACGATGCCTCATCTTTATTTGGATAATGCTTAGTATTATCGTGTTGAATTTTACCACCCTTTGATGTATTGCGAGAACAGCCATCATTATAAACGTTATTGTAACTCATCTTTTGTTATGTTAGTAATATGAGTAGCGAAGAAAAGTCCATCAGGTACTTTATATTCAACTCTTTTATCTGTCATAGCGTTAATCACCAAAACATTTCCTTTTATGTTCTGTACAAAATCTTCAATAGCTTGCTCTGGGTTTTTACCACTCCCATACTTTCCAATTAATATTGAACCCTCTTTTATTTCCCCATATTCAATATTAGCAATCCATCTTCCACTTTGGTTGGCATATCTGCGTAATATTAAATCACAATCAATAGTATCTAAATATGCAAACAAACTAATACCACTTACATTATATAAATCATTTACCTGTTCTGTATTTAATTTTTCGTTTTTCATATAACAAAATGTTTTTTGATTTTCTTACTGTTGTAATTCATTTTTCACAACCTTTTGTTTTGACCAGTGTCCATGATTATTCTGTACATGATTTTTACGTACATATTTTCCACATACATTTCTGAATTCATTATAATGATATTCACTGGCAAGTCTAATCACATAACCCTCAATAATATCAGGACTGTTTTCCATCTTCTTATTAAGTTCATCTATAAAATCCTTGTCATAAATCCCATCATAAAAAATTTCGGGCGTTACCAGTTCCAATAGTTCGAACCATTCAGATGTTTCATCCCAATCCAAACAAATGTTTTTCTCATTCCACAGACTAAATGCTTGAAAATATGATTTCAACGCATTACCATTCGCATTAGAATAATGAATTGCATGTTTGGCATATAGATTTTCACCACATAATCTCCAATCTTCAGGAAGTTGGTATGCTATTTGCGCCCAGAGATTCTTCACGTAATTTCTTGATTCATGACTATCAGTATCTAATGAACGTGCATGAATTATATCTGTCATCCAAGTGGTATTTTCACCATCCATTTTTTCCATAATGATAACACGTTCATCATTAAAAATGTTAACATCTGTTATCATACGGTCATCACGATTCATTCCTAATGACCAAGGCAAATGAAATGTTCTTCCATATTTAACTCTATTAGTAAAATTACCAAGCACATTACCTTTTGCAAGAATTTTCTGAACACTTTCATCATTAAATAACTCACCCTTTAGTCTTGTACCATTTTTTAGAATTTCATTACCCCACTTATCATATTCCACGTCTTCATAAAAATGGTCAGGTAAGATAATTTTTGTTATACCAGCAGCTTCTCGTATATCATCACAACTTAAAGTCGTCATTTCGGCTTCTAAATGGTGTGTCTCGCAAAGACTAGCACCATTATCCAAGAAATACCCCTGACTAGCACCCCACAATCTTCTCTCTAAAATATGATGTGCATCCAAATTAATTGGAATTCCCTTATCGTTTAGAATTGCTTCTTCACCACATATCACACATTTATATCTGTCTCTTTTGAAGACGGACTCACGAAATTCATTCCTGCTCAGTAGTATCCCATTCATTTCGTTCATCATTTAAAATTTTATTAAATAAATCCTCTTCACCAAAATTTTTAGATATGGTTTTCTCACTATTTTCTTCAACAGTTATGAAACTATAAACAAACCAACTCAATGATTTATGTTTTAAACAACCAGCGTTTTCAGCTATTAGTTTAACCAAAATTGTTTCATCAAGTCTACCACCATGAGTATCATCCTTATCTGTTATTCCAACATGAAATAATGCACATGGTATAGTCACATTTATAAACTCTTTAAATTGTTCTTTTGTCATGATTGATTATACGAAAATAAAATGGAAAGGTTACAAAAATAAGTCACTTAGTGATAAAGATATATAGATAAAATCAATGTCAACATCAACGTCAAAGACCTTCTCTTGCAACAAAGGCAAAGTTAAAAACCAAGTCTGGTGTCCTAATTATCTCAACTAAGAGTAACCTAGCACACGTCACGGTCTTCTTTCTAGGAAGCCGAAAAGACTATTGGGTTTCACAAGAGAAGCGGTTAAATTTATGTTAGCTTTCGCTGTACATAAAATCATAGTATCTCTTAGATTTTTATATCATATATTTTAAAGAACTCTATCACTAAGTGTGAAAAAGAGTAGACTCGGCTTGTGCTTTATCTACCCTCTACCTTAATATTATTCCTGAGATTCAGGAAGTGTTTTTAGGAATTCATCCACAGTTTTTTGAAAACGTGGGTCAACATTTATTCGCAATGCTGCAATTTTGCTAATCTTGGTTTGACGAGTCTTTTCAAACTCTGCTCTAATATCATTAACAACACCATTTACTGCTTTCATTTTGGTTTCGTAAGCCGACTGCAAATCGTTGTTGATCTTAGTTGCAGCATTAATTACATCAGCATTATGTTTAGCAATACGTGCATTTTCAAGTGTTACAAGGTTTTTAACCTTTGCTTTGAAGTAATTTACACGTTGTTCGTACTCACGATGAAGACCAGCAAGTTCGTTATGCAATTCAAGTAATTCATCGGATTTGTGATGTTTCATTATCCTTACAGGTGACTTTTCACCTTCCTTAATTGTCATCCATTCTAATGCAGGAATTTTAGGGAGTTCCATCCTAAGTGTTGTAAGTTTTCCATTTTTATGGATGAACTGTCCAATATGTGCTGCATATGCTTCGGCTTCCAGATATTCATTAATTTCAGTTGTTTTCAATTGTTCCCAACCCCAACTCTCATTAACCTCTGCCAATGTATTGACAACTGGGTCAACAAATTTAGGTTTTTCGGGATAATTAACTTCTGACAAATCAGCAGTTGCTGATTTTGCTTCTTCTAACATCGCAACTTTCGCCTTAATATTTTCCATTAGGAACGCCTGACAAGCATAAAGTTTAGCTTTTCTCCCCAATAATTCAGCGACATTGTTGGGTAATTCACAACCTTCCTGAATTGTTAAATTTTCAGCTTTAACAACTACGTGTTTACTACAATTATTAACCCCAGAAAATTTTGAATCAATTTCATTTGCGGTTTGATTACAAAGATTAGAAACTGATTGTGCTTGTGAAAGACTAAGACCTGTTGTTGCTAATGAATTCTTTTTCATATCAATTACTTATTAAGTTAAATGAACATTTATTTTTGAGACTACAATAATAATACTTTAATTTTAATTATGCAAATTACTTTACATTTTTTTTACAATTTACTTTACATTTTTACAATAAAATTTCTAATGCTTCTCTTATAACCTGTTAATTTCATATTAAGTTATACGTTATTAAATTTAAAAGGTTACAAATTCTCCAATTTATTTTTCATTTTATCAATCACCCCATTTATTCTATTGGAACGATCCTTTTCATCATTCAATATTTTTGCAATTTTTTTCTCTAATTCAGTTTTTTTATATTCTTTAGCTTCTTTTACACCCATTACTTCTAATTTAATTCCACTGAAATAATATGCACGATGGTCACAGTGTGACATAATTCGAACATGAGTTGCACCAATAGTCTTCAAACTATCAATTGTCTTTTGAACATCTTCGATAGATATTGCATTACCATCAATCCAACTGAAATTATGTGGAACATCAACCCATTCATAATCATGATCTTCTGGGTTATGACCCAATAAATTATCAACAACAACAAGGTCAAGGTCACATACTACAACCTGCCCAAGAACGGTTTCTTTAATTATTTTTTCCATTATAATTCAATTTTATTGACTATATTCAGTTATACGAAGATAATTCGAAAAAGTTACACTTCTAATTCAAATTGATGTTCAAAAAAATCTACAACTTGATTAGTTTTATTGAACCCATTGGATTTTCTAATCCTCACCCACATTTACTTGCCCAAACTAATTCCTCAAATCTAACAAGTGTTCCTGTTTCATTAAAAGGTAATTTAACTCTATCACCTTTTTTATATTTTAATCTCATTTTCCAATTCTTTTTGTTTCTTTATTGCTACTCTTAAACCATCTTGAGAATAATCTAACTGATTTTGTAATATACCAATTCTTCGTTCTGTTCGTTTAATATAATTGGTTAATGCCTCTTGTTTGGTTGGATATGCATATCGTTTCTTAGCTGTTTTAGATACCCAAAATGAATCACCTTTATTATATCCATTATCTGGATGACCATAACCAATCCAATATCCTTTAGGTGTTTCCTTATGAAGATTGTAAGTGTATAACGATAATGTTATAGTAGGACTTAAACGAAACATTACCGAATCGTCATTCATACTTGCATATCGTTCTGCTTTATATCTATAAAATGTCATATTATTGATTATTATTTGCTATGAAGTAATAGTGAAAATCACCATATAATCCATATTTTCTATTAACAGTTGTTTTGACACCGATCATTTCGAATTCATCTAATTCTGGTATAACTTGTGGATTTCCATCATCTTTAACTGGTAAGACCTTGCCAACAATCATAAATTCACCATTGCGACCAGTAAATATTCCTTGAACACCATTATCAGGTTTTAACACGTCTTCAACAGAATTTCCAGTATCTAAATCCAGATAATGTTGGAACGGTACTAAAATACCATACATGAAATATTGATTTTCTTTACTCATTTTAATATATTATTTGATATGCACCCCACATTAATAATAAATGCATTGTATTATCGGTTACAACATAAATAATTGACATAATACCACCTTCGATAATATCTTCTCTACGTGTTAAATGTCTTGAACCATCATCGAGATATTTATTTATTGGATTACCTTTAATATATTTAACATACCACAACCCAAGACTAAATTTATCAATAGGAAAATGGCTTAAAAACACAACCAGAATCCATATTGGATCGAAGTTCCACATAATTAAACAAACAGCTAGAGTATATATTATACAATGAACTGTTGCTGCTAACCAACCAACTAAATTATTACAACTTTTATTTGTAGCCATCCATTTGGTTTGCAACAAGTAATCTCCAACTAGGTGTCCTAATAATAATTCAAACATTATCTAAATCCTTCCCAAACAATTTGGGGTAATAGGACTATGTTGCTCAAAAATTTGAATCAAATCTTGTTTTTTCATTATTGTTTTTTATTTGTTATACGAAAACGGTTTAAATTTGTTACAATTTAAACCGTTTTCTTCAACATTTTTTTAATGTCCTCGTATGCATCATCAAGATATTCTTTTTCATCCTCATCGTATGGAATATCACATAGCTGAAGTGGATATTTCGCTCTAACTTCCTTATCATTGGGGAATCTACAATCTCCCATATGATTTTCCCACCTACATTTTCCACTATAACACATAATTATAACTTTAAGCTAAATCTTGCTCTCATTTTATTAAGAGTTTCATCAGGCACATTGTGATTATTTTTAGAATCATGTCTTGTTTCAACAATAATAGAAAATATTCGATATCCAAATTGTCTACCTAAATCCATATATGGTTTTAATTCTCTTTCAGTTGTTGAAGTATTCGCAACGATAACATGTCCTATTTGTTTTTTCATAAAACGTCTACATTTACGTTGACACCATTCATGTGCTTTACCAATGTCTTTTGGATTCCATAAATATTCATTATTATGCATGAAGTAATCATCAGCACAGCAAATTGCCCTACCAAGCATTTCAGCAAATGTTGATTTACCACTGGATGATAACCCCCTAACAATTATTAATTCTTTTTTCATAATATTTTATTAAAACCACCTTCATTCCAAATAACAAATAATAATAATAAAATTATCATTATTATTTTTATTGTTGTAGCTTTAGTATTGTTTTCAATCAGTTCAGCTAATTTCATTCCGATAATGAAACCAACAACACCAAGTATAATTATAACTATTGTTCCCATAACATTTAAGTTCTGGTTGTATCAAACGTTACATTATCATCAATTACCTCAACAACTACTGGTATGTTTACACCTGTAACAGCATCTTCTGTGGCTAGTTCGTAGATGTAATTGTTAAATTTAAGTTCAATAATAAATCCACCCCAAGTACCAATATATAATCCATTTGATAAAGTAGTTTCTTCAGGTACTTTCTTTACAATTGATTTTACTTTATTTCTCATAATATTTATTCTTTATATTCAATTTCATTAAAATATATTTTATCTGGAAACTTATTAAAAACATGAAGTGTTATATTACATAACCAAACTTTTTGTTTTAAAACCTCATCCCTATATTTTTTTACTTTATAAGTTGCACCACTCCACCAATTTTCTTTTCTCTTAATTAAAACACCACCATTATCAATTGGTTCTTCAGAAAAATGAACGAATAGTTCTTCTCTACCATTACCAATTCGATTCAATAATTTATCTGCACCCATCACCATTTGTAACGATGACTTTTTACCAGTCCAAGATGGTATGTCTGCATACCATCTTTTTCCCTCTTTATAAAATCTTAATATCTCCATCTTTACTTATACGACAATTAGTTTTAAATGTTACAAAAAATTATACATATCCGTTTGTAATATTAAAATAGTCTTCAACAATCATAATTGCTTCCTCTGGTGTTGAATTTAATTTTTCCCCAATCTTATGATATGTTTCCTCAGTTAATTCCAAATGACAATCACAATTAAATTTCTGATGATGCATATCCCATGCTTTGGGTACTAATTTCACTGTTTCTATAATAATATCATGAATAATAACCATTTCATTTTTCTTCATCTTAATCTAATTTAGTCGTTAATACGGTTGCTGTTAATTCTGGACGAGTCAAGGCAACGTATTTAATTTGGTTTCTCTCCTTCATTTGCCAATTCAGGTTAATATCATTCTCCATAACAAAAACATGTGAATACGTGCTTCCCTGTGCTTTGTGGCAAGTAATTGCATATCCATAGTCAATATCTTTAGCTATAATCTCTGAATCTGGTCGATATAAGCCATTACGATATTTGTCAATTTTTTTCATTAAGATATTTGAACGTCTAAACTCATAATATTTCTTCCAATTCTTTTTATTTGATTTACCCATATCACGAAAAAAGTCATGCATTTCACCATATAAATGTAAATTATCATGGTCATTAGCATCTATAATAAAAACATTTTCATGCTTAAATCTACCCTTACTTAAATCTTCTCTTAGTTGCACAGGAAAACCTTTAATTCCATAAGCATTTTCTTCGAGATTATCTTTCCTTACCACACGATAATCAGCACTGTTTTCAATTATATTATACCTTTGATTCTCAGCACTAACACTACGATATGCCATTAACAAATCACCTTCTTCAACAATATCAGTGTCTTCACCAAGAAGTTCTTTGCGAATAACACCATTACTTGCCATAACAGTATCATTTTTCCAAGCAATTACTTTTGCAAAATCAGTGTCTTTCTTGAATTCATCAGAACTATATTTATCAAGTACTGCTGTTCTGAATTTACGTTTATTAACGGTAAAGATAACACCTTCACCAATATCATTCATTTTACTTATGCGTTTAAAACCACCATCTATACTGGTAAGATTATTTCGAAGTGCATCATAAATGAACGCCAATGGATTAGTATCATTTTGCCTTTCAATTTTTGTTAATTGGTGGAAAAGTTTAGTCTGGTCTTGATTAAAAACTGCACTGGCTCTTTCGCCAACTGGTGGAATTTGTGCTGGGTCACCAGTAAATAATATTTTTGTTCTACTATTCGATGTTAATTCCAAAATCATATCGTATAACTCTTTATTAATCATTGATGCCTCATCGATAATAATAAAATTATAATCAGTAATTTTAGGAATTGCAATTGGATTGAATTTAGGGTCATTGGGGTTAAAATTATCCAAATCCAAATCAGGTCTGAGTCCAAGTAATGCTTGAAGTGTTGTACCATCACGACCAGTTGTGTTCATTATCACTTTTTTTGCTTTGTGCGTGGGTGCAGATACAACAACACCTCTGCGATATGTATCAAGAATCTTCTTTACAATTGTCGATTTACCAGTACCTGCATAACCTGCTAATGTGAATATATTCCCATCATTTTTTAACCAATGATTCATTTTATTCAAACCATCGAATTGTTCTGCATTAAAGGTAATTATTTTACCACTTGGTAACTTTAATTGATTTTTTTCTATCATTTCATACCTTTATTATAAAATTTTAATGCTTGTTTAATACGTTCATCATGATTAAATGCCCAATTTTTAATTGTATGTAGTTCGCTTACTTTCAACCATTTAACCTTTACAACTTCAGAATTAGTATGTTTTTCAATTTCTTCGGGAAAAAAATCTTGACCATCAAGGAAATCAAAAATCAATAAATAATTTAAAGAAACATTTTGACGATTAGATTTTGGGTCAGTGTTAATATAAAATGGTTGACCACAGTTATTATTAACAAGAAACGGTTCTAAATCAGGTAAATATAATGTTGTTTCCTCATAAACTTCTCTGGTAACACCCTCATAACCAGTTTCATCCCAATCAAGATAACCACATGGTAAACAATATTTAAGTGGTTCATCACGCATATTTTTTGAACGTTTAACTACCAATACCCTTACACCACCTTCAACACCAAACGCAAATATAACACCATTTACAGAAGG
>Ga0114918_10003296_pt1 | contig 14281 bp, 7 predicted proteins | sample LantaG_FD_87015 | JGI IMG/M metagenome (GOLD analysis project Ga0114918, IMG submission 87015) | Deep subsurface microbial communities from Baltic Sea to uncover new lineages of life (NeLLi) - Landsort_02402 metaG | ecosystem: Environmental > Aquatic > Marine > Oceanic > Sediment | place: Baltic...
GAAAAAAAAAAAAAAAAAAAAAAAACAGCTTTCAGCTTTCAGACTCGTCGCTCGCTCGTCGCCCTTTTTCCAAACTGCAGACCTTCCACCACTCTCTCTTCTCTCTCTCTCTTTCTCTCTCCCGCCACCACCCAGCCCGGGAGAGAGACCCTCTCGCCGCTCCCTCGCTCTCTCTCCTCGCTTCTTTGAAGAAAGAGAGAGAGCACGAAACAAGTAGAAAGAAAGAAAGAAAAAAGACATAAGAAGAAAAAAAATGTCGTCTCCTCCCTCTCGCGACGCTGCGCTCAAGGGCGCCCCCGCGTCCCCTCCCCTGCCCCACGAGGGCCGCACCCCGGGCAAGCCCGCGGCCCTGAAGCCGTCGCACTGGGACGAGCTGGTGCAACCCAGGGGCGCGGAGGACTCCGCGGCGGTCCGCAACCGCGACGCGAAGAAGCAGGGGCACACGAAGAAGGAGAACGAGGAGTGAAGGAGAAGGGAGGAAAAAAGAAGGAGAAGGGAGGAAAAAAGAAGGAGAAGGAGAAAGAAGAAGAGTTTTGTTTTCCATCTTTTTGTTTTTGTTTTTGTTCACGACGCAATGTTGTTCAGAGAGAGAGAGAGAGAGAGAGCGCGCGCAAGGAGCTTATGTTTTTGTTTGGCGCGGGGAGGAGTGTAGAAAGAGGAAGAGAAAGAAAAGGAGAGAGAGAAGAAACTTTTTATTTCTTTTTTCAATGTCTGTCTTTGTGTTTGTCAACCCTTGTTTGCTTCTTTTGTTGCTCTTTCACTCTCTCTCTCAGACTCGCCCCCCTTTCTTTTTCTCTCTCTCTCCATCTTCTCACTCACTCTCCCCCTCAAAAAGGGAGACTCTATCAAAGGTAACAAATCGTCGAAACTCAAAAAAAAAAACTATCGGACAAAAAGAAGAAGAAGAAGAAGAAGAACTCGAAATCGAAATAGAAAAAACGCAAAAAAAAAAAAACACGTCGATTTTTTTTTCCCCTCAAACAATCTGCGGCCTCGCCTGGACGCAGCTCACGCTCCCGTCCGCCGCCACCACCCCCTCCACGTCCTGGTCCTCCTCGCCCCCCATCGCCTCCTTCACGGCCCTCCCCACCTCGCCCAGCTTCGCAAACACCTCCTCGCGGAACCCGGCATCGAAGACGATTCTTTCTCCGGAGTAGTCGAGCGTCCTCGTCGCGAGAGGGCTAAGCGTCACCGAGTCATGCAGCCCTGCCCCGGAGAACGCACCCAGGTCCTCGCCGTTGGAGTCGGAGCGGGCGATGAGTCCGGGGGCCGCAGGGTCGGCGACGAACCAGCCCAGGCGCTTGGAGGGGAGGGCGAGGGTGGTGACGCCGCCCTTCCCGTTCTTCTCGGAGCTGCTCCGGAACGCCGCGGCGCGTCCCGGCGCCGCGCCGACCAAGGCGTCCCCGGCCCCGACGACCACCTCTCCGTAGACGGTCCCTTCTTCGACCTCCTCGGCCTTCGCGGTGGGGTCAGACGTGTGCAGCACGAAGGCGTAGGCGGCTGGGACAACTTCCTGGACGAGCACGCCCATGAACAGGCTCGAGTCCCCTCCGACGACGCCGGCGGCGCGGCGGGCGAGCCATGCGCGGTCGGTCCACTTGGAGGCGAAGACCGCGGAAATAGCCTTCCAGGCCCGCCTGAGCTCCGGCGACGCGTCGCTGCAGTCCGATTTGGAGAACTCCCACACCGAAGCGGAAGGGATCAGGCCCGCTGCGGTCGCCTTGGCGGCGAGGGCGGAGGAGACCTCGGGGGTCGGGCGCAGGCGGCGGCGGACGGCACCGTGCAGAGCGGCGAGCGCCTCTGCCGGCAGGGGCAGGGCGGCAGAGGTCGCTGCCTTGTCTGCTTCCGCCTGCCATTTGGCGACATCCTTGGCCAGGGCGGCGTTGACGGGCTCGGCAAGCAGCCGCTCGAAGGTTCCGTGAGGCAGGGCCACGGAGTTGGGTATGCGGATGGAAGGGGAACTGGAGCTCGAAGAAGTTGTTTTTGACAACTTTGTCCGGAGCGTGGCAAGGTTTGCCGCTTTCCCATCGACGGGCGCGCCCTTGGCCGAGTATTCCTCCTCCGATAGGACCCACTCCTTGGTCTTGGCGGGTTTGGGAAGCTCCAGCGAGGCCTTTGTCGTGGAAGAAGAAGAAGCAGCAGCCGCAGAAGAAGAAGAAGCCTTGGAGTCGTTTTCGGCCAGCGCCGCCGTCACCTCGCCTGCCGCGCTCACTTTCAGCGCCGCCCTCTTCCCTTCCGACCCGGCCAGCGCGGCCAGCGCCTGCTCGTCGAAGCACGTCGCCAGCAGCACGCCCTGCGCCCTCGCCCGCAGTGCCACGTGCGACAGCGCGTCGGCGACCGAGCTGGTCAGGACCGCGACGACGCCCAGCGGGATGTCCTCGTTGCCGCCGACGGCCGCAGCGACGACGACCGTCGGCGTTTTCGAGAGATCGTCGCCGGCGATCTCGGCCAGGGAACCCAGCGACCGGATCACGCCGACGATGGCGCCGTCGGCGCTGCTGCTGGCCGCGGGAGGGGCGGCCACGATCTCCCAGCTGCCGGCCCCGGCCGCCTCGCGCGCCTTGGCGTCGATCGCGCGCAGCAACCCGGAAAGCACAAAGCTCGGCGAGCCGCGGACGACCTCCTCGCCGAAATTGGCGATGTAAGCAGGGTCGATCTTGTCTTTGCCGATTTTGTCCAGGAAGGCGTCGGCCACGGGCTGCGTCAGCGAGACGACGCGGTCGGCGTGGGCGGCCAGGGCCAGCGACGTGCGCTGGCTGGCGCTCAGCACGAGCTTGGCGGCCTCGGCAGACCAAGAGCCGCCGTTCTCGGCCGAAGAGCTTTTCGCGCTCTCGGCGACTCGCTCCCACAGCGACCGGCACTGGAACAGGTCCTCCGAGTCCCGGGGCCCCCCGATCGTCGCGTTGCGCAGCAGCAGCACGGCGAGGCCGCACAGGTCGTCGCCGGACATCGCGTTCCAGTCCATGCGCTCGACGGAAAGCCTCAGAAAGTTGTCCAGGGCGATGTCGAGCATCGCGACGTCTCGAGGAGCTCCCGGGCGAGTCCAGCTCCCTCGGAGCCCCTCCCTGATCTCGACGACTTTTCCAGGAGCCCACCACTCGTTCCTGTTGTTCAAAAGGTCCTCGACGTTCCAGGCCAGGCCTCCGTCGATGGAGCCTCGAGCCATCGCGAACGACGTGTCCAGGTCGGCGCCCGCGTGCGTCGTCTTCAGGATCCAGAGGTAGTGCTCGAAGGCTGGGATGAGATGGGGCATGAATTTCGGAGCGTTGCGGATCGGGTGGTCCATCGTCACGAGGTCTTCGCGAGTGACCCTCCCTGCCTCCCACAGCACCCTCCAGAAGACCCCTTCGTCCCCACCGGACTCCCTCAGGAAGCATAAGTAAGCCTCGCAGATCGAGACGTCTTCCGGGGTCGTGTTGGTGTGGAGCTTCTGGTGCCACTGCTCCAGGAAAGGCTCGTCGATCCCGGGGCGGTGGCCCTCGCGGATGCCGTGGTCGCGCATGATGTGCAGGATGCCCATCCTGATGTCGTCGCCGCCGCCGCCGCCGCGAGGGAGCAGGGCCAAGGCGGCACGCGCCAGCGACCGCGCCTCCCCGTCGAGCGGCGACGGCTTCCCCTCTCCATGTTCCTGCAGAAGCGCCGCGACGCGCTCGGCGAGCCGCTGCTGGATGTGCGCGGCGTCCTTGGACTGGTAGCAGGTCCCGCCGTACCACGGCAGCACGCGGATCGCCGACAGGCGCAGCCAGGCCAGGATGACGGCGATCCCGCGAGAGCCCATGGCCTCTGCCTCCGGGAGCAGGTCGGCGGCCAGAGCGAAGCGGTTGAAGAGGGACCAGGTGCCGTTGGGGTTGCCCTCCGCGCCCAGGACGCGCGCCAGCAGGCCCTCCGTGGAAGGTTCCGACAGAGGGATGCGGAAGTCGCGCCCCTGGTCGTTGGCCCACGTTCCCGCCTCAGCGTCGTGGAGCACGAAGAGGAACGACGGCGGCGGAGGAATTCCGTCGCTCTCGAAGACGACTTTGATCCCCGAATCGCCCAGCGGGGTCTGCACCGCCGCCTCCCCGGCCTGCTTGGAGTTCGGGGGCCAGCACCCTGGGTCGGGCAGCACCGCGAAGCCGTCGCTGCCCCAGTGGACCAGCAGGGAAGAAGGAGGTGGGGCCGTCCCCGGCGTTGGCGAGATCGAGACGGTGGTGGTCGTCTTGATTCCGGTTCCTGACTTTGTTTTCAGCCTGGTCACCTGCACGTCGAGGTCGTGGTCCGGGTACTGGGCCTCGTGGACGACCAGCGGGGTGGCGGTGTTGGCGGAAGCAGCGGCGGAGTCGGAGGTGGAGTAGAAGCCGTCGTCGTCGGCGTCGGCGTCGAGGGCGTCGTCGAGGGACGCGGAGGGCGCCGCGAGCATCGCGGTGGGCGCCGCGCGGGCCGTCATGCGGTCCATTGCTGCTGCTCCGTTGACTATCCGGGGCGCGGCGGCGGCAAGGGCGGGCCTGCGGGTTGTTTGTTTGGGGGGAGTTGTTTGCTTAGGTCGAGAAGAAGTTAGGTTGAAAAAAGAAAACGGAAAAGATAGAAAAACTTGAACGAGAGTCGACGCTGGCCAATCGATCGAAACGACATCAGAAAGCCGCGGCTCGAGACCAGCTTTTTGGAGGTTGATCGCGCGTTTTCCTCCATAGAGCTCAAAGAACCGACCGTGGCGATGCTACGAGATGGAAATCAAGATTAAAAATATCCGGCAACGCACCTGGCGCGGCGCCGGTCGATGATGGAAGCAGCGGCGTTGCCGACCTTTCTGCTCGAGCGAAGAGGGAGGGCAGCTCCATCGCTGCTGCTGCCGGCGGCACGCTGCTGCTGCTGCTGGTGCGGCGCCCTCAAAGTCGATGCGGCGATGCGCATGGTGGAGCGATCAAGCGAGCGAGAGAGCGAGAGAGGAGCGCGTGCGCGCGCTTGAACGATGAGTTGTCGAGTTGTTTTGCAAAGAAAAAGGCCGAAGGAAAAAAAAGTCGAGCTCGAAGAAAAGTAGAACGAGTCGGTTCGACGAAGCTTCATTTTTTCGACTCCCGAAGAGGCATCTCGAGGTTTTTCCCGTGACCGTTTTTTCCGCCCCCTTCTCGCGCCTTCTCGCTCTCCGCTTCGAGCCGCTCGACCTCCCGCGATGTCGCAGCCCCCGCCTGGTGCGTCCGAAACAGCGAAAGAGGGGCTCGCGAGAGAGAGGAAGAGAGAGCTCGGGCGAAGAAGCAGAGGGCGCCAATCATCAAAGCACCTTCTCGACCTCTTCCACTTCTTCAACCTCAACACTCACCACCTCACCCCCTCCAACGACTCTTCTCTTCAAAAACTCCGCACAACAGGCTACCCCACCACCGGCGCGGCCCCCTACTACCCGGGCGGCTACGACCCAAAGTACGCCCAGGGACCTCCTCCCAACTACGTCCCGCCTCAGGGCTACGGAGGGCAACAGCAGCCCGGGATGCCTCCGCCTGGAATGTATCCGATGCAGCCTCCGCCGGCGTACGGCGCGCCGCCGCCGGGGCAGATGGCCCCGCCGCCGGGTCAGCAGCAGAAAGGTGGGGGGTGCCTGACGTGGCTGCTGAGCTGCGCGTGCTGCTGCCTGTTCTTTGAAATGTGCTGCAACTGAGGGTGAGTTTTTTTTTTTAGTCTTTTTCTTCTCTTGTTGGAAAAACTTGGGTTTTTCCTTCCTCTCCGCCGCGTGTTTCTTTTCTCTTGTCAAAACATCGAAAGAGAGAGAAGGACAGACTCGCTCATGGAGAGTTAGGGGCTCATAATATAAAAAGAGAGAGACAGCGAGAGAACAAGAAAGAGAGACTTGAAAGAAAAAAAGAAGGAAAAAAACTTGTGATCTGAAATATTTTAAATTTTTTCACTCCCTACTTTTCTCTGTCTCTCTCTTTCTCTTTCTCTCTGGCCCTCTCTAGTCCTTGTGCGCGTGCACGTAGTCCCTGAAACCAAAGTTGGGAAGCAACCCCGAATGGATAAAGGCCGCGATCTTTCCCGAGAGGGCCGCGACGAAGACACAGCCGGAAGCGACTGCGACGGCGACTGCGCGATTCGAAGAAGAAGAAGCGGCGGCGGCGGCGGCGGAGGAGGAGGAGTAGGAGGAGGAGGAGCCGGCTGCCGCCCCGCCGACGACAGCCGCCAGCGCCAACAGGGCTAGTCCCACTAAACCAATAAAGAAATTCCTCGTGCTCCGGAGCTGGGCTTCGCCCTTTTGGCAGACTGTGCAGAGCCGCACGTGTTGCGCCTTCCTGTCCAAAACTTTCTTCCTTTCCTCGATCGACCCCGGGGAAGGGGGCGCGGCACCGGCCGAGGCCGAGGCTGCCGCGCCCGAGGAACCCTTCGCGGCTTTCACCCCTGGAGCCCAAGCGGGACCCCCACCTGCCTCCTTGTCGAGCCATTTGCGTAATTGCGTCACGAACACGTCGCAGCTTCCAGGCATGAAGTAGAGCTGCGGCCACCTCTTGCTGTCGTCGGCCGCCTCGAGAGACGCCATCCTCTTCGCCTGGCCCGCCAGCAAGATGCCGTCGCCGTCGAAAATCGTGCCCTGCATCCAGTGCCTGATCCAGGGGAACCAGGAGAGCACCTTCATCAGGATCAGGCGCTGGAGGAGGAGGAGTTTGGGCGGCGAAGGGCGGGAGGCGGCCTCGAGCTTTTCTGAAGTCGTTGTTTTCGTTCCGTCGTTTTCTCCTTCTCCTTCTTCGTCGTCGCTGCTCGTCTTCGTTTTCTTCTTCACGACGCCGTCGAAGACGTCGACGAACCCTCCCTCGGGCATCGGGTACGCCGCGTCCGCCAGGAAGACCCTCGCGGAACCCGGGGTCGTGGGCGTGGCGTAGAGGTTGGTGGAGTAGATCGAGGGGCCGGCCGAATAGCGGTACCTCACGAACGAGGGAGGGGCCCACGCGAGCCTGGCCGTCGGCCTGAGGTCATGGGGAGGGGCCTGGACCGAGGCCATGGCGACGTCGACTGCCGGGTGGGCCGGGTAGCCCTCGGGTGGCGGGGCTCCCGGGGCCGGGGTGATGAGGGTCATTGGTACGGGCTGGAAAGGGAAGGGGAAAGGCGGAAAAAGAGAGAGAGAGAAAGAGGGAGAGAGAGAAGAAGGAAGAAGAAGTTGAGATTTCGTTTTTGAAGATTTCGTTCGAAGAAGAGCTTTCTTCTCCTTCTCTCTCTACTTCGTCTCTCACCTTGGCGTTCTCCCGGCGGAGCATGGCGAGGCCGTGGTGCGAGACAGGGAGGTGGCTAAAGAAGGGTTCGTTTCGATTTTGAAAGAGAAAGAGGTCAGAGGTCCAGAGAGAGAGCGCGCTCGAGCTCGCTCGCGCGGAAGAGAAATAAGAAAAAATGAAAAATTCCTTCCTCACCTCGGGTCCGTGAGGTTTTCCAGCAGGATCTCGTAGGGGTAGGCGACGTCGCGGACGTACCTAAAAATTGGAGAGAAGATGATAGACTTAAAGAGAGAGCGTGAGTGAGCGAGAAGAGAACGCGCACGAAAGAGAGATGAAGTTTCGAGAAGAAAAAAAAGAAAAAAGAAAAAAGAAAGGCTCACCACCCGCTCTCCTCGACTTGAGCGACCACCTCCGCCGGCACGGGCGGAGGCGCAGCCCTCGCCGCCCTCTCCGCAGCCCCCGGATCCGCGTCGGGCCACACGAACACCAGCCCGGCCTTGACGCATACGGGGTAGGAGCGCACCCGGCAGCGGGGCGAGGCCAGGGCCGTGGCCTTCGCAGCAAGGTCGTCCTCCACCTGCGGGATGCGGGCGCAGGCCCCCTTCGAGTCGAACTCCCAGCCTGGTTGTTTCAGGTGAGTTTTTTTGGTTCGTTGCGCGCGCGAGTGGGGTGGGGGGATGAGAAGAGAAATGAAAGAAAGAGAGGGGGAGGAAAAAAAGAAGAGAATTTTGAATGAATGAAAAAAAAACTTTCTCACCGTGATAAGCGCAAGCCAGGACGCAGGACTCGCAGTCCCCTCCTCCCTTTCCTTCCCGGACCTCGATCCTTCCCTCGGATAGCGGCGCCAACCTGTGAGGGCACGCGTCGTCGTTGGCGCGCCACTCTCCAGATATTTTGTCCTTCCACAAAACGAGGTCGCGGCCGAGGACCTGGCAGGCGTGCGGTTTTGAGAAATCGGTCGTCACCGCGCAGAGGCAGGGGTACCACTGCCGGGCCCAGTTGAAATTAGGAGTGGTGGTGGTCGCGGGGTCGTCTTCTGTGGCCGTCTGGAAGGAGGAGGTGGTGGTGGCCGTGGCGACGCTGTTGTTGTTGTTGGGGCTGCGGCGTGGAGGAAGGGGAGGGAGCGAGGAGGTCGAGGTTTTCTTCTTCATCGATGACGATGATGATGATGATGATGATGACATTGAGAAAGCGAGCCGACTCCGGGTGCGTCCGGGCGCCAGCGGCGCCATCTGACCTCGGCAGCACGTCGCGCGCATCGCAAGAGGCATGTGTCCTAAGAGAGAGGACGAAACGAACGCGGAAAGCCTTTCCAAAAAGGGGGGAAGCGCGCGGAGTGTGATATAGTTTTCCTTCGATGTTGAAACGAAAGTGAAAGAGAAGAAAATCCGTTCGCTTCCTCTTCTTCTTTTCACATCGAAACGAGAGAAAGAACCCCCAAACCAAAAACAAAAAGCGAGCGGTTACCCCCCTTCCGCACTCTTTCTTCTCTGTCCCTCCTTCTCGAGGGATCTTAAAGACCTTTGCACTCGCTCTCGGTGGATTTCAAGAATCGTCGTGAGCGAAAAGAGGACTTGCGAGAGTGAAAAAAAGAGAGAAAAAGACTTCAATCGAGTTTTTTTTCTTTCCCTTGTTTCCTCCTCTTCTTTCCTCCCGCATCCTCGCTCCTACCCCCTCGACAATGGCCTCGCCCGCTGCGCGTAAGCGCGTCTTGAAGGCGTCCTCGTCGAATCTCATGGGAAGAGACGCTGCTGCTGCTTCCGTGGCGCTGCTCGCCGCGTTTGTTTTCGCAACCTCGGCAGCAAACGCGGCAGCGGCATCGAAGACCTCTTCTTCGCCATCGCAGCCGCTCCTCCTCTCCACGCCCTCGGGCGAGCCCTCCTCGCCCCTGACGCTCGAAATCCCGGGACTCGTTTCGGGGGGCCTGAAGACGAAGCCCTCGACCGGAGGGCGCGTCCTCGCGGCCAAGAGAAGCTTTGCGTCGTCGTGGAAGAGGAATGGCGGCGGCGACGGCGGCGCGCAGCTCGACACTTCGTCGACCTCCTCGACCTCGACCTCCTCTTCTTCTTCTTCTTCTTCTTCAAGCGCTGCTGCTGCTGCTGCTGCCCTCCCTCCCTGCTCGGCCCTCGTCACCGTCTCCCCGGCCTGGACCACGCTCGCCTCGGGCGACCCGGCAGTCTCCCTCGCCGTCACCGTCACCAACGACGGCGCGGCAGCGGTGCCCACGCCCTGGGAGGTGAAGCTGGTTTCGGAGGGTTCCTCGGGTCCCGATTCTTCTTCTTCGCCTTCCTACTCCTCTGTCCTCCAGGCTTGGAACCTCGAGAAGACCGCGCTCGTCTCCGCTTCTTCGAACAACGGCTCCTCGTCGCAGGCCATCTCGGGCCAGGCACCCGGATACTGGCAGGCGATCCCTCCCCACGGGGGCCAGGCCTCCTTCGGGATGATCCTGGAACTCTCCAAGGAGACCGGAGCCTCTCTGCTGAACTCGTTGGCTTCCTCTGCTGCCGCTTCGGAGACGGGTTCCGCCTCCGCTTCCGCTTCGTCCCTCTTGATGGGGGCCCCGACCTCGCTCGAGCTCAACGGGCGCGCCTGCGCGCTCGAGACGGAGGTGGCAGAGGCGTTGGAGGCCCCGCCGGCGCTGGAGCTGCCGCTCGAGGGTGTCCCCGCCGCGAGCAACGAAACGACGACAACCTCAACTCCTGCTCCGACATCCACTCCTCCTCCCGCCAACGTCTCCTCCGCCTTCTCCCCCGGCAGCGGCGACGCCTCCATCACCCCCGGGCGCATGACGACCCTCGACGGCAAGATCATCGGCGTCGACGGCAAGCCCGTCTACCTGATGGGCCTCAACTGGTTTGGCTTCGACGCCGGCGCGACGATGACCGACGGGCTGTGGGGAGGCAGGGACGCCACGGCGCAGGACTTTGCCAACGTCGTGTACCGCATCAAGCTGCTGGGCTTTAATGCGATTCGCCTGCCTTTCTCGTTCAGGGACCTGTACGAGAAGACGCCGAAGTGGCTCAACACCAAGTGCACCTATGTGCCGCCCGAAGCAGTCGCGGCGCAGACCCGCCCGTCGACAGTCTCCGCCGCCGCCGCCGGAAACCCCCCTCCTCCGGGCGACGCCTTTGCCGTTTCGACCCCACAGGGCACCTGCAACTCCTACATGCCCCAGCAAAACACCTTTGACCGGTTTCTCTGGACTGTTGATTACTTAGCCCGAAATGGTTTCTACGTGATGCTCGACAACCAGTTCAACCTCGACCAGACGGCGACGCAGCAGCCGCAGCTGTGGGTCCAGCGCTGGACCGACCTGGCCACCAAGCTCACGCAGCGCTACCCTCTGGCGGCGTCCATGTCGATGATCGACATCATCAACGAGCCCGACGCGTGGGGCGTAGGCTGGACACCTCAGAACGGCAAACCCGGGTATGGCGACATGAGTCTTAAAATCATGGACGCCCTCTACAAGGTCAACCCGGGCTTTCTCTACGTTTTGGAAGGGTGCGGCCAGGCGAATCTAGCCAAGAACTGGGGCGACGGCATGGCGGTGGACCCGGAACTGGTCAAGAGCCGCGGGCTGACCGACCCCAACCCGTTCTTCAGGACGCTGATGACCAGGCCGTACCTGTCGCAGGTGATTGCCGGGCCGCACGTCTACTCCCCCTCCGTCTCTTCGGCGCAGGACTCGACCGAAGGGCCCGCTCTCTACAAGAGGCTTTCTCAGTCCTTTGGGTACCTGAACAAGCAGGGGTACTGCCTGGACGGGTCCAATGCTGTCGGAAAGCCCTCGGGGAACTGTCACGTGTTCCCCGTCGTGATCGGGGAGACGGGCACCGGCTTCGTCGACCGGCGGGACCTGCAGCCGCAGCTTGACCTGGCAGCCTGGGCCGTGGCCAAGCCCGGGTCCGGGGTGCCGGCGGACGACGGGCTGCACAACCCCGTGCAGGGCTTTTTCTGGTGGGCGTGGAACGCCAACGGGGACGGGCAGATGGGTAAGAAAGATAGTTTTCCCCCACTTTTTTTTCCAGAGGTCGAGGGTCGAGAGTTTTCGTCGGGAAAAAAAAAACTCAAAAAACTTTTTTTTCTTTCTCTCTTTTTCTTCAACCCAAAAACTCTCAGGCATCGTCCAGAACGACTGGACCACGGTCGACTGGAACAAGGTCCGCTACCTGGAGTCGGTGGGCCTCAAGCCCTGGTACAAGAACAACGGCACCGCTCCTCCTCCGCCTCCTCCTCCTTCGCCTCCTCCTCCTCCGCCGCCGCCGACAACGACGACGCCGCCGCCGCCGACGAAGCCGCCGACGCCCCCTCCCACCACCAAGCCGCCGGTACCCACCACCACGCCGCCGCAGACCTGGCCTGTGGCTCCCATGATAACCCCGCTCCAGCCCGTGGAGACCAGGAGGGGGCGCAGGAGCCCCCCCGCGGCAGCAGGGAGCGCCGCCAGTGCCGGCGACAACGGGGGTGGCATCCTCGGCAGCGACGTCTTTTTCTCCGACGACGCGACGAGCTCCTCCGCGGCGACGCCGCTCCAGGCCCCGCTGCCGACGCCGCCCGCGGTTGCTGCTGGAGGCGACGAAGCTGCTGCCGATAACAATAACGCCGTCGAGGTCGCTGTCGACGAATCTGTCGTTGCTGCTCCTGCTCCCCCCAACGCCCCCTTCGTCCCAGACCCTTCGATCTCCACCCCGCTGCCCCCGGTCTCCCTCGCGGCCATGGTCGGCGAGCTCTTCTCGTGGGCCTACGAGGCCGCGAGCCCGCCCCTGCAGCCGGGTGGCTCCACAGGAGAGGCCTCCGCGTCGTCGGAGTCGTTCGGCCTGGACTCGAGGCCGCTCGCGGCGAGGGGCACGCTGCTGCTGGGCTCCGACGGCGCGCCGTTCGACCTTAGGGCGGTGTCCTGGCCCGGGTTCGACGCAGCAGAGACCGGAGGCTGGCTCCGGGGACTCGAGGGCGGCGGTCCTTCTGCGACCACAGCCGACGCCGACGCGCGCACGCAATTCTCGCGCATGCGCGCGCTGGGCTTCTCGGCGGTCAAGTTCCCGTTCTCGATGCCTGTGGTGCTGGGCAACACCAAGGCGGAGCTCGCGAGCGCGGCCGCTTCGTCCTCTTCCGCGGCGCCAGAGGTCGAGTGCTCGGTCACGCCCGAGGAAGAGGTGAAGACGGCCACCACCCCGGCCGACTCGCCCCCGACGGCCTGGAACCACTGGCCCGAGGGGGCGGAGCTTCCCACCGGCAGCAGCGGCAGCAGCAGCAAGAACACGAAGTGCAACGCCGGCGTTCCGGCTTTCTCGTCAAAGGCGCCGCCGCTCGCGCGCCTGTCGTGGGCCGCCGCGCGCGCCGCGGAGGCCGGCCTCTACGTCATCCTGGAGGACGCCGGCACGACCGCGAGGGAGGACCCCGCCGCGTGGGTCGACGGTTGGGCCCGCGTCGCCGCCTCCGTGGCGAACGCTCCGGTCTCGGCTGAAGGAAGCGGAGCGATGACCGTCGGGGGAAGGCTGGCTCTGAGGCTGCTCGCCGACCCCGATGCGCTCTCGCTGTCCTGGGCGACACCCGGCGACGATGGCGGCAGCAACTCGAAAAACTCCACTTCCGCTCCCTCGCTCCGCAGGCTCGCTCTCACCGCCATGGACTCCTTGTCCCGCGTGGCCCCCTCGGCCCTGCTCCTGGTCCCCGGAGGCGGCCAGACGGCGCTCTTTGGCGGCGGCGGCGGGAAAGAAGGAGAAGGAGCGACAGCTGTCCTCTCCGGTGCGGGCTTCGCGACAGACCTTGCCGCTCTCTCCGCCGCCGGCATCGACGCCCTGGCCTCGGCCGACGGCTTCCTGACCGAGCTGGTCGGGACGAGGGGCTCCTACCTCGACCGCGTCGTCCTGTCCCCCACTCTCGGGGTTAGCAGCGCCAACGGAGAAAAGGGCGAGCTCAAGTTCCCTTCCTCGCAGAGGCTCTGGAAGGCGCTCGACGCTTCCTTTGGCACGCTCACCTCCGTCGGTCACTGCCTCAACGGCGCGAGCTCCTGCCACCGCTTCGCCGTCGTCGTCGGCGGGCTCGGCGGCGAAACCTGGGCCTCTGACGGGGCCGCCAAGCTGCGCGAGGACGTCTCGGCGTGGCTGCAGCCGACTTGCGGTCTTCCCTTGTGCGCCTCGGCCGCCGCGCCGGGGGGAGGGAGGCCAGGGGTCAGGTCCTGGAGCTGGGGGGAGTGGAAGGCGAGCGACTCGTCGCAGTCTCCTTCTTCGATTCTGCTTTCTCCTGCTGCTGGCAGCTCAACGCCTCTCGTGCACTGGGAGGTGGTCGACTGGCTTACCAAGGGGCTCGGCCTGCTGCCGTGGACCGCCCCGCCGAGCACCGCGTGGCGCGAGGGTCCGGGACCGGAGCCGACAGAGGTACTCCAGGCCGCGGGAAACCCGAGCTCCTCCGGGACCGTCTCTACGGAGTCCGAGAGGCCGCCTCCTGCTGCCGCAGGGTGCGCCGCTCTCTACTTTGTCGACGCGAGCGGGGCGGCCAAGGCGAGCAACTCCTCCACGGCCGTGGCTTCGGTCGTCTTGACGCTCGCCAACCTCGGCCGCTCCGCCGCGATCTCCCCGCCGTTTGTCGTCTCGATGTCCCGCCGCGAGCACGGAGGCTACTCGTCCGTCCTGCAGGCCCACGGCGTGGCTCCGGGCTCGGCACACGTCGTCTCCGGCGGGAGCAGCAGGAACAGCGAAGTGCGGGCGAGGGTCTCGGACCTGTGGTCGGTGCTGTGGCCCTCGGCGGGCAGCTCGGTCTCTCTGTCGCTGGTGGTCAGCGGCGGAAACGGAAACGCCGCTTCTGCTTCTGCTTCTGCTTCTGCTGCCTCCTCCTCCTCCTCCTCCTCCTCCTCCCTGGCCCCGACCGAGGTCTCCATCAACGGCGTGCCCTGCTCCGTCTCGAAAGCCCCGGACTCCACCGCCTCGGCGGAGGGAGAGGGCTACGGGACGAGGAGCGTGATGCAGACGGCGAGGGGCTTCCCGCTGCAGGCGGTTTGAGAGAGAGAGAAAGTTTTTTTTTCCTCAGAAGAATTCCCCCCCCCCCACCCCATAAAAAAAAAAAAAAAAATTATTCTTTTTTTTTATCTAAAATAAAAAAAAAACAAAAAA
>Ga0114918_10003297_pt1 | contig 14279 bp, 13 predicted proteins | sample LantaG_FD_87015 | JGI IMG/M metagenome (GOLD analysis project Ga0114918, IMG submission 87015) | Deep subsurface microbial communities from Baltic Sea to uncover new lineages of life (NeLLi) - Landsort_02402 metaG | ecosystem: Environmental > Aquatic > Marine > Oceanic > Sediment | place...
TAGTTTCTTTAACTTGCTCTATGGGCATTTCAGGCACAGTGAATATATTTTGAGATTGATCTGTTGAAGGTTCAATACTATCAATCAAAGACTTTAAAATAGATTTTCTATAACGTGGTTCTTCATTGGGCTGGGTGCCATAACCTTTAGTATCAATTACATTGTCAGTAAATCACTTGCTGGCACCTTCTGCTATATCTTGCACAGGTGTTTCTTTTTCTTCAGGTGGCTTTATAAAACCTAATGATTCTTGTGCTGTTAAAGGTTTTGCTTCAGTCCACTTGTAATTCATTCCTTCAAGCTTTTTCGTTTGCTTAGTCTTTGAACGGCTTTCATTAACCGCTGAAATCAAGCCATCCATTTGCTCATCTGTTAATTTAAAATGGTTTTTTAAATCTTTCAATTCACCCTGATAATCACTAAAAATAGTTTTTAATTCAGCCATATCAATTTTGTCAGCTTCAAGACCTCCAAGCAAATATTCTCCAATATATTGCAAAACTGATTGATATTTTTGATTTATTACTTTTTGATATAATTCTGGATCAATAGCTTTAAGTGCTTCTTGAAATTGAGCGTCATCTATATCTATCGGTATTGTAATGCCTTTTTCATTAAATTTTTTCTGTATTTCAACTAAATCTTCTTCAATTTCAGTATTAATATTAATATTGAAATCTTTCTTTTCAAGTTTTTTGTCAGGAACTTTGATCTCAGAAGGTATAATCTTTACCGCATCCGTTTGCTCTTTATACCCGTATTCTTTTGGGAATAAATCTTTCAACATAGTTAAGGTATCATAAGTTTCTTGTGTTACCCCTTTTTTAGGAACAATTATTTGTCTTTGCTCTTCACCTTCGACTTTTTTAAACTCAACGCCTTCAGACTTCAAATCTGCAATTTTGTCTTTTGCCCAAGACTTTAAATCGATATCATCCATTTTCTTGATTGCTTGTTCAAAATCAACTTTTTCTATTTTTTTTCTAAGAGCTTCATCATCAATGTTATCAATAGAGTTGTTGACTGATTCCCATAATGCGCCTAATTCAAATTTAGCTTCTTTATTGCCTTTTTTTGCAAGTTCTAAAGCATTAGTATATTCATTTATGGCCTTATTAACATCTGAAACCTGTTTTAAACTATCTTCGAAAGAATCTTGTTGTTTTTTACTGAGTTTACCCAAACCTTGATCCATTGCTTCAATAAATTTTTTATAAACAACCTGCATTCGTGCTGAATCTTTTATACTTGAATCAGTTTTTTCTTTTTCTTCATCCGTTGCCTTATACTCTTTTTGTTTTACTTTAGTTAATCCAATCGTAGTTTCTAACTCATTATGAAGTTTTTTATTAATATCTAATTCCGTAGAACTTTGCTTTATCCTATCATTAATTAATTTTTGCTCTTCTTTTAATTTATCAATATTGGCTTTTATACTAGCTTTTGCTTCTTTACTAGAAACTTTATTATATTCGCTTGTGGCTTTTTCAACTCCTTGCTGTATTTCATTAGACATCATTGTTTCATTCAATAGCTTTTCAGATAATTCAGCAATTCTAGTTTGTACGCCAACGGCTTCATTAGTAGTTGTTCGTTCCAACCCAATAGCTTCCGCTTTTCGAGCAAACTTACCGACACCGGGTATCCTCTTAACGCCTTCCCAAATGGAAGATGCAACACCAGACAAAAAGCCTAAATGTTTATCAGCCATACCTCGAATATCTTCTAGTTTATCGTATACTGCAAAAAGACCCTTTTGAGTCATTCTTTTTAATGCGGTTTCAAGAGCTTGAGTTTGCTTGGCAATTCCCACAGCCATTTCATCTTCTTTTTTTTGTTTTTTTCTAGCTTCTTTATCATAGATTCTTCCACCTATATCACCAAAAGAAGTTTTTAATTTTGCTAAACCTTCAGCTATTACATGCTTCTGTTCTTCAGGCTTCATGTTTTCTAAACCAGCAACTATATCTCCAAACCCTGCTGCACTTAAGGCTGTAATGACTTCTTTTATAGGTTTTCCAGAACTTTCCAAAGCTTCTAAAATGCCCTCAACATTATTACTCTTGAATGCTTTAGTTAAATGATCATGCTTTATCCCTAAAATCTCTTGTGCTGTTTTAGATTTCTGCAAATTTGCACTCATATCTTCAAAAACTTTAACTAAAGTTTTCATATCCATCCCATAATTTGGTGCAATTAATTCAAGTTTGGTTTTATTTTCAGAAAGCACTTTTTCCATAGCTTCAGTGTCTAACATGTCCACACCTTGAAAAATACCACTAAGTTTGTTCATAGCAGTCATTTGCATTTTCATAATATCGGTAGGGCCTAACACCTCAAACAATTGAGTTCGTCTTTCAAAAGAATCTTTTAATTTTAATTTTCCTTCAATTTGATTTATCTCTTTTTTAATATCTGCTAAATCATCGCCAACCGCAACTCGCTTTTGCTTTTCTAATTCAGATATTCGATTCCTAGCAATCTTTTCAATATCTCCTTGAGAAGCTAAAAGTAATTTTTGCTGTAGCGTAAAATCTTCAGCTCCTTTTATTAGCCCCTTAGCCAATTCCAAAGCTTTTTCACGAGGTAAATCAATGGTTTTAGCCAAATCAGATAACAACTTGCTAACTTCTTGCACACGAGCACCATACATAACCAACCCTGATGATGCATTCATAACCTTTTCAAAAAACTTAGAAGTAGCTATTCCCGTGCCTTCAGCATCTCCCTTTAACTGAGTAAATACATTTCTAGAACTCTTTATCGATACGCCTAAGTCATTTCTCCAAGAAACAACAGTTTGTGCCATATCACCAAAAGATTTACCTGCACTTACAGACATAGATTTTATATCATCAGCGACACCCATTGAGTACTTAGTAATTTTTGCACCCGACCAAGTGGTAACTTCTGTGGCCTTACCCAACACCTCTTCTAAAAGAATTCCAGAATCAACAACCGATTTTAGATTTTCATTTGCTTCATCAAAAGAAACTTTCCAACGACCAGCAAAATCCATTACTGATTTTCTAATTGCTCTCATTTCTTTTTTAAAATGATCAGCTGAAAACGCATGCGATGATTTACTCTGCAAATGAGATAAATGAGCATAAGATTTATAAAGATCTTTTACTTGCTTATCAACCTCAACCATTTCCTGTATCAATTTTCCCACACTTAATAAAGCAAATAATGGCATCATTGTTTTAACTACAGAAAACACTTCCTTAAGTTGTTCCAGTACCTTATTAAATCCAAATTTAAGTGGTTTAAATTCCTTTATCGTTTTTTTCATTTCAGCCAATCGCTTAGAAAGAAACGTCAATTGTTCATTTTGAGATTTTTGATTAGCTAATTGTTTTTCTTTTTCTTTTAAAATTTGATATTCTCTACGTTCAACATCTGAAAGGGTTTTTATTTGTTTTGCTTGTTGCTTGGCTATATCCTGTGCTTCTTTTGCTTTCTTCTTATACTGTTCTTCAACATCACTAGCAATATCACTATGAGCATCTTTTATATCTTTAAGTTGCTTCTTATTTTCTTTTAGTTGAGCATTTAATTGTGCTTCAAGCTCTAACTTGTGTTCTAAAGCTCTACGCACTTCCTGCGTAGCAACAACTTCATTTTCAGTTGCATCAGCTATTTTCCTAGCTTCAACAACCTGTTCTTTTAATTGTTGAAGCACACCTTCATCAGCTACTTGAATATTAGTAATTATTTTATGAATATCTGAAAAAGCCGTTAAATGCTCTGGCTTTGCAAATTTAAAATCAATACCTTGCGAAATTGTATCAATCAATGCAAGTTGATCTTTGATATCATCTAGAGTATCAGCAGATGACCCCAACCCCAGTTGTAAAGGCTTATCAGTTGATAATTCTTGTATAACAGTTCCTATTTCCTTCATTTTATCAAAGAATTCATTTAACTGCTTAGTTTCGATATTTAAACCGAGGGTTGATTCAATTTCAGGCATTTATCTACTCCTTACTTTTTTTCTTTTAAGGTTTTTTTTGTTTTAAAAAAGCATTTGCAGATCCAAGTAACTTGCCATACTTTTCAAACAAATCATCAACTACTGGTTGAGACCACGATGCAATTATTTGTTCTTTTTTGTCCAATTGCTCTTTACGATACTCTTCAATTTTTTCATCATCTGCACCACTAATATCAAAACGAATATCATTTAATTGGATTATGCTTCTAGCCAATATTTTTATTTTATACAAACCTACAAAGCGAGTACCTTTTTTTAAGTCTTCTAATTCATCATAAACTTCAGTATCCTCTTTTGCACTTAAGGTTTTTAACGTTAGTTCTATAGAATCGCTTAAAACAAATTTTTCTTCTTTGTAGCCTAACAATTTCACTTGTTCTAACATCTTTAATGCGTTCATATTGTTCATTTATTTTTCTGCTCCTTGAGATAAGTCTTGAAAAAACATACGAGTCATTTCACCTTGCGTTATACCAGCGTCTTGTTGGGCTCTACGAATTTGACCAACAGCATTTGATCTTCGATCTAATAAATCGCCAACTCTATCAATTTTGTGCTCTGCTATTTTATGACTTAGTTCACTAATCTCATCTAAAGTCATATCGTATAAATCTTCAGGTTTAACATTTAATTCTTTTGCAAAATCTTCAATCGTTAAATTCTTTGTTTCTTCTTCTTTTTGAAACATTTCAAACGTTTCATCAACACTTAATTTATCTTCCATTTTTTTCTCCTAAATCACTTAATTTAAGCTTTGAAGCCTGATCTAAATCCATCCCTTTTTCTTGTATTAATTCTCTCAAAGTTTTCTGTTTAGGAGTTGCTTTGTTCTCTTTTTCTGCTACTTTTTCTTTTACTTGGGTTTGGGTTTGAGTTTCATTTTTGCTTAATTCAGGATTATCAAGATATTTTTTAGAATCTTTTTCTTCGATAATAGCCTCAAAAATAGCTTGTTTATCTTCAATATCTATAAATGCTTTGCAGTTTATAAGATTTTCGTAATTAACATTATCTACAAAATATGGGTTCTCTTTTAATTCCTTAACTACTTCAGCATCATCTAAAGTTGAAGATTGCCTTAGCCCTATTTCAATATGTTTTTTCTTTTTGCCTATCACAACCGTTGGCCTCACACTTTGGCCTCTACTTAATTTATACTTACGAATACTATTCTTAAAACACTCAAGATTGTGCTCTTTCATAGCTAAATCATGATCATCTTTAGTTTTAAGCTGTTCTGCCAAATCCTTACGAACTCTTATATCAGCTTGGACTTTGGTTTCACCTTCTTTTACTTTGAGATCTTGAAATATATCTTTCACTAAATCATGGGTTTTATTTTCATCAATAGTTCCTTCATCCTTCTTAGAATTGATGAATTTAACATATGACTTTGGATTAATTGTGGCGTGAGTTATATGATTAATTACATAATCAGCAATCTTGATGTTTTTCTCAAGTGTTTGGTTTTTTTGTTCCTGAGATTGATAATAAAGCCAAGATTGTTGCAATGAATTCAAATTAGAATTGGAAAATTTATAACCTAATTTGTATAGTTCCCATCGCCTAGAAGATTCATGCGTCTTTATAAAATTATTATAATCTTTTTCAAGATTTGGAAACGAATTAACTTCTTTATAACAATCATATAAAAAGACTATAAAAGTAAATGTTATTTGATTAAGAAAGTTTCTAACTACATCTTCTGATAACCTATATCCATTAATAGCTCGAATTGTTGTTGAAAGAACCTCAATCATCATTTTAACGCTACCAGCCTGACCAGACATATACTTGCTTATTTTGAAAACATTTTTCTCGTCAAGGGCATATAACGTACCTATAGTGAATTGATACTTATCAATTAAAAAGTCTTTTTCATAACTTCCCTCAAATATGAGATCTTTTAAATAATCCATATATATATATTTCCCATTTTTTATGATTTTTTTTCTTAAGAAGTAAAAGTGAAGATTATGATGATCTTCTTTGGCCACAAACAAAGTCATTGATCATCACGAATATAAAGTGGCAGAAGGGAGATTCTTTAATTTTTTAAGTAGCAGCGAATAGTCTTGAAGCTTTTGGCCTTACTACATCTTGAATAAATTCACCGTAAGGACCTGTGCCATCAGAAATGTCCGTAATGTTAACTGATGCAGTTTGCGAAACATTTACATCGCCAATTTGGAAACCGTGCTCCCAAGAAGCCATCCAGCAGCCCTCGTACCATGTCTGAATAACACCACCACCTTCAGAGTTTTTCCCTTGAAGTCTTGTTGCGTCTTCCGTAACAAATTGTGGCATATGTATTTCTTCTTTCACATCAAAAGGCCAACGATGATGTTTAATTGATCTTACTAGACCTGATGTGTCAGCTTTATAACCAAAAACTTGCATCAAATTTCTTAAATACATGCCCATAACTTCAGCCGTGGCTGTAAGCTCTGTAACTCCAACGGCTAGTTCAGCTATTTGATCACCAAACCCAATACCCCGAGTAGCAGTAATTGTTCTTGAGTGTGACGGTGCCCAATTTTGGACTAATCCAATTTGAGTCATAGCTCCACTTTCAGAATCCATTGAAAAAACTTTTACTTTCAGCGTATTTAACAAACGAGTGTTAGGTGATGCTCCTGCACGATATATATAATTACCTTTTTCAGCCATTTTAATCCATCCCTTCTATATTTTTTCTAAACATTCATCTGCCTACATCTATTTATAACGTTCTATACAAATACATTATAAAATGCAATCAAGAGTAGGGGCGTTTAAACCCCTACTCTAATTTAATTTACAATCTTGTTCTTACGTTTAAAGTTACCTCAATATATGCCAATCCAAAAATCGGAACATAATACGCAGTTGCTCTAAAAAATGAAGGATCTTGAGAATCCTGTTCAACCGTAACACTTGAATCGTATTCAGAAATAATTCTACGTTCAACTAATCCTCTAAGGGTTGTAGCTATACGAGATTCAATGTCTCGTGTAGTTCCCTCTAAGATTTTAGTGCCAATAAAACTATCTAATGCACGTCTTAGATCTTTTTGAACTCTATCTCTGATAGTTATAATTTCTGGACGTTTTGAAAATGGATTTGAAAGATCAGTAGTCAAAGAATCTCTAATTCTTATACTTCCACCAACCTCTTCAAAAATGATAATTCCACCTGAAGCTACTTGATTTTTATCAACTTCATGCATTCTACGAATAAGGCGTTTAAACCCTGTAACACTCTTGCGAATCATGCTTGTTGCTTCATCAAAAGCAGAACTAACATTTGTTCCAGCTAATGCTGCTGCCATAAACGAACCATCCACGATATATTCAGTTTCAACACCAAATGCGTCTGTAAGTGCCATAATCGCACCATCTGGATAAACCGCCCAAGTTCTCTCATTGCGTAAACCTTCAGCTATAGCCACAGCATCTTGAGGCTCAGTACCCACAGAATAACCATATATGTGAGTTCTTTCACCACGATAACGTTCAGAAGACATAATATTACAATTATTTTTAGTTGCATTTTGTACTGTTATTGAAGTAGTTAATGGAATGATGATAGATGGCCACACGCCATCAACCGGTCTTTCTAAATCAGTTAAAGCTAAAATGTAACTTGTATCCGCAGCTGTTTCTAGCCCCGTTTGTTTTACAATTTGTTTAGTGATGATTCCTACAGCACCATTTATGAATGCTAGATAAGCAGCCACAGTTAAAGGATTTGTTGTTGTCAGTTCACCATATTCAGCAATAACTTCTCTAAACTTAGTAAAAACTTTAGGCTCGTAATCAGCATCAGTTTTTTCATAAGTATAACTAATATAATAAACATCACCGACATCTGGTTCTGCACCTGATTTATCAAAAGTGCTTAAGATTGCAGTATCCCCAACAGCAACGTTAGTCGTGTTATTGACAAGCAATCTAATTCCCGGTACTACATAAATATAGGTGCTTGCTGAACTTACGATTGGTACAGTGATTGAATCCTTAACATCTATAGCAACGGTATCACCTATAATAAAACTAGAAGAAATGTCTAAGGTGAAATTTAATCCTGTAATATCATCTATAAATGTGGTTCCTAATTTACCTGTAGTTGTAGCCCCACTAGCTGTCCCTGTACCGTTTGAAGAGCTAACAGTAAACTCGGAAACTGAAGTAAATGTTAAAGTTACGGTTTCATCAACAGAATTCGTGATATGAGTTGCTGGTTCTCTTAACCAAACTGGTGTCCCCGTTGAAGCGGAAACATCTGCATTGTAAAGTGGGTTGTTATCTTCGTCTAAAATAGCATACGAACCAACACCAGTAACACCTTGAACTTTGCACTCAACTGTAAAATTTTGATCAATTAAAGTATTTCTATAATATGAAACCTCTACAACATCAAGTGCAAGTGGAATTGAGTTAATAAAGATTTTTCCGTCTGCGCCATCTATACGTGTAACAGTTGCTTCAACAGAGTTTACATAAACTTTTACGTTTGCTGGATCTTCTGTAACACGATCACGCCCTGAACCGTCAACAATTGGAGTATGCGATACTGTACAGTAATTTTCTACTCCAGTGAATTGTGCTGAAACATCTTCTAAATAAATTCTATGATCTATTAAAGTTGATGCTATTTGAGAACTATCAAACAATACTGAACCGGATGTATTTGTACCACTAGTTAAAATATAAGTAGTACCCCAATGAATTTGATTGTCAACAATAACAAAATCAATTCCTTCAGTAAAATCAGTTGCGCTCGGTGATAAGCCTACCGCTTGAAATGCAATCGGATTTAATTGTGGAAGATCATCAGCTGTATTTGCATACATGTTGTAGTAATAAGTAATCGTTACTGTATCCAATGCCAAGGGTGCAGTATCTAGTACAACGTACCCAGCAACACCATTTACTTCATTAATGGTTACAGCAGCACCATTGATTTTAACGGTAACATCTGAAACGGTTGTAGTTGGTGTACCTGAATTTGTTCCATTTACGATTGGAGCAAAATGTGTATAGAATGTAACATTTGTTGCATCGGCTTGAGTTGATAAATCTTCATCAACAACTTTAGTATCTGTTAATTTATAATAATAATTTATTGTAACTGTATCGGTACTTAAAGGAGCTAGTTGTAAAACAAAAGTTCCAGTTGCACCTAATAACTGACTTACAACAACTCTAACCCCGTTTACAAGCACTTCAATAGCATTAGGATTATTAGTTACAATTCCAACGCCTGAACCGTCAACAACCGGTGTTAAAAGTGTTGTAAAAGTGCGGTTTGTACCATCTGCCTGAAAAGATAAATCTTCTCCTATTTTACGATTGTCACGAGTAGCTGAACTACCACGAGCCATTTCATAATCTGATACAACTTTAAATTCTTGCGCTGTACCAATAAATGCTGGAATCCTTAATGTACCTAGAGCTTCAGATACGGATGGGTCTAGCAATGTAACGGTATAGTTGCCCGGAGGTGCATAGCTTGCGAATGGTCCTGTCATAATAAGACACCCTCTCTTTTTTATATTTTTGATTTTTAGTGCGGAAAGTTTTTAAATTAAGTTGAAATACATCTATATTTAGTGTTTGTACAAAAAGAATATTAAATCGAGTTTTTTATGTAGTTTGCTAGTAAGCGGAATTCTTTGGGACTTTTATTAAGGGTATAGTAGCCATGATCAATAACATCTGGTTGTTTTCGAGGATCATCGTAAGTGGTTTTCATATCATTGCCCCCGGGGATCAAAGCATCCATTGTATCTATGTAATCATAACGCAGGTCTTGTCTACCCATCAGTTAATCCTATCTATATATTTATTTTTGTTTTTAAGTTTTACAGTTATGAATTTGAAAATTAAAACATTGCCATTTAGTTCTAAAAAATCTTGAGTTAACCAATATTTGATTATGCGAATAACTGAATGTTTATCCCAATTCCATGTAGTTTTCAGAAAATTCTTTAATGTGTTTTTATGAAGCTCACTATAATATTTTGAACCGCAATACAGAGCACCAGTGTCTCTAAGAGCAATAAATGCCAACTCTAAAATAGCTTTGTTATTTGAAACATGCATCAAAAGGGGCTTGGGTTAATTAGCGAACTATTTACACTTTGCACTGGCATAACACCATAAAAATGTTGGCTACCTTCGCCTATGTCATGATTTCTGCCTTCACGATAATCCCTAACAACACCCCTGTCTTCACAATGCCGTTCTCGTTCTTTTGCTTTTTCATACTCCGCTAATTCTTCATCAGTGTAAATTCCTGTGTCTACAGGTGGTTCAATATAAATCTTTTCTATATGACCTATGATAGGAATATGCAATTCCCAATCAACCAACAAATTTAAAGTTATCGCATTGCCAAACGAGAATTCTTCAGGAACGTCCATCTCAGGCTCTTCCATTTCACCAGCTAAAGAAATATCTGTTATGGTTATTCCTCTATCAGCTAATGGAATTTGTCTTGTAGCCCATAAATGACAAGCTACATAATCCAATAACAATTCAACACTATCAGTATCTTGCGCTCTGAAATCCAAGTCTAAAGAAGTCTGCCATCGACCAGAATAGGCTTGTGCTGAATCTTCTCTTGCACTACTTACTAACACGACTTGAATATCACCCTGTCTAAGCCTATGTCCAAACGCAAGCACAACCCCCGGCAGTGATGAATTATCCATACGAAAAGGTACAACCTCGAAAGGCCCCCTATTTGGCTCTATATATTGATATCTGATAGATATCCCATAAAAAGCAGTCGTATCAATAATCCATGTAATAACACCTGTGGGATAATCAATTATATAATGTGCGCCTACCAAAAACCTGAACCCTTTCCCATCTGTAATAACTTCAGAACTGGGGTTTAGATTTGCTTGCTGTAATTTAGTTTGAGGTTCCCCTGTAACGGCTGTTTGATTAATTTGAAAAGGTTCCCGATTAATCAAATATTGCTCAATAATAAATTCACGATCCGTAGTCATACGTATTATGTAAAATCCTTGAGCTACTAAATTTTGAATATTAAAACTATCGTCTTTAACCCATTCAATCATATCGCCTCTTTGACCTTTCAATTTAGCCAAAGTCGTATACGATTCAACAGTGCCAATAAAATTATCTAACGCCATTCTTTGAGAAGAACTGGAAGCGTTTCTAAGAATTATATTGCATTTTTCACGTTCTTGATCCTGATATTTATTTACAACGAGCGTATCATGAAACTCAGGATGCTCTTTTAGCAAAGCTTGAATTTCCATAATAAATATCTTTTTTAACGCATTAGTCACTTGATAAAACATTAGATGGCCACCTTATCTATCAAACCATTTCTAGTAAGTTCAATCTCATTTTGTTGCCACTTATACGCTGAAAACTTGGGTATATTTAATCGCTTACCTTTTTTCAAATAAGCGATAGTAATATGAGGATTATAATCATAACTATGTTCGTTATACTCATTATCTTTCATTTGATAATGCAAAGCCTTTAACTCTTCAGAAAAAACTTTAATTTTAGCTACAGAAAACTTGTCATTATCGAAATACGTAACGGTCTGATCAGATAAAATATTCAAAGGTTTCACAAAATACTTTTTCAAATCCAAAGTATCCTTCACGCCAAACAAAACCGTAATATGTGCATTGGCTTCTATTCCACCATTATCAAAATCAATTAAATCTTGATCAATATCGTTAGCTAACTGACACACCATTTTACTTAATGCTTCTGGCACTTCAAACAACACACAAGCTGATTCAAAGTATTCAGGTTTACTCATTTTTAAATATCTCGCAATCGTTAAAAATTTAGCCCCCACGAATAACCCCTATTCTTCGTTATTATCTAAACAAAATCGATCCTGTCTAAATAAACCAATTTCGTTACCATATAAATCTTCAATAGCTAAATAATTAATTCTTGGTATACTGGTGATTCGATATTTATCACCTTTCACTATTCCTTCAATCGGATTTAAGCAAATTATCGTGTCTCCAATTGCAAATAATCCTGCTTTCTTTTCTTGCTTTTGTTCAGGTAAAGATTCCAAAAAATCCGCTACCTTATTTAAATCATTAATTAACTCAACATTATTGTTGTTATTCATAGAATTTCTCCTAATCCTCGTATTCTGCCATTGCAGCCACTAATGCGCCTGTAGCAACCGCCCTTAGTTGATCGTTGGCAAGCCTTATTTCACCAATCTGAAAGGGAAGTGTGTATTTCTTTAATTCAGCTTCAAATAGTTCCTTAAAACCCTTTGCAAGTGATGTCCCACCACTTATAATTATTGGTACAGGAACATTAAATCTTGGAATATTTTCTAAATTGTCTAACCCATTCTTTAGATTAGCTAATAAGTATTTTATTAAATTTCGGTAATAAACAGTTATTGCAAAATGTTCTTCAGTTTCAGGAGCCATTAAGTTAAGTGTTGATTCTTCTTTGATATCTATAATCTCATGCGTTTCTTTTCCTACCGCAAGAGCTGCATTCATATCAATCCAATCACCACAGCCATAAGATTCTTTCTTATTTACAGCTTTTCCGGGCTTTGTTAAGGAAAACTCTAAATCAGAAGTATCACCCTCGTAAGAAACACAACTGTTTAACATTCCAGCCCCAAAAGATAAGCATATTGCTGTATAATTCAAATCAACTGTATCCGAATAAACAATAGCCTTCGCTTCATTAATTGGCCTACCATCAAAACCTAATCCGTTTAACAAAGCAATGAACTTATTTTCATGAAAAATCTGATTAAAAGAAGCATCCAAAGGTTCCGCTGGCACTGAAAAATACACAATCTCATTTTCGCACTGAGGCTTTCCTAGCAAACTTTTTAAAATCTCTCTAATAACAAAATGGCTATCTTTTTCATCAGGATTTAATACACCCTTTGCTAGTGGTCTACGTAAAGGATATCTATTACCAAAAATGTTTGCATAAACTTTAGCCTTATCACCTATCAGAAAAATTTTATCATCTTTTAAAATATAATCTTCCTTACGATCATTTAACATTTTAAGCTTATGTTTATCAGCTTCAATAACGACAAATGCATCTCTAATCAGTTTTGTTTCAATTTGATCGTTTTTGCTGTAAGCCACACAAAAATTACCAGTACCTACATCCAAACCTCTTCCGAATGTCTTTTTACTTATAATTTTTTCCGCTTTCATTTTGACAACTTCATTTTTACTTTTTGCCATGAAATTACTCCTTACGTTTTTTCTTTTTCAATGATTTCATTTTTGCTATTGAAGATTTCAAAGTATCAGATGATAAAGTTTTATTTTCTGATTGACTTGATAAGTCTATATTACTTTCAACGTCCTCTTTAATTGCCTCCATAGGAACAAACGTATCTTGTTCTACATCCACAGCCTGTGTTGGCTTATTAACAACATGGCTTTCTACACCCATATTATTATTATTTACCATTATAGAATTTTGTTTAGGCATTTGAGCAATAATTTCTTTAGCCATTTCCTTGGCCATTTCTTTAGCTAATTTTTCAATCATACTTTGATTCATATCAGTCATTTCCTGAGCTAGTTTTTGAGCTTTTTTTTGAATTTCTTGTTGATTGTTATTACGTTGCGGAGGTGTCACGCTATGTTTATCGAGAACCGTAAAATATCGCTTATCAATCGCCAATCTTAACTCTTTAGACTTATTATAATCAGCCCTACTTACTACTTCAGGAACTTTATACTCAAATTCTCTACCAAGATCATTAATAAACATGGATGATTGAACATTGCATATTACACGAAGATCATCTGTTCTAAGCATCTTTTGAGCATGGCGATTCCAACTACTATTTAACAACCGTTGTCGAAACATAATTCCCCCAATTTATAAATATTTTTTATTTAATTTGTTTAACTCTGCAATAGCCTGTTTAAATGTTAATTTCATAGCAGTTTCAAAAAATCCTTTACCTCTAGTAAACCCGGGGTGAACCCAAGCGTTTTTCCTACGAAAACTTTTAGCTGTAGGATTTCGAAAAATCGTTTCATTAGCTACAGAAGTGGTGGTTCTACCTGACCTAAATTTCTTAGTACGAGGGGTTTTAACTTTAATTGGTATTGGGCCTTTAACATTCTTCAAATACTCCATAACGTGCCTACGAACACCATTCTCCAAATAAGAAGAGTATTTGGCATTAGAGGTGAATTTGACCCCTTTAGAGACAAGCTCGTAACTTATCCCAGCTCTTAAATTACCTCCACCTTTGCATATTAATTGCCTTCTAGTAA